>Ga0126369_10000464_pt1 | contig 26562 bp, 19 predicted proteins | sample PanSoiMetaPlot_1_FD_109646 | JGI IMG/M metagenome (GOLD analysis project Ga0126369, IMG submission 109646) | Tropical forest soil microbial communities from Panama - MetaG Plot_1 | ecosystem: Environmental > Terrestrial > Soil > Tropical forest > Bulk soil | place: Panama | collected 2016-02-17
GACGGTGCCAGCCTCCGGCGGCGGGAGGCTGTCAGAGTGCAGCGGATGTTACTCCCGGAGCAAGGCAGGGCAGGGCCGAGGGCTACCGTCGCATCGACCGATTCGCCAGGAGCGAAAGCGCTCTAGGCAACGAGCGACACGATGGATCAAATGGTTGCAGGCGCTTCGCGCAAGGTCGTGCCGCTCCGACTCTCGTGGTTCCCGCCGTACGAGTTCGCGGGGCAGTATTACTGGAAGGACAAGGTGTCCCGCAGCCAATAGGCGCACGCGTCCCGATGAAGACGGGCGCGCCGGACCGCCGCCCAGGCGCCCACTGATCCAGCCTGCTCCAAGGAAATCGGTCAGCAGCGATCTCGGGGCGGTCCCGGCTAGGCGACGCGGTGGACCAACTCGCCGACCTTCTCGATCCATAGCCGGAGCCTCTCGCCAGGCCGAAGGAAGCGGCCGCGCGGCATGCCGACACCCGCGGGCGTGCCGGTAAGGACGAGGTCCCCGGGCCGCAGCGTGATCCGCGACGAGAGCATCGCGATCTGCTCCGCAGTGTCGAAGATCATCCGCTCGGTGTTCGAATCCTGCATCAGCTCGTCGTTCACCCAGAGCTTCAGCCCGAGGCGGTGCGGATCGCCGATCTGCCAGGCCGGGACGATCCACGGCCCGAGCGGGCAGGCGCCGTCGAAGCACTTCTGGCTCAACCAGTCGAACTTGAACGGCGCGCCGGGCGGTACCTGCTCGCGTTTCATCACGTCACGCGCGGAGAGATCGTTCGCGATGGTGTAGCCGGCGACGAACTCGAGCGCCTTCGCCGCGGGCACGTCCTTCGCGGTGCGGCCGATCACCGCCGCGAGCTCGACTTCCCAGTCGACCGCGTTTGAGTACGCTGGCAGCTTCACCACCGCACCCGGGCCGACGACGCTCGCCGAAGTCTTGACGAAGTGCCAGGGCTTCTCGCCGAGCTCCTTCATGTTCGGCCCCGGCGGACGGCCCTCGGCGCGCGCCATCTCGGCCATGTGGTCGGTGTAGTTGGCGCCAGCGCAGAAGATCGCCCCGGGGTCGGGCAGCGGCGCGAGGAGCTTCGCCTTTCTCAGGGGGATCCCCTTCGCGCGGCCCAGCCGTGTGGCCTTTCGCTTCAGGAGACTGCTCGCCGAGCGCCAATCGCGGAGGATGGCCAGAACCGAGTCGTATTCCGGCTTCGCCGCGAGCGAGGCCGCGTCGTACACCTGTTCGCCGACCACAACGCCTGCCCGCCCGCCCTGCGCGGTTCGGAGGGTGACCAGCTTGAACTCGGACATGCTGCTACTCAGGCTGGATCGCCGCCCGCTTGACGATGTCGCCGGTGCGCCGGAGGTCGGTGTGGATCAGCTCGCCCATCGCTGCGCCGCTCGTGGCGACCGGCTCGAGGCCGAGGTTGCGGTAGCGCTCCCTGAGCTCCGGGTCCGCGAGCGCGGCCGCGACGTCGGCGGCGATCCGATGCACGAGTTCCGGCGACGTGCCCCGCGGCGCGACGAAACCGACCCAGGACTCGACCTCGTACTCCGGAGGCCCGCCGGCTTCCTTGACGGTCGGTACGTCGGGCTGGCTCGCGAGCCGCTCGGGCGCCGCGATCGCGAGGAACTTCAGGCGCCCGGCCTTGACCAGCGGGGTCGCGGAGCCGGCGCTCGCGACGCTGAAGCTCACGTCCCCGTTGGCGACCGAGGTATACATTTGCGGCCCCTCCTTGAAGTGCACCGCCTGCATCTTGGTGCCGGTCAGTGCGGCAAGCATCGCGCCGCCGAGGTGCGGCGGGCTGCCGACGTAAGGCGTGCTGTAAGTGATCCGCTCGGGGTTCGCCTTGGCGGCGGCGACCAGGTCGTGGATCGTGCGGTAGGGTCCGTTCGCCGCGACGACGATGAAGAACGGTGCGCGGTAGATGAGCGACACCGGGACGAAATCGTGCTCGGGGTCGTAAGGGATGTCCTTGAAGACGTGCGGGTTGATCGTGAGATGCGCGTTCCCGACGAGCAGGAGCTCGTGGCCGTCGGGCGCCGCCTTCTTCGCCGCGCCGATCGCGATGAAGCCGTTCGCTCCCGGGCGCGGCTCGACCACCACCGGCTGTCCCCAAGCCTTCGACAGGCGCTCGCCGACGAGGCGCGCCGCCACGTCGGGAGAGATCCCGGTGGGATAAGGCGAGACGATGTGAACCGGCTTGGTCGGATAGGTCTGCGCCGCCGCGAAGCCTGCCGCGCCGAGGGCCCCCGCCGCGAACCAGGCGGCGAGCCTATTCATGCGATTCGGCGCCGTCCGTGGCGTGCACGCTCATGTCGATCACGTCGCCGCGCGCGAAGAACGCGTCGCTCGTGCGCGGCTCGCATTGGATTTCCCACCAGTTGTTGTCGAGGTCCTGGAGGTAGAAACCGTACGCGCCGTGCCGCTCGCGCACGTTCTGGATCTTCTGGATCCCGTAGGTTTCCTTCAAGCAATGCGCGTCGGCGTGCGCACGGTCCACCTCCTCGCGGGACGCGACGTTCAGGCCCCAGTGCGTGAGCACGTGCTGGTTCGGGACCTTCTCGCCGATGCACACGCACACCACGTACATGCCCGAGCGCAGACGCAGCATCATGGCCGGGCGGGCGTGGCGCACGACCTCGACGCCGAGAAACTCCTCGTAGAACCGGCGCGACGCCGCGAGGTTCTTCGACATCAGCGTGCCGTGCGAAAGCAGCAGCGGGCTGACGACGGACTTGCGCTCGACGACCGCGGCCCCAGCGGAATCGCTCATGACGACCTCCCTCGAATCAGTATAAACCAGCTCCAAAGCGATTTCGTCCGCCGAGCATGGGCCCGGGCACTTCATGGCGCTGCCGCATACACTTGTGTGCGGCTGCACTTCTTGGTTCCGTTCGAGGAGAGCGATGCGTCCCGGCAACGCTGGCGCGGCGTGGCGGATCGCGGTCGAGGTTGGCGAGGAGACCTCTGCCGTCTTCGAGCCTGCCCTGGCATCGACGACGGGCGCGCTCTTCGTCTGCGCCCATGGCGCCGGCGGCCACATGGCCGATCCGGGCATGCTCGCCCTGGCCGGGCACCTTCGCCGACGCGGGTTCCACATCGTGCGCTTCAACTTCCCCTATCGGGAGAAGCGCGCCAACCGCCCGGACCCGATGCCCCGGCTCGAGGCGTGCGTCGCCGCGGTGGCGTCGCGCGCGCGACGGGAAATCGCGCCGGAGACGCTCATCCTCGGCGGGCGCTCGATGGGCGGACGGGCGGCCTCTATGCTCGCCGCGAATCGCTTTCCGTGCGACGGCCTGCTGCTTCTCGCCTATCCGCTCCACCCGGCGGGTCAGCCGGAGAAGCTGCGCGACGCGCATCTCGCGCAGATCGCGGTGCCCGTGCTCTGCTTGAACGGCACCCGCGATGCGCTATGCCAGCGCGAGCTGATGGAACGCGCGGTCGGCCGCCTCCCAGGATGGACCATGCACTGGCTGGAGGGCGCCGACCACGGCTTTCACGTCCTCAAGAGCTCCGGCAGAACGGACGGCGATGTCCTAAGCGAGATCGCCGACGCGAGCAGCGCTTGGGCGTCCGGCCTGCCGCGGGCAAGCGTGGGATCGCGAGGCGGCGCCTAGTCATCAGGGGTTGCCCGGGGCAGCCCGGTCATGCGCGCGCGCCCTGGCTTCTAATCGAATTCGTGCCGGATGCGCCGAACTTCACCGGCTTGCAGCGTCGCGAAAGTGATATGAGGAGGCTGAACCGGATTGCGCACTTCGATGCGATGCCTTCCAGGTGGTAGGTCGAACGTCTTGAGGGGCGGCGTCGTTCCGCGCGGCTTGCCGTCGACGTAGATTTCGCCCCAGGGAGAAACGTCGACCACAACGGTCGCCGTCTTGGCCGGTGGGCGGCCGCTCGTTTTCGGCGGCGCCTCGCTAGAGGCGGAAATGGACGTCCGCTGCATCCTCGGCGGCGCCTCGCTCGCAGCCGGCACGCTCGCTAGCGGGGTCATTGTCGTTTCCGACGGTGCAGTGAACGCCACGACCGACGGCGGCTTTTCCGGCGCCGGAGCGGGGTCATGTCCAGCGGCCCCTGCAGAAGGCTTCCGTGCCGCCACCTTACTCGCGCGCTTTTTATTCTTGGGCGGCTCGGGCGTCGCCTGAGGCGGCTCGTGCGAGCGCGGCGTTTCGGGCGCGATCGCGGTCGCCGGCTTGGCGCTGCTCTCCGTCGCTGGCTCGGCGCCGATCGCCGCGATGCGCGTCTCGTTCGAATCCGCGGATTGTCGCCACTCCCACAGCGCGACGACCCCTGCGGCCGCAATGATCAAAGCAGCCAGAGCGGAAGTCGAAGGACGCGGTGCCGGCCGCCACGGCTGGCTCCAGGCCGGTAGGGGCGACGCTTCGCGCCACTCATCGGAGCCGTGCGCACCGGCGGTCGCCGTCTCGAGCAGAGGCTCATCGTAGCGGCCGTCCGCCGCGAGCTCGCCATCGAGTTCCTCCTCCAGGCGCCGCAGGCTGTGCGCGATGGCCTCGGCGCTCGCCGCTCGGTCGTCGGGATTCTTCGCGAGCATGCTCATCACGACCCCATCCACCGCGGGCGGCACGTGCGGATTTCGATCGCTCGGTCGCGGCGGCTCGGCCTCCAGCACTTGCCGCATGATCTCGGCCGGCGAACCGCCGGCGAACGGCAACCTGCCGGTGAGCATCTCGTAGAGCATGACCCCGAGCGAGAAGAGATCGGACCGCCCGTCGATCGTCTCGTCGCAGCGGATCTGCTCCGGCGATAGGTAGGTCAAACGCGCGGCGTGGTTCGGCGCGGCGAGCGCCGCTTCCTGAAGGGCCGCCAAGCCGAAGTCCGTGATCTTCGGGCGGTCGCTCGCTTGCATCAGGATGTTCGAGGGGGTCACGCCACGATGCACGACGCCTCGCTCGTGCGCGTGAGCGAGGCCGGACGCGATCTCCGCGGCGATCCGGATGGAGCGACTGACGCCGAGCGACGGCGATTCATCCATCATCCGCCGCAGGCTGGATCCCGCGACCCGCTCCATGGCGAGGTAAACCTTGCCGTCGCCGTCGCCGGCATCGCAGACGGTGACGATGTTCGGGTGCTTGAGGCGCCATCCCGGCATCGCCTCGGTCAGAAACGCGAGCCGCTCCGCGGCTGAAGACGGCTGCCCCCAGAGCGACGGCTCGATGAGCTTCAGCGCGACGGGGCCGTCCGTGAGCAGATCGCGCGCATCGTAGACGACGCTGATTGCGCCCCGGCCGAGCTCGCCGAGAATCTCGTAGCGACCGAGCGTGTGCACCTTGGTGGGGAAGTGCTTGGGGGTCTGCGAGGCGGGATTAGCTTACGCCACGCCCGCCCGCTGTTCAATCCGGAACAACGAGCTCGAAGGCAAGAATTGCTCCGCGGGCACGATGGCTACTGACTGCGCGGCGCCCCGAAGAACTCCTGCTTCATGAACGCCTCGAGCTCCGCGTTGTCGCTCGGGCGAGCCGACAGCGTGACGTTGTGGCCTAACCGCGACGAAATCCACACGAAGTCTCCAGGTTCCCGGTCACGGATGATCGCGATCATGCTGCGGATCACCGCGGTCTGCATATCGGGGTTGTCGCCTCTGCGGACCTCGATCCGCTGCTGCGAGTTGCGGCGAATGTCCTTGTTCCAGCCGAAGAAGATGAACTCGGCGTAGTCGGAGCTCATGCGCTGGATCCGGAAGACGCCGCCGCCCGTCTGATCGGTGCCGTAGGTCGGCGTGCGATCCAGTCCGAGGTTCGCGGCGACCTCGCGGTTGTGGCGCTGCCGTTCGTCCTCGGCAGTTGGCGCACTCACCCCGCCGTCGGGCGCAGCGCCGCGAGCTCGCCGCCTCGCCTCGAGGGCGGCGTAGAAGTCAGCCGCGCCTGGCGGCGGCGCTGGGGCGGCTACGGACGGCGTTTCAGGCGGTGGTGCAAGAGGAGGCGCCGGGCGATCTTGCGTGATGACAGGCGGCGGAGGCGGCGGGCGCGGCGTCGCCTTGGGCTGCGGCGCGCGCCTCGCTGGCGCCGGCTGCGCCTGGCTCGGCGCAGCGGGCGGCGCAGCGGGCGGTGCGGGAGCCGGGGTCACTGCCCGGCTCGGCTCGGGAGCGAGCTCTACGACCAGGGGGCCGCTCGCCTTGTCCTGCTCCGAGTGCGTGAACGACAGTTCATGCAGGCGCGGCAGCCACTCCCACAGCGCTGCGGCGTGCAGGGCGAGCGACAACGCGAACGCCACCCGGATGACGGGAACCCTCAGGATGCGGGGCTCGTCGAGCCAGTCGCTCATCGCCGCTTGCAACGCGTTGCCCTCAGGCTCGGCTCACTACCGGCGCGTCGTCGACAGAGGGTTCGGGCTTCGTCTCGGCGCGCAGCTCGTCGACCGGCGGCTCTTCCGGCGGCTCGGTCTCCGTCTCGGTCGCGGGAATGTCGTGCGGGAGGAAGCCGCCCGACTGGTGCCGCCAGAGGCGCTCGTAGTGACCGCGGAGGCGCAGCAGCTCGTCGTGCGTGCCCTGCTCGACGATGCGCCCTGCGTCGAGGACGACCAGCCGGTCCATGCGCGCGATCGTGGACAGACGGTGCGCGATCGCGATCACCGTCTTGCCTTCCATCAGACCGAGCAGCTGTTCCTGGATCGCGAGCTCGACCTCGCTATCGAGCGCCGAGGTGGCCTCGTCGAGCACGAGGATCGGCGCATCCTTCAGCACGACGCGGGCGATCGCCACCCGCTGCCGCTGCCCGCCGGAGAGCTTGACGCCGCGCTCGCCCACGTGCGCCTCGTAGCCCTTGCGGCCGTGCCAGTCCTGCAGGCCGATGATGAACTCGTGCGCGTGCGCCTTGCGCGCCGCCGCCTCCACTTCGTCGTCGCTAGCACCCGGACGGCCGTAGCGGATGTTCTCGGCGATCGAGCGATGCAGGAGCGACGTATCCTGCGTCACCATGCCGATCGCCGCGCGCAGACTTTGCTGCGTGACGCGCCCGATGTCCTGCCCGTCGATGCAGATCGTGCCCTGCTCCGGCTCGTGAAAGCGTAGCAGCAGATTGACGAGCGTGGACTTGCCCGCGCCCGAGCGTCCCACGAGGCCGACGCGCTCGCCGGACCGGATCGTGAGGTTCAAGCGGTCGAGCACGGACGGTGCATCGCGCCGGGAGTAATTGAAGCTCACGTCTTCGAAGCGGATTTCCCCGCATGGCACGGCCAGGGCGCGCGCGTCGGGGTGATCGAGTCCGCTGTGCGGAACGGCGATCGTCTGCATTCCCTCCTGCACCACGCCGATGTTCTCGAAGATCCCGGTGACCTCCCAGCTCACCCAGCCGGCGACGTTGGCGATCTGCCAGGCGAGCGGCAAGGCCGTGGCCACGACGCCCGCGCTCACCGTGCCCTGCGCCCAGAGCGAGATCCCGATGGCTGCGGTCCCGGTGAGCAGCGCCGCGTTCATCACCGCGAGCGCGAACATGAACTGCGAGATCAGCCGCATGTGCGCGGCGATCGCGCCCTGGTGCTCGTCGATCACCTCGCGCACGTAGGCGTCCTCGTCGGCGAGCCGTGCGAAGAGCTTCACGGTCAGGATGTTCGTATAGCTGTCCACCACCCGCGCCATCACGTGCGAGCGCACCTCCGAGCTCGCGCGCGCGAGATCGCGCATGCGCGGCACGAAGTAGCGGAGGAACGCGATGTAGCCGATGAACCACAGCAGCGTGGGAAGACCCAGACGCCAGTCGGCCATGGCCATGAGCGCCAGCGCGCTCAGGCCGTACGCGAGGATGTACCACACGGCCCGGATGCTCGCCATCACGCTCTCGCGCAAGGCGTTCGCGGTCGTCATCACGCGGTTGGCGATCCGCCCCGCGAAGTCGTTCTGGAAGAACGGCCAGCTCTGGCGGATCACGTGCCAGTGGCTCTGCCAGCGGATCAGGCTGGTCGCGCCCGGGATGATCGCGTTGTGGCGGATCGCGACGTCGGTCAGCATTACGAGCGGCCGCACGACGAGCACGAGCGCTACCATGCCGATGAGGAGCGGCAGCTGTTGCTGAAGCGCCGCGTGGCGGTCGGTGGCTTCCATCAGCGACACGAGCTTGCCGATGAACACCGGAATAACCGTGTCGATCAGCGCCACCGCGAGGCTGGTGACGAACATGAGCGCGTACCAGTCCTTGGTCTGCCGTGCGAAGTGCCAGTAGAAGGCGACGAGGCCGGGCGGGGGCGCGCCGGGGCCCGGGCTCGCGGTGCCGCGGATGCGCGATTGGAGATAGCTGAACATCCAGGGACGTCTACGTGTTGCCGGGGCCGCCAAGCGACGGTTGCGGCCGCCAACCCGCGATGCTACGCCGGCACGAGGCGGAGATACGTGATTTCGGAAGGGGCGCCGAGCCGCTTCGGCGGTCCCCAGTAGCCGGTGCCGCGGCTGATATACACCCAGAGCTTTCCCAGGCGGTGCAGCCCGGCCGTGAAGGGTTGCTGCAGGCGGACAAGAAAGATCCACGGGAAGAACTGCCCGCCGTGCGTATGGCCGGAGAGCTGGAGGTCGAAGCCCGCCGGCGCAGCGGCGAATGCTGACCGCGGCTGGTGCGCGAGCAGCAATCGGACGCCCGCATCGGGCGGAGCCCCGGCGATCGCGGCGGCGGGGTCGCTGCGCTGCGCGGCATCGAAATGACCCGCGCTGTAGTCGGTGACGCCCGCGACGACCACGGCCGCGCCCTTGTGCCGGATCACGACGTGCTCGTTCATGAGCACGGAGAGGCCGAGGCGGCGAACTTCGGTGACCCACGCGTTTGCCCCCGAGTAGTACTCGTGATTACCGGTGACGAAGAAGGCGCCGTGCCGCGCCGAGAGCCGAGCGAGCGGCGCTGTGTGCGGCGCGAGCTGCGTCACGCTTCCGTCCACCAGGTCGCCGGTGACTGCGATCATGTCCGCATCGAGATCGTTCACGGCATCGACGATCCCGTCCAGGTACTCGCGCTTTATCGTCGCGCCGACGTGGATGTCGCTAATCTGCGCGATGCTGAAGCCGTGCAGCGATGCCGGCAGGCCGGCGATCGGCACGTCGATGCGACGGACCCTCGCCCGGCGGCGGGCGTTGACGAAACCCACGAGCGTAAGGAGCGCGGCGAGGATCGGCACCGCGAGTGCGCTGTAGCCACGGAACCCCACCAGCGACGCGGCGCCGACGAGCAGGCCGACGTCGCGGAGGAAAGTCAGGACGAAAAGCGACGATAACGAACCAATCGCGAGCAGGCTCAGCCATTTGAGCCGGTCCGCGAGCGGTGGGCGCTCGATCCGCCACGCGAGCAAGCCGAGCGGGATCGCGATTGCCGAGCCCACCAGCCACAGCGTCGTCGGGGCGACCGTTATCGCACCAAACGGCAGGTCGGGGAGTAGGCGCCAGCCGATATAGGCGTGCAGCAGGGAGACGAAACCGAACAGTCTGAACATTACGGGCAAGTTTCCTTGGCGAACCGTCCCGAGGACCTTCCGGGCCGCCGGGGCTAGATCGGGGCGCTTGCCGCCAAGGCAAGGGTACCTCGCCGCGCAGGGAATCGGCGCAGACTCATTGGATGCTACTTTGCAGGGGGCATAACTACGCAAGGAGTGTGGAAATGGAGCAGGGAAAACTGGTCGCCGCCGTCACCGTCGTCGGAAAGGCGGGCGCTCCGAAGTACGTGCAACAGATCCAGTCCGGCAAGCACGAGCTGCTCGCCGACGAGCCCGCTGCGCTCGGTGGGGCGGACGCAGGGCTCAGGCCGTTCGCGTACGTCCTCTCGGGGCTCGGCGCGTGCACGTCGATCACGCTGCGGATGTACGCCGAGCGGAAGGGCTGGGACCTCGGCACAGTGACGGTGCGCCTTCGCTTTCTGCGCGAGGAAGCGGGCATCCGCATCGAGCGCGATGTCGCGCTCGGGGGTGCGCTGAGCGGCGAGCAGCGCGAGCGGCTCACCGAGATCTGCGAGAAGACGCCGGTGACGCTCGCGCTCAAGGGCGGGATCCCGATCGCGACCACGCTGACATAGGTCTGGACTCGCCGAAGTGATCGGGGTCTCGAGATGCCCGTGCGATGTCGGCGTTCTGCAGGCCGCGCGCGCCGCACCGGTCGAGTGCACGCCGGCGGCCCGCACGCGAACACTCGCCGCGACGGTGCTCGGTTCGAGCCTCGCGCTCATCGACGGCTCGGTCGTGAACGTCGCGCTGCCCGCGATCCAGCGGGACCTCGCGGCGGGTGCCGCCGCGACGCAATGGGTAATGAACGCCTATTTGCTGGTCCTCGGCGCGCTCGTCTTGATCGGCGGCGCGAGCGCCGACCGGTTCGGACGCCGCCGCGTGTTCGTCGTCGGTGTGCTCGCCTTCATCGCGGCCTCGGCGCTCTGCGGGGTGGCGCCCGGAACTTCCGCGCTCGTCGCTGCCCGCGCACTCCAGGGCGCTGGCGCCGCGCTCCTCGTCCCCGCGAGCCTGGCATTACTCGGTGCGACATTCCCGGAAGGCCAGCGGGCGCGCGCGATCGGCGCCTGGGCTGGCTATAGCGCGCTCGCGATCGCTGTGGGCCCGATGCTCGGCGGGTTCCTGACCGACCACGCGTCCTGGCGCGCGATCTTCTTTCTCAACGTGCCGCTCGCCGCTGCGGCGATCTGGCTCGTGCTCGGCGGCGCACCCGACAGGCACAGGGAGCACCGGTCCGGTCTCGATTGGCTCGGAGCGAGCCTGGCCACGGCGGGGCTCGGCGGGGTGACGTGGGGCCTCACGGCCGCCGCCGAGCTCGGGTTTCGATCCCCGAGCGTCGTCAGTGCGCTTCTCGGCGGACTCGGCGCGACGGCGGCATTCGTCCTGGTCGAAGTGCGCGTGCGATCGCCGATGCTCCCGCTCGCACTGTTCCGCTCGCGAGTGTTCACGGGTGTCAACCTGATGACGCTGTTGCTCTACTTCGCGCTGTCAGGTGTCTTGTTCTTCCTCCCGTTCGAGCTGATCCGGGGACGCAACTACTCGGCGACCGCCGCCGGCGCGGCGCTGCTTCCGTTCCCGGTCGTGATGGGCCTCGCGTCCGGCCGGGCCGGCGCCCTCGCGGACCGGTTCGGTAGTCGGCTCCCGCTCACGCTTGGGCCGCTCGTCGCTGCGCTCGGCTTCCTGCTGCTTGCCGTGCCACTGCCTGGCGCGAGCTACTGGGGATCGCTCCTGCCGCCGCTCCTCGTTCTTGCCTTTGGCATGGCGATCACGGTGACCCCGCTGACAACGACGGTGATGAGCGCGGTCGACAACGACTACGCTGGCACCGCGTCGGGCGTCAACAACGCGGTCGCGCGCGTCGCCGCCGTGCTCGCGATCGCCGTCCTCGGGCTGGTCTTCATCGGCGTCTACGGCTGCGCGCTGCGCGGGGCAATGAGCGCGTCGGGGATGCTGCCTGCGGGGCTCTTGGAGCCGCTGTCGGGCGCGCCGTTGCCGGCGGGCCCGGTTGGCGATACCGGTCGTGCAGCGCTCTTTGCGGCGTTCCAGGCGGTCGCGCTGGTTGGTGCGGCATGCGCCGCGTGCAGCGGTCTCATCGCGTGGCGGACGATGCGCCCGAGGCGATGAGCCTGTTGCTTAGCGACGCGCGTTCCGAGCTCGGCCGCCTGCTCGTACAGCGGCGTGCGCCCGGCAAGGTTCACATCAATATCGCCGGCCAGCAGGCCAACACGCTGCTGCACGACGGGCACGCGTGGAAGGGGTTTGCGCGCGCGGCGCTGGCTGGCGTCCGGCGCACGCTGCGGACCGACGCGAACATGCTCGTGCACGCGAGCTTCGCGTTCGTGCTCGGGGAGCCGCGGAAGGATCCGCTGCGCTCGATCGCCGCGGCCATTCTGGAATGCGAACAGCTCGTCCTAGCGGGGCCGGTGCCCGCGTGCGTGGTGCGCCTCGGCTATCTGTACGGTCCCGAGAGCCGCGATCTGCGCGCCTACCGCGCGGCGTTTCGCATCGGCCGGCCGTACTGGGCAGGTCCACGCGAAGCGGCGCAGTATCACCTGCACCAGCTCGATGCTGTGAGCGCATTGCTCGCGGGAGCGAAGCGGCGCAACGCGGAAAGGATTCTCTACGCGACCGACGGGAAGCCGCTCTCGTTCATGCAGTTCATGGACGATTTCGCGCGGCGGGTCGGCAACCGGTTTCCGCTCCATGTGCCGCGGATCGCGACGCCGCTGATCAAGCTGATCGTGCGGGAAGAGCACATGCAGCAAGCTGCCCTCGCGATGCCGGCACGGGCGCCGGGTCCGCGGGTGCCGGGATGGAAGCCGCTGTTCGCCGATTACCGCAACGGGCTCGACCAGATTCTCGAAGCGTGGGACGCCTGAGAGCTCAGAGCGACCTCGCGCGCTTGCGAGTCTGCCGACGAATACCTAGATCGCGCATCCAGTCCGTGATCGCTCGCTGGAGCGTGTCGGCGCGGAGCGTCCCCGACTGATCGATCGTGAACGGCTTCGCGAGCTTGCCGGTGAGATCCGCTCGATCACTCTTGAAGCTCACGTCGCGGAAGAGCGCAACCGGCCGGTTCATCGCCGCCATGAATCCGTACTCGAGCGCCACGTTCGGGTTGAGCTCCCTAGCGACCCGGTCATCGAGGATGGCGAGTCCGTAGTTGCAGCCGAGGAGGTGGACGCAGATATTCTCCCAGAGCTGGTTGTGATAGGTCCCCTCGTCGGCGCGACGAGCGTGCAAGTCGTGCGCCCGAAGTGTGGTCTCCACTGTGTCGAAGATCGCAGCGAGCAGGCGCTGGTGCTTGGCCTCCATCCGCTTGGGATCCGGGAACTTCATCATCACGAACACGGAGCTGTCGAAGGGCGCGTCCTCGTGGAAGCGCAGGACGTGCGGCGCGAGGTGACTAAACCCCGGCGGCAGATCGAGCCGCGCCTCGGCTGCTCGCCGGGCCATGTGCACGCGAGCTGCGGCGTTCACTTGGCGGGCCGCATCATCGATGTCGCGCCGGCTCAGGGACGCGACCCGGATCGTGAACAGGTCGTCGACGAGCGCCGGGTACATGACTTCGTTTCCCACGATGACCGGGACGACGAACTTTCCGGTCGCGCGCGCGGCACCGATGTCGGCCGCGATCCACTGCGAGGTGATCCGGGTACCGGGCGTCTCGACCGAGCGCTCGGTGAGCAGCACCACGAGTCCGTCCGCGGCGCCGAGCTGGCCGCGAAGCTCGTGCAGCCACTCCACGCCGGGGACGAGGGACTCGACATCGATGCTTACCTTGTTTCCGAGCGCACGCAAACGATCGGCAAGGTGCTGCGCGCCCGTGACGTCCTTGTGACTCTCGGCGATGTGGAGGCGGGCCATGGGTCGTTTCCGTCGCTACGTCGCCGCGAAGCCGTTGATCCGCGCTAAGAGCTTGCGACCGGCCTCGCGCTCGGCAGCCGCGACCCCGGACGCGTTGATGTAGGGCTCCAGGGTGAAGCGCGCCTGCTTGTCGACCGAATTCCACATTCGCCCAGGGTTCACTCGCGCCTTGAGATCGTCTAACTCGGCCAGGATGCCCTCCAACGCTTTGCCGAGTTGACGCTTCGCCAACGCTTCGTAGATCCGCAGCTCGGTGAGTCCGACGACCGACCAGAAATCCGGATCTTCCGTGACCTTCGTCTGCAAGGACTGGCGCACGGCGGCGACATCGGCAGGATCGAACCCCGGCCAATCGCGCTGGCCGTACGACAAGATCAATGCCGCGCTCATGCGATTCATGGCCGGGTAGTACAGGTTGTCGGCCTTGTGCTTGCGGGCTAACGCCTCGGCCTTGGCATAGTGCTCGCCCATCTGCTCGAGTGCCGCAGCTCGCGGTGTCCCTTTCGACTCCACGATCGCCAGGACCTTGAACGCCGAACCGAGGAGGCTCTCGCGCTCGCTGTTCGGCTCGACAGCAACGACGTGCTCGAGCATCTCGATCGCAGCCTTGATCTCGCTGCGGGCCTTGGCGGGGCCCAGGCTCGCGCTCCGCCGGGCCCGCAGGTTGGCGAGTTGCTCGACCGCACGCAGCGACGCGCTGCCGACCTCGGCGGATAGAGCGAGCGAGTACCAGCGGATCGCGCTGACGAAGTCGGCGATCTCGCCGTAGGCGGCGCCAAACGCTTCGGCAACCTCGCCTCGCGCGCCCCAGACGCCGGCGTACGCTTTTTCGAGCTGTTCGAGCCGCGCCCGCACCTTGTCGGGCTTGGTGTCGTCGTCATACTTGGACTGCACCGCGAGTGCCTCCAGCTCGAGCGCGAGGCCCGAAGGCGACAGGATCACGGGAACCTTGGCTCCGCCTTTGTCGTCGTCTCGCGTATCGTCGTAACGCCAGTCTGGATCGCCGTAGCATTGATACGCGGCCCACGTATTGCTGTTCGGGTAGCTGCGCCAGGTTTCCTCCCGCGCGCGGCCTACCGCCTCGACGAACGGTCGGCCAGCCGTCAGCGCCTCGTAGAAACGCGTGGCGAACAGCTGCGCGGGACGATCGTCGACCGCCCAGCCGGCCGCCACGACGCACCGTACGCCGAGACGAATCAACTCCTCGGCGACGTTGGCAGCGAATTCCGGTCGCCTCTCGCCTACCGCCTTCATCGCTCCCAGGTGGCAGCAATTGATGAACACGAGCTCGGGCACCGCGCGCAATGCCTTGACTTCTCGCGGACCGAACAGCGCGCCGTCCGACAGCACGACCCCGCCGATGTCGTCGAGGAAGTCGCCGTGCCCGGCGATGTGGATCGCCTTGTAGGGCCGCTCCAGCACGGCGTTGACGACCGACGAGGCCTCCTGCTGGAGCAACGCTTCGGTTTCCAGCACAGCGGCTACCGCGCGCGCTTCGTTGACTGCGCCGGGCAGCCGGGGATACTTTTCGGGATCGACCCTGGGCTCACCGATGACTAGTGCCCCAGCCTCGCGGCGGGCCCCCACCGGATGCGCGCGAAAGTCCAGGGTGCGCAGCTTGCGCAGCATGGATGTCCGTACGGCCCACGGCTGCCCGCTATCGTCGCGCGGGTCGGCGCCGTCGCGCTGCGTGTCGAGCAGTTCCCACGGATAGGCCGCCGTCTTGCGATCGAGTTGCAGCAACACAGCCGACGATCCCGACAGGAACGGCTCCACCTCGATGGGCACGAGGAGCTGGAACAGGCTCCGGCCGAACTGCCGGTTGCGATTCGCGTCGTTGGCGCCGAGTCGCACGAGCTCGTCGACTAGCTTGGGTTGCGTGGCCTGGCCGCGTACCTCACTGCGCGCGCGCCGCGTGTCGAGCGTGAACTCGATCACTGCGCTAGCCGAATCCCCGCGGCGCTCGACCGTGATGAAGTCATAGCCCGCGCCGCGGTAGCCGGATTCCAGGGGCCGGCGGAGCGCGCCGCGACCGGGTACAACGCGCGGCCCGAGTGTGAAGCCTTGCGGATAGGCCTCCGCCAGCGCTCGCAGTGCGTGATGCGCCTCCGCCGCACGATCCAGGTACAGCTCGATCAACTGCAGGTGGGCAACGATCGGCCATCCGATCGACGCGAGTCGTGAATTCGCCTGGCGCACGCCCTGTGCGACCGCCTGTGCAGCGGTGCCGACGCTGATGCCGGTACCCCCGGTGCCGATCAGCGTGGCGGCCAGATCGAAGTTCGAAGCCCCGCCCGCGCTGCCCTCGCTTACGCGCTGCGCGTAGGCGAGCGTGGCCTGTCGCACGGTCTCGGTGAGATCCGTCGTGCGCAGCGTCCCTTCCTCGCCGAGGCCGGTGACGATCACGGCTTCGGGACGCGGGACGACGAAGGGGTTGTCCGCACTCCGCCGCGTGTTGACGAAGACCTGGTGCGATGCGGCGCCAGACGGATACAGCCCGGAGCGCAACGACTGCGACATCGCGCCGGCGAGCAGACGATCCACCACGGCTTCGGTGCCAGTCAGCTTGAGGGAGACATAGTGGCCGAGCATCAGCGGCGGACGAACGAACTTGAGATTTCCGTTGACCACGGATAGCCGCAGATGCGGTCCAGCGGGTGCCGCTGTCGCGCGCTCCGCGCCTGCCGCGAAGACATCGCTTTCCCGGGCGGGCGGCTCGGAGCTACGCCGGGTCCGCGACGGGCGGCTCGGCACGAGCGCGGCCCGGGTGGCCGCGACACCACCGACGCCGCGAGTGTCGGAAGCCGGGCCGCGCAATGTCCCGAGCTTCGAGGTGTTGCCGCTGATGAGCAGCTCCGTATAGCCTTCGAACGCGTCATTCGCGTCGGCGAGATCGCCGTGGGCGACGTCGACCTGCCAGGTCCGTACGCCGGGAAGGCAAGCGCTGTCCAGCGTGACGCGGCCGTCGCCGTCCTCGGGAGCATCGAGATACTCGACGCCGCTCTCGGTCTCGCGGATCGCTGCGGGCGTAAAGCGCGCCTTGCCGACGACGAGCAGCATCTTCGACCCGTCGTCGCCGAGCTTTGCGCGCTGGTCATCCAGCCGCTTGCGCAGGGCGACGGCTTGGTCGAGCACCGCCTGCGGCGGAACGCCCCATTTGTAGGGCTCGAGCTGCAGCTCATCGTTGTGCCACCAGGCGTGTTCCCCCAGCCGCTCCTGCACGCTCTTCAGGTCGACATCGGCGAGCCGTTGCCAGCCCGCGGTCTTGTCCAGGCCGAGCGACCCGTCGAGCAGGGCGGCCTGCAGCTGCAGCAACCCCGGCATCCCCGCGATCGTCTGGCGGGCGGCGTGACCGTCGAACAACGTGCCGAAGGCGGTCAGGAGGTTTCCGAACGTGTCGTCGCCGCTCAGCACCTGCATCGGCGCCCAGGAACCGCCGTTCGGCGTGCCGAGCATCAGGACGCGCGCACCCGCGCGCGCCATCATGCGCTGCCACGTCTCCGGCCGTTCCAGCTGCATCGTCCGCGCCACCAGTCCGCCCATCGAGTGGGCGACCATTCGGACCGGCTGCTGCGTTGCTTCGCGCGCGGCGAGCGCGCCCTCGACCGCATCGGCCAGTCGGCGCGCTTCGTCCTCCATCGGCCGTCGCCAGTCGAAGCTGAACGGGATGACCTCGTGCGTGTCGGCGAGATGCTCGATGAAGTCGTCGTACGACATGCCGACCGGTCCGTCCGGCTCCACGCGGCTCGCCGTCCGCGGGTCCCAGCGCAGCTTGTCCAGGCTGTTGACGAATCGGAGGCTGACCCACACGCGCTTGCCGTCGACTTTCAGGTTCGAGCCTAGGATCCCGGGCAGGACGAATACTGCCGGGCGCTCGTTCGCGTTACCCGCGCGCGAGCGCGCGGCGGCACGTGCAGCGCGCGTCCCGCTTGCATCCTCGCCCGCCCACGACAGCGGGCCGATCGAACGGAACTCGTCGGGCTGTTCTTGCAGCAGGCTGTTCGTGATGGCGCCGGCGGTACGCTCGTTGGCGAAGTAGTTGAAGTGCGTGACCTTGCCGCCACGGTCGAGCAGGAAGGTCGCCGCTCCGTCCGCGCGCGGCGTGCCCCCGTACATCGAGCGGGTCTGCACGATGAGATCGTTGTCGGTCCAATAGAACGCGTCGGCCATCAGCGTCTTCAGCCACGACAGGATCGAGTCGCCCTCGATGTCGCCGGCGACCACACGCAGATCTCCCGGCACGGGCTCGGCGGGGGCGTTCAGCCACTTGGCGATCGGCCGTCCCGGCAGCATCGCCTCGAGTCCCGGCAGCTCAGCCGGATCGGCCCGTCGCCGCGCGACCTCAGACAGAAAGTCGAGCAGCTCCGGCACCACCGGGACGCCCGCGAGCTCGAGACCCCACTTCAGGACCGAGAGGTACGCGTCGAGGCGGCGCGAGGCGAGCAGCGTGCCGCGCGCGGGACACGCGATGCGCACCACTCGATCGACACGGAAGTCCTTGGCGAGCTTGGCGAGGGCGTTGAGCTCGGCGCGGTGCTGCTTGTACTCGTCGCCCTTGAAGAGCGCGAGATCTTCCGGACTCAGCCCCTGTCCACCGCAGATCCGCGCGAGCAGCTCCGCGACGATCCCGCCACGCGAGTGCGTCACGAGATGCAGCCGCGCGCCCTTGGGCAGCGTTTGCGCCAACGTCAACGCGTTGGCGAAGGGGCTCGCGCCGAGCGTCGGATGGTCCAGCGCATACACCCGGTCGCCGTAGTGCTGAAACAGCGACCGCACCCGACCTGAATGGAGCGCCCAGAGCTTGCCGAACGAACTTGGCGTGTCGACGAACGTGCCGTGCACGAATACGAGGATCGGTCCCCCGCCCGACGCGGCAGGCACCTTGCCGATCTTGCGGCCGCTGCCCTTCAGCCGGGGCAGCTCTTCCGGCGACAACTTGTAAACGCCGGCCTCGACCCGGTCATCGAGTTTCCTCGTCACGGCCGCGGCCGCGAGCTGCGCGGCCTTGTCCTTGGCTCGGCCGGTGACGATCTCGAGCGCATCCATCCAGACTTCGCCGAGGAAGTCGCGCACGCCGCCGCGCGTCGCCGCTGATGGGGAGTCGAGGCCGCGCCAGCTGAGCTGCGCCGGCACTGCGACTTCGCCGTCGAACCGCGGCGCGCCGCTGCCGCGCGCGGTCGGCGCGACACCGCCGGCCTGCGCGCGCAGCAGCTCGCGCGCATCCTCCGGGTGCAGGTAAAGCGTGGGGCCGTTAGCGATGTGGACGAGGACGACGTCCTCGCCCGGTCGCGCTGTGACGCGCACCGTCTCGCCGTCGCCGCGCCGCGCGCCGACCCGCACCGCCGCCTTGACGGTGCCGTCCAGCGCGGTCGAAGCTTGCCCCGACGGCAGCGCCTGGCCGGGGACGACGAACGTGATCTCACGCGCCTGGGTCGCCATCGGTTCCTCCGTTCAAACGCCTGAAAGGCAAACGCCCGCGGTCGCGTGTAGCACGGCGGTCCGGCGTGGCCAATCTGCCGAACGGTCTACTCCCAGGGATTGCCGGCCGATAGGGCGCCGCGGCAAGGGGTACTAGAATCGCGGCGGCAGCGAGACGGCATTCTTTCCCGGAGAGCGCGCGACGGTGACGGGTATCTTCATCAGCTATCGGCGCGAGGACGCGGCGGGTTGGACCGGTCGGCTCGCGGCGGATCTCCGCCGTGAGTTCCCGACGTACCAGGTCTTCCAGGACATCGCCTCGATCGAGATCGGCGAGGACTTCCTCGACGCGACGCGCCGCGCGCTCGCCTCCTGCGCGGTCGCGGTCGTGGTGATCGGACCGCGCTGGCTGCACGCCAAGAATGAGACTGGCCACCGTCGGCTGGACGATGCGGAGGACTGGGTGCGCTTGGAGATCGCCGAGAGCTTGCAACGCAACGGGCTGCGGGTGGTGCCCGTGCTAGTGGGCGAGGCGCGCATGCCCAGGAGCGCCGAGCTGCCCGAGCCGCTGAAGCTTCTGGCGCGGCGCAATGCGCTGGAGATCAGCGACTCGCGCTGGGACTACGACTTCAGGCAACTCGTGGCGGCGCTGCGGAAGTTCCCGCCGCTCGCCGGCGCGGGGACCGGCGCCGATCCTGATGAGACGCGGGCCGCGTCCATCGCCGATGCCTCACCAGATCGGCGCGCCAGCGGTGTCGCCGACTTGGCGCCGGGGACGGTGTTCCGCGACGGGGACGGTTGCCCGGAAATGGTCGTGGTTCCCGCGGGCGAGTTCACGATGGGCTCGCCCGAAGGCGAGCATGGGCGATCGGCGGACGAAGGCCCCCTGCACGAGGTGGCCATCGCGCGCCCATTTGCGGTCGGGAGATATGCCGTCACCTTCGACGAGTGGGATGCCTGCGTGGCGGCGGGCGGATGCGCTTACGATCCCGGCGACGAAGGCTGGGGCCGTGGTCAGCGGCCGGTCATCCACGTGAGCTGGGAGGACGCCCGGGCCTATGTCGCGTGGCTTTCGAAGAAGGCGGGCCGAGCCTATCGGCTGCTCTCGGAAGCGGAGTGGGAATACGCCGCGCGCGCCGGGGCGACCACGCGCTATCCCTGGGGCGATGCCCCGGGCGCTGACCGCGCCAACTTCTACGGTTCCGGAAGCAGCTGGAGCGGCGAACAGACCGCGCCGGTCGGCAGCTTCGACCCGAACCGCTTCGGCTTGCACGACGTGATCGGCAACGTCTGGGAGTGGGTGCAGGACTGCTGGAGTGCGGACTACGAGGGGGCACCCGTGGACGGCCGGGCGCGCGAGAGCGGCGACTGCAGCTTGCGGGTCGCGCGCGGCGGGGCATGGGTCAGCAACCCCGAGATCGCCCGCGTCGCGAACCGCGACCGATTCGTGCCTGGAGACCGACGCCTCTTCTATCTCGGATTTCGGGTCGCCAGGGACCTCTGAGCCGCGCGCTTGCGGGCGCGACCTACCGCAGCGACGCGTTGAACTTCTCGAGCGCCGCCGACCCCGGGCAGAGCTCGCGCTCGCCGAGCTTGTTGAGCGGCGCATCCACGGTGTTGAGGTGGGCGTGCAGGTCCTCGGGGTCGCGCTCGACATAGAGGAGCCCGGTCACGACCTGGCCCTTCGCCTCGTGCTCGGCGAGATGGTTCATCGCCGCGACGCGGTCATAGGGGTCGTAGCCGGCGTCGAGCTTGCGCAGGACCAGCGTCGACCCGTCGTGCATCATCACGGCTTGCACCGTCCCCGGCGCGTAGTCGGTCGTGATCGGCGCGCGCGGCGGCATGAAATCGAGGAAGTTCACCGCCTCGTTGTGCTCGCGGACGTAGTCGTAGCTCTTTGTCGACCCGGGGTGGTTGTTGAACGCGACGCACGGCGAGATCACATCGATGAACGCCGCACCGCGGTGCTCGATCGCCGCCTTGATCAGCGGCATGAGCTGCTCCTTGTCGCCGGAGAAGCCGCGCGCGACGAAGGTCGCGCCGAGCTGCAGCGCGAGCATCACCATGTCGATCGACGCGTCGGTATTCGCGACGCCCTTCTTGCTCTTCGACCCGCGGTCCGCGGTCGCGGAGAACTGACCCTTCGTTAGCCCGTAGACGCCGTTGTTCTCGACGATGTAGAGCATGTTCACGCCGCGGCGCATGCAGTGGGCAAATTGCCCGAGGCCGATCGAGGCCGAGTCGCCGTCCCCCGACACGCCCAGGTAGATCAGGTCACGGTTCGCGAGGTTCGCGCCGGTCACCACCGACGGCATGCGGCCGTGCACGCTGTTGAAGCCGTGCGAGCTGCCGAGGAAGTAGGTCGGCGTCTTCGACGAGCAGCCGATCCCGGAGAGTTTCGCGACGCGGTGGGGCTCGATCTCGAGCTCGAAGCACGCCTGGATGATCGCGGCCGAGATCGAGTCGTGGCCGCATCCCGCGCACAGCGTCGAGATCGCGCCCTCGTAGTCGCGGCGCGTGAACCCGAGCCTGTTCTTCGGCAGCGTCGGGTGGTGGAGCTTCGGCTTGGCGAGGTACGTCATTGAACGATCCTCTCGCTTTGAGCGCTCACCCGAAGCTTGTGCGCCTCAGTGGTGAAGGGGGGAGTCATTGGGCCGCCTTCCGCAGCGGCTGCACGTTCAGCCGGCGCACTTGCGCCGCGACCGCGTCGGTGATGAAGCGCGCGGTGATCGGCGTCCCGTCGTAGTGCAGGATCGGGATGAGGCTCGCGGGGTTCACGCCGGCGTCGTTGACGAGCAGCGTCTTGAGCTGCGCGTCGCGGTTCTGCTCCACGACGAACACCTTCGAGTGGGAGCGGACGAAGTCCGCAACCTCGTCCTGGAACGGGAATCCGCGCACTCGCAGCGCGTTCACGTAGATGCCCTGCGCCGCGAGCGTCTCGAGCGCCTCCTGCATCGCCGGACCCGTGGAGCCGTAGTAGATCGCGCCGAAGCGCGCCGGGTAGGCCGCCGGCGTCAGCAGCGGCTTCGGCATTAGCGCCTTCGCGGTCTCGAACTTCTTGAGGAGCCGCTCCATGTTGTCGACGTAGTCCGGGCCTGCCTCGCTGTACTTCGCGTAGCGGTCTTTGGTAGTCCCGCGCGTGAAGTAGGCGCCGCGCGTCGGGTGGGTCCCGGGATAGGTGCGGAACGGGATCCCGTCGCCATCCAGGTCGAGGTAACGGCCGAACTCCTTGCCGGCGTCGAGGTCCTCGCGGGTCATCACCTTGCCGCGGTCGTAGCGACGCGAATCGTCCCACGCGAGCGGTGCGGCGAGCCGCTCGTTCATGCCGATGTCGAGGTCGAGCATGACAAAGACCGGCGTCTGCAGCCGGTCGGCGAGATCGAACGAAGCCGCCGCGAACTCGAACGCCTCCTTCGGGTCCTCCGGGAAGAGCAGCGGGTGCTTGGTGTCCCCGTGCGATGCATACGCGCAGCTCAGGACGTCGGACTGCTGCGTGCGCGTCGGCATCCCGGTGGAGGGCCCGCCGCGCTGGACGTCGAACAGCACCGCCGGGATCTCGGCGAAGTACGCGAGCCCGATGAACTCCTGCATCAGCGAGATGCCCGGGCCGGAGGTGCAGGTGAAGGCGCGCGAGCCGTTCCAGCCCGCGCCGATCACGATGCCGATCGAGGCGAGCTCGTCCTCGGCCTGGATGATCGCGTAGCGGGCCTTGCGCGAATCAGGGTCGTGGCGGAACCGCTTGCAGTGCCGCTGGAACGCTTCCGCCATCGACGACGAGGGCGTGATCGGGTACCACGCGGCCACTGTCGCGCCGCCGTACACGCAGCCAAGGGCCGCGGCGTTGTTGCCGTCGATGAAGATCTTGTCGCCCACGGCCTTCGCCCGCTTCACGCGCAGGCCGATCGGGCACTTTAGGTTCGCCCGTGCGTAGTCGCGGCCGAGTTGCAGCGCATGGACGTTCGGCTTGAGCAGCGCCTCCTTGCCCTTGTATTGCTCGCCGATCAGCTGCGCGACCTCTTCCGGGTCGATCTCGAGCAGCGCCGAGAGCGCACCGACATAGAGGATGTTCTTGAAGAGCTGGCGCTGGCGCGCGTCGGTGTAGGTGTCGTTGCAGATCGCCGTGAGTGGCATGCCGATCACGTTGATGTCGTCGCGGAACTTCGACTTCGGCAGCGGCTTGGTCGAGTCGTAGAAGAGATACCCGCCCGGCTCGATCTCGGCGACGTCCTGGCCCCAGGTCTGCGGATTCATCGCGACCATCAGGTCGACGCCGCCGCGGCGGCCGAGATAGCCCTTCTCGGAGACCCGCACCTCGTACCAGGTCGGCAGCCCCTGGATGTTCGACGGAAAGATGTTGCGCGGGCTCACCGGCACGCCCATGCGCAGGATCGCCTTCGCGAACAGCGTGTTCGCCGACGCCGAGCCCGAGCCGTTGACATTGGCGAACTTGACGACGAAGTCGTTGACGGCCTCGATCGGCTTCATCTCAGGCCACCTTGAGCGACGGCTTCCGGGGATCCCGGCACGTCGGGCCGGGGTGGGTGAGATCGAGCAGGAACTTCTGCATGTCCCACGCCCCGGTCGGGCAGCGCTCGGCGCACAGGCCGCAGTGGAGGCAGACGTCCTCGTCCTTGACCATCACGCGGCCGGTCTTGAGGGCGTCGGAGACATAGAGGTCCTGGGTCAGGTTCGTCGCCGGCGCCTGCAGCCGTGCGCGCAGGTCCTGCTCCTCGCCGTTGGGCGTGAACGTGATGCAGTCCATCGGGCAGATGTCCACGCACGCGTCGCACTCGATGCAGAGCTTCGTGGTGAATACCGTTTGGACATCGCAATTGAGGCAGCGTTGCGCCTCCTTGAACGCGGTCTTCGGGTCGAAGCCGAGCTCGACCTCGACCTTGATGTTCTTGAGGGTCTGGTTGACGTCGCGCCACGGCACCTTGAAACGTTTGTCGAGGGTGATGTCGTTATCGTAGCTCCACTCGTGAATCCCCATCTTCTGGGACGTGAGGTTCACCATCGGCGGCGGGCGCTTGCGCACGTCCTCGCCGTTCAGGAGCCGGTCGATCGAGATCGCGGCGTCGTGGCCGTGGGCGACCGCCCAGATGATGTTCTTCGGCCCGAGCGCGGAGTCGCCGCCGAAGAAGACGTACGCAAGCGTCGATTGCAGTGTTACCGGGTCGAGCTCGGGCATACCGTGCTTGTCGAACGCGATTCCGACGTCGCGTTCGATCCACGGAAACGCGTTCTCCTGGCCGACCGCGACCAAAACGTCGTCGCATTCGAAGTGCTGGTCGGGCTCGTTCGTCGGCAGGAGCTGCCGCCGCCCCTTGGCGTCGTAGACGGCCTGCACTTTCTCGAAGGTCACGCCGGTCAGCTTGCCGTTCTCGTGGGTGAACGCCTTCGGCACCAGGAAGTTGAGGATCGGGATGCCCTCGTGAATCGCGTCTTCCTTCTCCCACGGGCTCGCCTTCATCTCCTCGAAGCCCGAGCGGACGATCACCTTCACGTCCTCGCCGCCGAGCCGCTTCGACGAGCGGCAGCAGTCCATCGCGGTGTTGCCGCCACCGAGGACGATCACGCGCTTGCCGATCCTCGTCGTATGGCCGAACGAGACGCTCGCGAGCCAGTCGATGCCGATGTGGATGTTCTTCGCCGCTTCCTTGCGACCGGGGATGTCGAGGTCGCGCCCGCGTGGTGCGCCGCAGCCGACGAAGACCGCGTCGTACTTCTCGGCGAGCAGTTGCTTGAACGACGAGACGTAGGCACCGCCGCGGAACTCGACGCCGAGGTCGAGGATGTAGCCGACCTCCTCGTCGATGATCTCCTCGGGGAGCCGGAACTTCGGGATCTGGCTGCGGATCATGCCGCCCGCCTGCTCATCGCCGTCGTAGACGACGACCTCGTAGCCGAGCGGCGCGAGGTCGCGCGCGACGGTAAGGGATGCGGGGCCGGCGCCGACGCAGGCGACGCGCTTGCCGTTTTTCTGCGTGGCGCGCTTCGGCAGCCGCCCGCGGATATCTTCCTTGTAGTCGGCGGCGACACGCTTCAGCCGGCAGATCGCGACCGGCTCCTTCGCCTGGCCGTCCTCGACGCGGCCACGCCGGCAGGCGGGCTCGCACGGCCGGTCGCAGGTGCGACCGAGGATTCCGGGGAAGACGTTCGACCTCCAGTTGACCATGTACGCATCGCCGTAGCGGCCCGCGGCGATCAACCGGATGTACTCGGGGACGGGGGTGTGGGCCGGGCAGGCCCACTGGCAATCGACGACTTTGTGGAAGTAATCGGGATTGCCGATGTCGGTCGGTTTCACTCCACTCCTCACCACTCCCCCGGTTCAGGACGTCCGCTCTTTACACCGCGCCCCGGCTAGCTCCGGTCCGCGGCAAGCGGTTTCGCCCGCGACAGGGAGAGTAAGTCTACTCCTGGGCACCGCGCAGGAAAAGATCCGCATTTTCAAACGCCTGTGGGCGGGCAGCGCGACGGTTTCCGCGTCCCGCTTCAGGCTCCCCGGTCGAGCTTCACGTCGTCGTAGGATGCCGGGTCCTCGCGGGGCTCCAGGTGGGTGAACACGCTCGCATGCGGCACAGTCCGGCGGATCCGCTCCTCGATCGCCTCGAGGATGTCGTGCCCGCGCTGTACCGTCCAGTCGCCCGGCACGAGCACATGCATGGAGACGAACGAGCGCCCTGCCGCCTCGCGCGTCCGGAGCGCATGGAAGTCGATCCCTTGCGCGCGAAACTCCGCGAGCGCCGCCTCGATCGCCTTGCGCTCGTCCGCCGGCAGGGCCCGGTCGAGCAGCCCGTGGACCGAGCGCCGCATGAGCTTGACGCCCGCCCAGACGATGTGCGCGGCGACGCCGAGCGCGACGAGCGGATCGAGCCATAGCCAGCCGGTGAGGGCGACCGCGCCCACGCCGAGCACGACCCCGGCCGACGTCCAGACATCTGCCATCAGGTGCACGGCGTCGGCTTCCAGGGCGATCGAGCGGTGGCGCCGCCCGGCCCGGGCGAGCACGCGCGCGACCGCGAAGTTGATCGCGGAAGCGGCGACCGCGACCGCGAGGCCGAGGCCGACCTGCGTGAGTGCCTGCGGCGCGCGCAGGCGCTCGACCGCAGCGATCGCGATCAGCGTCGCGGCGACCAGGATGAGGGTGCCCTCGAACCCGCTCGCGAAGTACTCCGCTTTCGAGTACCCGTATTCGTGCTCCTCGTCGGGCGGCCGCGCGGCGAGCGCGAGCATCGTGAGCATCATCATCGCGGACGCGAGATTGACGAACGACTCGAGCGCGTCCGAGAGCAGCCCGACCGATCCGGTGAGCCACCACGCGCCGCCCTTGAGGAGGATCGTCGCCGCGGCGGCGGCGATCGAGAGCCACGCGAAGCGGACCAGCGCGCGCCGCATCACGAGGCGACCGCCTCGTGCGTAAGCGCCGCGGCGCGCGCCACCGAGAGGATCAGGCGGCGCCGCCTCATCGCGCCGGCTTCATCCGAATGCGCGCCAGGCGACGACGCTCGCGAGCGCGATCGCGCCGAACCAGATCGCGATGACCACGACCGCCGCCGCGCGGCTGCGTGGCGTCTCGCCGGCGAGCTCGGCCTGCGCGCGCCCGCGCGCATCGGCCATCACTTCCGCCGGGATCATGCGCAGCGCGAACGCGATGCCGAGCGGCAGCAGGACGATCTCGTCGAGCAGTCCGAGCACCGGCACGAAATCGGGGATGAGATCGATCGGCGAGAGTGCGTACGCGACGATGCCGGCGACGAGCAGCCGCGTATACCACGGCGTGCGCGGGTCGCGCGCGGCGAGGTAGAGCGCGAGGGTTTCAGCCTTGAGGTGGCGCGCCCAGTCCCGGAGCTTTTGCACCGGGCGATA
>Ga0126369_10000465_pt1 | contig 26559 bp, 20 predicted proteins | sample PanSoiMetaPlot_1_FD_109646 | JGI IMG/M metagenome (GOLD analysis project Ga0126369, IMG submission 109646) | Tropical forest soil microbial communities from Panama - MetaG Plot_1 | ecosystem: Environmental > Terrestrial > Soil > Tropical forest > Bulk soil | place: Panama | collected 2016-02-17
AAACAGCCATCGGGCCTTCTTCAGGCCGCTTTTGACCTTCGGGTGTTCTGGACTGATCTTCGCCGCTTCCTCGAACTGCACCTTCGCCTCCTTGCGCATCCCAGAGTCGGCGAGCATCTCGCCCAGGAGGCACCGGTAATCGATGCTGAACGGCTGCAGGGCCACCGCGCGCTCCGCCAAATCCAGGGCAAGCTTGAGGTCCTTGCCCAGCGCCTTCAGCAGCCGCGCCGCTTTCGCCGCCGCGGTCGGACTCCTCTTGTCCAGCTCTGCCGCGGCGCAGTAGCAGCCGGCCGCGACCCCCAGGTCGCCCCTCGCCTCGGCCGTCTCTCCCCGTTTCAATTCCTGAGCGCTGCGCTCGTGGCGCTGCCGATTGCGTGTTTCTTCCAGCATCAGTCGAAGCTCCTCGTCCTGCGGCGCGGAGCGAGCGGCGGCTTGAAGATCCCGGATCGCCTCCTCGTATTCACCCTCGGAGCGAAGCTTGCGGGCCCGCGACATCAGCTCGCCGGCGCGTGGGGCTCTTGCCAGGTAAGGATGCTTGGCGAGGCGCGCCCGACGCTCGGTGGCGCGGACCGTGTCCGGCGGATGGTACACATCGGGCTGCGGTGGAGGTGGTTTGGGCACTCGAAACAATTCCGGATGCCGCCGCTCGTACTCTCGCCGTTTTTTGGGATCGCTCAGCGCAATGCTTGCTTCAGTCAGTCGCTTAAAAATGCGTTCGATCCGCGGAGCAAAGCTTCCGAGATTCTTCTGAAAAAAACGGTCCGGGTGGTACTTCAGCGAAGCGTCGTAGTAGGCCTGCTTGACTTCAGCCGGCGACGCGCCCGGAGGCAGCCCCAGCACTTCAAAGTGGTTCATTCGGTTGAGATCCTCGTCCATCTGGAGAATCTCTCGTTGCCGTGCTGGCTCGAGGTCAATGTGCTCGGAGTCCGCCTGGTCCGCCCGGGCCATGAATCCGATCATTATACTCGGAGTGCCCTCTCAAGAAGGCGCAAGCCTTCCCCGATCTCCTCATAAGTCACGATGAATGGCGGCGCGAAGCGAATTGTCCTGTCTCCCGCAAGATTGACCAGCATTCCCTCCTCGCGGCAGCGGTTGACCACACCCGCCGCATTTTCACTTACCTCCACGCCTATCAGCAGGCCCTTTCCTCGCACCTCGAGGATCTGGTTGGCCAGCCGCGACTGTAGTTGTCGAGCACCCTTCAAGAAGTACTCGCCCTTTTGACGTACCGAGGCGAGCATCGTCGGATCGGAAATCAGTGAAACCGCCACGTTCGCCGCCGCGGCTGCGAGCAAGTTGCCCCCAAAGGTCGAACCGTGGGAGCCCGAAGGCAGGCTCTTGGCGAGCTCTTCGCGGCAAAGCATCGCCGCGATGGGAATCCCATTTCCAAGCGCCTTGGCCATCGAAATGGCGTCGGGAAGCACGCCCTCGTGCTGGTAGGCAAACATCGCTCCCGTACGGCCCATGCCGGTCTGGATCTCGTCGACCAGGAAGACAAGTCCCACTTCGTCGCACAGTTGCCGCAGCTGCTTGAGAAATCCAGGTGGAGCCACCCGGACGCCGCCCTCACCCTGGATCGGCTCAACCAGAATCGCCGCGGCCTTGGGAGTGATCGCCTTGCGGACCGCATCGGGGTCGCCGTACGGGATGTGAACGAAACCGGTGGGCAGCGGCTCGAAACCCTTTTGGTATTTGGTTTGGCCCGTGGCCGCGACCGTCGCCAGGGTCCGGCCGTGAAAGGACTGCTCGAAGCAGATGATCTCGAACCGCTCCGGGTGGCCGCGATCCTTTTGAACGCGGCGCACCAGCTTGATCAAGGCCTCGTTGGCTTCGGCGCCGGAGTTGCAAAAGAAGGCGCGATCCAATCCGGAAGCGGCGACCAGTTTTTCGGCAAGCTCGATCTGCGGCAGGTTGTAAAAGACGTTGGAGGTGTGCCACAGCGTATCGGCTTGCTCTTTGAGAGCCGCCACCACCTGAGGATGACAGTGCCCCAAGGCGCAGGTGGCGATCCCGCCCAGCATGTCGAGGTAGCACTTTCCGTCGAGGTCCCAAACGCGCGTGCCTTGCCCGCGCTCCAAAACCACCGGCTGCTGTCGGTAGTTCTGAAGCAACGACGCGTGGGCTCGGTCCATAACCTGTTCACTCCTGCTAGGGTTTCCCAACCGGGCACTCCTTTGCGAGCAAGCGCTACAGAATATAGCGCGACAAATCCTCGTCCTTGAGGATTTCCGAAAGCTTGGCCCGCACGTCGGGGGCGTCGATCCGCACCGTCCTTGCCGGCTCCTCGGACGCGGTGAAGGACACTTCGTCCAGCAGCCGCTCCAGAACGGTGTGCAGCCGGCGTGCGCCGATGTTCTGGGTACGCTCGTTGACCCGCTGCGCGATTCGAGCAATCTCGGTCAAGGCTTCGTCGGTGAATTGTAGGCTGACGCCCTCGGTGGCCAAAAGCGCGGTGTACTGCCGGATCAACGAGTTCTTCGGCTCCTTGAGGATGCGAACCAGATCCTCGCCGCTCAACGAGTCCAGCTCAACCCGTATTGGGAAACGACCCTGCAGCTCGGGGATCAGGTCCGAGGGCTTGGACACGTGGAAGGCGCCAGCAGCGATAAACAGGATGTGGTCCGTCTTCACCGGTCCATACTTGGTGGTGACGGTGGAGCCTTCCACGATGGGGAGAATGTCGCGCTGAACGCCCTCGCGGGAAACGTCCGGTCCGCCGTGGGTGCCCTCGCGATTGGCAATCTTGTCGATCTCGTCGATGAAGATGATGCCGCTGGTTTCCGCCCGAGTCACTGCATCGCGGCTGACCCGATCCATGTCGATCAGCTTCGCGGCCTCCTCCTGCTCGAGTATTTTCATCGCTTCCGGCACCTTCGCCTTGCGCTTCTTGGTGCGGTTGAAGCCGGGCATGTTCTTGAAGAACTCCTGCAGATTGACTCCGATCTCCTCCATTCCCTGGCCGCTGAAATTCCGCAGGAAAGTCACCCCGGCTTCGGAGACCTCGATGTCCACGTACTGATCGTCCAAGGTCCCGGCCCGAAGTTGAGCCCGGAGTTTTTCACGATCGGTTTGGGAGAGTTGCGGCGGTGGCGGCGGAGGGGCGAACCCGAATCCGGGCCGCACCGTGGCGGGGCCCGAAAGAAGTTCCACCAGGCGGTTCTCGGCCAGCTCGGCGGCGCGATCCCGGACCTTCTCGGTCTCCTCCTCACGCACCAGCGATACCGCGGCTTCGATCAGGTCGCGGACCATCGAGTCCACGTCGCGCCCCACGTACCCCACCTCAGTGAATTTCGAGGCTTCCACCTTGACGAACGGAGCCTGAGCGAGCTTGGCCAACCGTCGGGCGATTTCCGTTTTGCCGACCCCGGTCGGGCCGATCATGATGATGTTCTTGGGATAGATTTCTTCTCGCAGATCGCCGTTCACCTGCTGCCGGCGCCAGCGGTTTCGCAGGGCGATTGCCACCGCTCGCTTGGCCGCGGTCTGCCCGATGATGTAGCGGTCCAACTCCCCCACGATTTCGCGGGGAGTCAGGTTGGAAGATCTGCTCAAAGTTCCTCGAACGACAAATTGGTGTTGGTGTAGATGCAAATTTCGGCGGCGATCTTCATCGCGGTGGACGCGATTTCCTTGGCCGGTAGCGAAGTATGGGCCAGCAGCGCCCGCGCCGCCGCCAGCGCGTAGGGGCCCCCGGAACCGACCGCTCCGATTCCAAAGTCCGGCTCGAGCACATCGCCCGCTCCCGAGAGGATGAACGTCTTCTCCTTATCCGCGACCACCAGCAACGCCTCGAGCCGCCGCAAAAAGCGATCGGTGCGCCAGTCTTTACCCAGCTCGACGCAGGCTCGGGCGAGGTTTCGTTGGTGTTCCTTGAGCTTGGCTTCGAAGCGCTCGAACAGTGTGAAAGCGTCCGCGGTGCCACCGGCGAATCCAGCGATCACACTGCCGTCCCCCAGGCGTCGTACTTTGTTGGCGCTCGCCTTCATCACCGTCTTGTCGAGGGTGACTTGGCCATCGCCGACGATTACCGTCTTGCCATCGCGTCGGACGCACAGAATGGTGGTGCCGTGTAACATCCGACTTGGTTTAACTGGACGGCTTTCGCGCAGCAAGAGCGTGGGGATGCGCTCGGTCATACACGCGCTGCAGCTGTTCCCAGCTGACATGCGTGTAGCGCTGAGTGGTGGAGAGGCTGGCATGGCCTAAGAGCTCCTGGATACTGCGGACATCGGCGCCCGCCCCCAGAAGGTGGGTGGCGAACGAATGTCTAAGCGTGTGGGGGCTGACCTTGCGCACCAATCCGCAGCGGCGCACGTAGCGGTCCAGATGCCGCGCCACGCTGCGCCGGGTGAGCCGGCCGCCCCGGTGATTCAAAAACAACGCCTCTGGAGCCTGTGGGTGCGGAGTCTTCTTGAGGAGCTCCGGCCGACGCGCCAAGTAAGCCTCGAGGGCCGCCACCGCCCGTATGTTGATCGGACAAAGGCGCTGCTTCTTTCCCTTGCCCATCACCCGCAGCACCCTGCCGTCCCGGTCGAAGTCGTCCACCGACAAGCCGCACAGCTCGCTGACTCGCAGTCCGCCGCCATAGAGAACCTCGAGAATCGCCCGGTCCCGAGCCTCGAAGGCCGTGGGTTTCGAAGGCTCCTCTACCAAGGCAAATGCCTCGTCCACGGGAAGAAACCGGGGAAGGTTCCGCGGCAGCTTCGGACTTTTCACCAGCTTCGCTGGATTCGAATCCAACTTACGCTCCCGGACCAGGTACCGGTAGAAGGACTTGATGCTCGCGAGCTTCCGCGCCCGCGTCGAGGCTTGGCGGTCCACGGAAAGAATCCCGAGAAAGCCTCGAATCGCGGCATGGGTCGCAGTCAGCAGCGTCAGGTCCTGCTTCGCCAAATAGCGGCTGAACTCGAACAAATCGCGCGCGTAAGCGGCGATGGTATGGGAGGAGGCGGCCTTGGCCGCAAGATGCGCCTTGAACGCGGTGAGCAAGGGTTGAGGCACGGCAGCCCAAGTTCCTACGGGAAAGCGCCCTGGGCAAGAAACTAGGGAAGTTGATCCGCGACGTAGACGCCGGCGTGCTTTTTGTTTCCCGCCAGGTAAATCAGCTTCGAGCCATCCGCCGTGGCGAACAGCGGCGGCAATTGAATCTCTCGAGCCAGTGTCCGCCTTTGACCGCTCCTGAGGTTGTACACCGCGAGATCGAAGGCCTGCACATCCACGCGCGCGTAGGTGACCACCAACCGCCCTTCGTCGTCGCTGGACTTGAAGGTGTAGATGCCTTCAAGAATTTTCTTTGGTTCGGCTTTTGGATCCGCGAGATCCACCTGGTACAGATCGCAGGCGCGCCCATCGCGGATGCAGTTGGTGCGAAAGAACAGGAACCGGTTCTTCGGCGAAAATCCGTAACCGAAGACGCCCGGGTGCACCTTGGACGCGCTTTCTTTCCCAGAAAGGTGGAGCATCAAGTCGACCGAGTACAGCGGCTTGAGGAAGCGCGAGAGGAAGGCCAGGTATTTACCGTCCACCCCCCAGGTGAAGTTCGGCACTCGATTGCCCAGCCGCCTCGGCTTACCGTCTGGCAACGAAGTCTCCACCATGATTCCGGCGCGAGCGGCGTCGGTGTACGAGTCCAAAAAAGCGATCGCGCTCGAGTCCGGCGCAAATGAGAAATCCACCACCTGGGTTCCGATCTTCCGCCCCGCGCTGCCCGCGGCCCCGACGTACAGCTCGCCCGTGCCCGTGTTCTCTCGATTTTTGTTTTCGACCCAGCCCAACCAGCGTCCGTCCGGGGAGAAGCCGAAGAAACCGCTACGGGCGGCCAGCTTCTTGCCTGCGATCAACTCCGTGCCCGAGGCGCGCTTGTCGGGATGCCGGAGAGCGGCGATGTCTGAGAGGTGAAGCTCGTAGCCCGGCGAACCACCGCTGGTCCTTTGAGCGAAGGCCACCGAACGCGAGTCGGCCGCCACCAGATAATCGCCCACCTGTGCTCCCAACTGCCACGCCCGCCCACCCTCGACCGGCGTCAAAAAAAGGGTACCGCCAGCCGTGAGCTTGCGTCGGTACATCAACCATTTGCTGTCCGGTGAAAACTGAGCGTTCGCCACCTCGCCTGAGATGGATTGAGCGTTCTCGAGTCCCAAACGCCCTAGCTTGAGAACGCCCCCATCCACGAACGCAATCCAGTTCGAGTCCGGGCTGATCAGGAAGTAGCTCACCACCTTGCCCAGTTCTATTGGCCGGTTGTCGCTCTTTAAGTCAGCCACAAACAGCGACCCGGTTTGCTCGGAGGCGTTGTAGCCCATTAGAAACGCGGCCCAGCGCGAGTCCGGGCTCAACAGGTATCCCCCCGGGACGTTCGTCACTCCGTCGCCGAGCTTGCGGGTTTTCTTCTCCTCGATGGACGAGGCGTAGAGCGTGCCCACGACCATCATCGGAGGTACACCCGTGAGCCGGGGCTTCTGCGGCTCCGCCAAGAAGAGTGCAAACTTTTTGTCGGGCGTCAGGCGCAGGTCCGCCGCATCGCCCCGGGACAAAAGCGTGCCGCTGGGTTCCGCCAGCTGTGCGGCGCGCGCCCCTTCTCCTTTGCGGCAAGCGCAGACAAGGGACATCGCCAGGACTGTCACACGCCCAATGTGGGTAGAGATCACGCGCTCTTGCGCTCCGTCGCGGGCGGCGCCGCCTCTGCCAACCACGAGGCAAAGTCCTGTTTGGCGCGGCGCGCGTACCAGGCACGCTTCTCCGACTTGCGCAGCCGCGCCGGGGGCGGCGGGAACAACCCGAAGGTGACATTGGTGGGTTGGTAGGCGTAACCGGCTGGATGGGCTTCGCCAGTGATGTGCCGGTAGAGCGCGCCGAGAGCCGTGGTCGCAGGCGGTGGATCGAACCGCGCCCGTTTAAGGCGCGCGCCCACGGCCAAGGCCACCAGGTAGCCGCACGCGGCCGACTCGACGTAGCCCTCGACGCCGGTGATCTGCCCTGCGAAAAACAGTCGACGAAGGTTGCGCAAAGATAGATCTTCGCCGAGCAGACAGGGAGCATCAATGAAGGTGTTACGGTGGATCTGGCCCATCCTCAGAAAATCCGCATTCGCCAAGCCTGGGATCTGCCGGAAGACGCGCCTCTGCTCCGGCCAAGTGAGCCGAGTCTGGAAGCCCACCATGTTGTAAGCAGTCGCGGCACGGTCCTCCATGCGCAGCTGCACCACCGCGTGGGGAGTCGCCCCGGTCCGTGGATCGCGAAGCCCCACCGGTTTCATCGGGCCGAATGCCAAGACTTCATCGCCGCGCTCGGCCATCACTTCGATGGGAAGGCAGCCTTCGAAGTACTTGGGCTCTTCAAACGGGTGCGCCGGCACCTTCTCCGCAGTTCGCAACAGCGCCACGAAATGCTGGTACTGTTCACGGCTCATCGGCAGGTTCAGGTAGTCGGCTCCCTCCCCTTTTCCATAGCGGCTCTGTCGAAACGCGCAGGAGAGGTCGATCGAGTCCGCTGACACGATCGGCGCGATCGAGTCGTAAAAGTAGAGTTTTTGCCCGACGTGTCTCTCAAGCTCGGCGGTGAGCGCGGCAGAGGTCAGCGGCCCAGTGGCGATCACCACCAGCCCTTCGGGCAGACCCCGTGCCTCCCCTCGTTCGAGGAAAAGCTCCGGTAGGGAGGTCAGCGCCTGGGTAACCGCGTCCGAGAACTTGTCTCGGTCCACGGCCAACGCGTCGCCCGCGGGCACCCGGTTCTGGTCTGCACAAGCCAAGATCAGGGAGCCCGCGGCGCGAAGCTCCCAATGGAGCAGGCCGATCGCATTTTCTGGATTGTCGGAACGGAAGGAGTTGGAACAGACCAGTTCCGCCAGAGCATTACTTCGGTGGGCGGGCGAACGCAGGTGAGGCTTCATCTCGCACAACCTCACCGGGATGCCCCGGCGGCATAGCTGAAAGGCGCACTCGGAGCCCGCCAGACCGCCTCCAATGACGGTAACCAACTCGGCGCTCATGTGGAGGTTGTTGTCCACTGTGGTGTTCTCGGCAAGTCTCTACAGCGAAGCACTCCATGGGTTCAACCGCAGTGCGAGGAGGATGGTGGCCGGCGGGAATTGGAGAAATTGGCGAGCGGAGCAAGCCTGCCTTCGGTCTAGTCCGATTCTTTCTGGACCACCACGAAACGATAATTCTCCAGCTCGTTTCGCCCGGCGGTGTAGAGGACCGTCAACAGCAGATCGTACGGAATCCTGCGATCCCCGATCACCGACATCTCGTGGCTGAATGGGGCGGCGGGATTCCGCTCTTCGATGTACTTGAGCTTGTCCACTTCCTTCTTGAGCGCCCGGTCCAAAGGCAACACCAGGCGGCCCTGCAATTGCGACCGAGGAATCGCGCCGCCCACGAGGTCGACCACCGCGCGATCGCCCACCAGGATGTTCTTGGGGGTGATCGTCACCGCCACGGTGTCTCTAGGCGTCAACCGAGTGGTCGACAGCGGAGGCCGGACATCCTCCGAAGCGGTCATCGAAATATTCGAGGCCGAGTAGGACTTTAGGAGAAACACCAGGATGATGGTCATCATGTCCATCATCGCCACGATGTTGAGCTCGCGGATCTCGCCTTCGGCCTGGCGCTCCTTGCGCTGTTTTCGCGCCATCCCCGCCCGGAACATCATCCGAAGGCGGTCGTCGGAGCTGGGGGAGATCTGGGCTGGTTCGGTCATTGAGGATTAGAGCGCGGCCAGAGTGACGTCCGGGAACAGAATCTTCCGCTCCGCGCCGGGAAACTCGCGGATCGCATCCATCGTCTGGATCAGGGTTTCGTAGGGAATGTCCGCTTCAGCGCCGACGATTACTTTGCTCTCCTGCGGAAACGCATTCTTGATTTCCACCATCTTCCCAGTGAGTGCCGCGAAATCGAACGATCCGCCTCGGTTGGGGATGGTGGGCTCTCCGGAAGTATTGGGCGTCGGCTGCTGCCCCTCTCCCCCTTGACCCAGCACCGCTCCCGCGCCTGCCACGAAGAAGCCCTTCTTCGAAACCAACACGGTAAGCAACAATTTGGGAGCATCGGGGTTGTCGGCCACTCCGGCCGTCGGCCCGCCGTAGTTCGGAGCGCTCACGTTGAGAACTCCAAACGCCGCCAGTCCGGTCATCGACAGCAGCATGAAGATGATCAGGTTCATCAGGATGTCGAGGTAGGGGACGATGTTGAGCTCGGCGCCCTCTTGCTCTTCCTTGGGGCGCAGCTTGCGTCTGGAGAAGTAAAAGGCCATCAGAACTTCTTTTCGAATTCTCCGCTGGGCGCGTCACCGGCATTGCGCCGGGCGAGCAGGTTCTCCAACTTCAGGGCGTTGAGCTCGACCACTTCCACCATCCGCTTCGAATAGGCGGTGAGAAACAGGTGGAAAATGATGCAGGTGACCGCGATCGACAGACCGAACGCGGTGTTGTTCATCGCTTCGGAGATACCGGCGGAAAGCAGCGCTTGCTTCTGATCCGCCGGAACGTTGCCCAGGGAGCGGAAAGTGCCGATCAGACCGGTGATGGTTCCGATCAGTCCCACCAGGGTCGCAATGTTGGCCAGCGACCAGAGCCAGGGAATGCGCGTCTGCACCGCCGGAACGTTCTCTACGATCGCTTCCTCCACCGCTTTGGCGACTTCGATTTCCCCGCGGGTTGCGCGGGTGAGCCCAGCGCGAATGACCTTCGCCAAAGGGGCGTTGGGGGCCGCGCCGCAAAGTTTTACCGCGCGCTCGAGGTTGTTGGTGAGCACCAGCTTGGTGACCTGCTCCATGAACGGAGGCGCGTTGAGGTTGTAGCGGAACATCAGCGTCACCGTGCGCTCGATGATCACCGCCACCGCGCAAGCCAACCAAAACACGTTCACGTACATGAACGGACCGCCGGTTTGGAAGAAAGTCTTCACCGAGTCGACCATCGTGGAATTGGTGTGGGGGGCGGCGCTGCTTACAAGCTTCACGAACTCATTTGCCAGAGGGCAGATCAACGGGTCGTCCTTTCGCGGCTTGACGGCCACGGGCGGGCCGCACACTTGGGAAGGGAAACGCTGAAGATTATGGAGAGACGCCGAAGAGCCTGTCAACGAACGATCAGGGGCCAGGCGCCTGAAATCGTGTGGGTTTTTAGGCGACCGAGGAGGTGCGAGGAGCGCTTGAGCTGTCCGGCGAGCGGCGGTAGGCACACTCCCGGTTGGGGCAGGCGATGTATGGCCCGTCTTTCTTCGAATACTTCTGCAGCAGATACGGGGAGCCGCACGAGGGACAGGACTCCGCCAGCGGCCGATCCCAGAGCGCGAACTTGCAATCCGGGTAGCGCGCGCAGCCGAAGAAAACCTTGCCGCGCCTGCTTCGCCTCTCGGTCAGATAACCCTGCTTGCACTCCGGGCAACTGACGCCGATGGAAATCGCCTTGGCATTCTTGCAGTCGGGATAACCCGAGCACGCCAGAAATCTGCCGAAGCGGCCTCGCTTGATCACCATCGGCCGACCGCATTTTTCGCACTTCTCGTCGCTGACTTCCTCCTCGACCACCACGATTTTCCCGTCGACTTCTTTGAAGTCCTTGGTGTTCTTGCAGTCGGGATACGCGCTGCAGGCGAGAAAGCGGCCCATCTTTCCCCATTTGATCACCATGGGGCTGCCGCACTTGTCGCAGGCCACATCGGTTTGAATCTCCTCGCGCTTGACGTCGCGCATCTCGACTTCCGCCTTCGCGAGGTCCTTTTTGAACGGGCCGTAGAAGTCGCGGAGGACTTTCTTCCAGTTCATCTCGCCGTCGGAGACTTGATCCAGCTTCTCCTCCAAGCCGGCGGTGAAGGTCACGTCCATCTCGGTGGGGAAGTGCTTCACCAACTCTTCGTTGGTGATCCGACCCAATTCGGTCGGGTGCAAACGGCCTTCAATCTTCTCCACGTACTTCTTCTCTTGGATCGTGGAAAGGATGGTCGCGTACGTTGACGGCCGGCCGATGCCCTTTTCCTCCAGCTCTTTGACCAGCGAAGCTTCGGAAAAGCGCGGCGGCGGCTGGGTAAAGTGCTGCTCCTGCAGCAGCTTGAGCAGCTTGAGGACCTGGCCTTCGGAGAGAGGTGGCAGCGCCCCGCCTTCATAGTCCCCGTCCGAGGTCTCGGTTTTCTCCCGCTCCGCTTCTTCCTCCGGCGTTAAAGTCGCGCCGTAGACCGCGAGGTATCCGGGAAACTTCAGCACCGATCCATTGGCGCGGAACGTCGCTCGCCCCGCCTCAATCTCGACGGTGGTTTGATCGTAGATCGCCGGCTTCATCTGGCAAGCAACGAATCGATTCCAGATCAGCTCGTAGAGCCTGAACATGTCCGGTTCGAGAAACGGTTTGACTCGCTCCGGCGGGTATTCCTGCGAGGTGGGTCGAATCGCCTCGTGCGCATCCTGCGCCGCCTTCTTCGATTTGAACTCCACCGGCTGCTCTGGCAGATACTCTTCGCCGTACCGGGAGCGGATGGTATTTCGCACTTCCGCTACCGCTTCGGCAGAGAGCCGCGTGGAGTCGGTGCGCATGTACGTGATCAGCGCCGTCTGCCCCTCGTCGCCCAGCTCCACGCCTTCGTAGAGTCGTTGAGCCAGGGTCATCGTCTTCTTCGGCGAGAAGTAGAGCCGAGTCGCGGCTTCCTGCTGCAGCTTGGAGGTGATGAACGGCGCCGGCGCGTTTCGCCGCCGCTCCCGTCGGTCAACCTTGGAAACGGTGAACACCGCGTCCTTGAGCTCATCCACCAAGGACTGGGCGGCGGCGGCGTCCGCCACTTCGGCTTTCTCGCCGTTGAGCTTCCAGAGCTTGGCCTTAAAAGGCGGCGGCTCGGAAGCTTCCAGCTGGGCCTCGAGCGTCCAGTACTCGCGAGAAACAAAAGCCTTGATCTCATCCTCGCGCTCCACCACCAACCGGACCGCCACCGACTGGACTCGCCCCGCCGACAGCCCCCGCCTCACTTTTTCCCAAAGCAGCGGAGAGATTTGGTAACCCACGAGGCGATCGAGGATCCGGCGCGCTTGCTGCGAGTCGTAGTTGTCCTTGTTCAGCGCCGTCGGCTCGGCGATAGCCTTCTGAATGGCGTTCTTGGTGATTTCGTTGAACATGACCCGCCGAGCCATCGGATGAGAAATCTCCTCGCTGATGTGCCAGGCGATCGCTTCGCCCTCGCGGTCGGGGTCGGTGGCCAGAAAGACCTCGTCGGCTTCTTTGGCGTAGCGCTTCAGCTCAGCCAGAACTTTCTCTTTGCCCTTGATGACGTGGTACTCGGGCTTGAAGTCCTTCTCGAGGTCCACGCCCATCCGACTCTTTGGCAGATCTTTGACGTGACCGACCGAGGCCTTCACGGTGTAGCTGGAGCCCAAGTACTTCTTGATGGTCTTCGCTTTCGCCGGAGATTCCACCACCACCAGGTATCGCGGTTTGCGAGCCTTGCCGCGTTTGCCGGCAGGGCTGACGAGCTTGACCACGCCGGTGGAGCGCTTGGCGGAAACCGGCTTCGTCGCCGCCCGTGCTCGTGCAGTGGTCACTTTTCTAGTCTTCGGCATTAACGCTCCTGGTCAAACCTTCTCGTAAAGCTTTCCTGGATGCTGAATGATTAGTCCCATCAATTCCAGTTCGCACAAGCCACTAATCAAATCCGCCGAACGCATTTGGCAAGCTTCTCCGACCTCGTCGAGCGATCTGGGGAAGCGATCGAGGGCTTCGTAGGCGAGGCGTGCATTGGCGGAAAGCTGTTGGAAGTCAACGGGTTCGCGACCAACCGGAGCGGTGAACACCGGATCCATTCGCAGGGCATCGAAGAGGTCCTTTGGCTCCATCCAAAGCTTGGCGTCCCCTTTCCGGATCAAATCGTTGCAGCCATACGCGCTTTCGTCGTTTGGCTCTCCAGGAATTGCCAACAACGGCCGGCCCTGCCTGGTCGCTGCCCGCGCGGTGTGCAGCGCGCCGGAGTTCGCACCGGCGCGCAGGATCAACACCGCGTCTGCGGCACCGGAGATCAAGCGGTTCCTTCGCGGAAAGCTCGTGGTGCTGGCTCGCACGCCCATCGGCAGCTCGGTGTAGAACGTTCCCGCTCCGTTGAGAAAACTCGGGAGCAACTTCGCCTGCGCGGAATCCAACTCGTCGAGGGCGGAGCCGACAAAGGCCCAGGTTTCTCCATTTGCCGCGAGCGCTCCCTCGTGGCAGAGGGTATCCACGCCTTGCGCTGCGCCGGAGACGATCCCGATGCCGCCGGCGGCGATCTCCCGTGCGATCTGTTTGGCGCGCGGTTTGAAGTCGGATGTCGGATGCCGAGTCCCGACCATCGCCACGCGTCGGCGCGCCGGTCCCGGGGTCCCGCGGTAAAAAAGCAACGGCGGTGCGTCGGCCAGCCCGATCAGGTTGCCGGGGAAAGCCGGATCGCCGTGAAAAGCGATGCCGATTCCGTTGCTCTCGGCGCGTTGGGTCAAGTTCATCGCCAGTTCCGCGAGATCTCCGATGCGCTCCAAAAGCTGCCGGACCGGCAAAGGCAACTTGATGGCCGGAGCCCACTCGTGCACCGGCGTTCGGATCGCGACGGAAATGTCGCCGCCGAGAGTGGTCCGAATCGCATCCAGAGTCTTGGGTCCGATTCCAGGAATCGCCCACAGCCCCAGGATCGCCAGCCGCTGGGCGCGGTCTGGGTTCTTCCATGGCTCCTGCGCCATCCCGCCGACCTCCTCCGCGCCCGTGGGCCGAGCAATGACAATACCAAAGCACCGTCTCACAAAGGGGGGCTGCTATAAAGCCGGTCCTGGCAGCCGTCAAGAATCAGCGAGACGCCGAGGCGTGCGGCTCGAGACGCATTTCAACGCGATCGCCGTAAACGACTTCGCGCAGCGAGCGCATCAGCAGACAGACCGAGACTTTGTCGCGAGTGTCCACCACGATGCACCTGGCGACGTCCTCGATCGGAAGTCCCGGATCCACCGCTCGGGACGGGTAGAGAAACGCCTGGACGTTCACAGCCGGATCATGCTTGCGGACCACGATGAAGGTGTTTCCCGCCTGAACGCCATGCTGACTTCCTTGGTCCACGAGGATCAGCTGATGCTCGCCCAGTATCGTCAGATAAGGGACCAACGATCCAAGGACAAAGCCTCTCAGGGCTCGATGGTTGGGCCGTTGGGGAACCTGAGCCACCAGTTTTTCTCCCGCGGGTCCAATGCGATCTCCTCGGTGGATCTCGTCCAAGCTGTTCGGCTCGACCACGGCGGTGGTCACCTCCGCGCCCTTCTTGAGTACCCGGACGGTGCCCACCACCTGAGTGAGATATCCGTAGCGCCGATCGGTGACCGGATGGATGACCTCGCCGTTCGGCCTGAAAACCAGGTACCGCTCTCCGACCTTGACGGCGTCCTTGTTCGGGAAGGAGATGTACACCATCTCGGGATAGCTGAGCATCAACGCTTCCGACGGGGAAGCGGTGATCGTTCCCGCTTGGTCCAACTCATTCGAGGTCACAAATCCCTGGCGCGAAATCGGAATCGCCGCAGAGGGTTGATACCCAATCCTGCCGGTCAGCTGGACCTCGGTGCGATCCTCGATGTCGATCGCGTCCGGGGACGAAGGCCCGTTGCTGCTCGCCGCGTCAACGCGCGCCGGCACCTCTTCGCCACTCCCGAAGAAACGAACCTGGTTGCCCGGATAAATCCAGTGCGGGTTGGCGATCGCCGGATTGTAGGACCAAACCTTGGGCCAATACCAAGGAGTCCCCAGGTAGTGCTGGGAAAGATCCCAGAGCGTGTCTCCCCTGACCACGGTGTGTACCTGACCAGGCACCTCCGCGGCCGCGTTGCCTGGTTGGTCGGCTTGATCCGGCGGTGGGTCGGCTTGATCCGGCTGTTCCTCGTCCTGATCTTGCTCTTCGGAATCCTGTTCCGCCAAATCGTCGACCGGGGGCTTGGACCTGGGCTGTTGGGCGGCAGCGGCCAGGAAGAAGGCCAACGGAATGAGGCACATCTTGATCAGCAGGTTGCGCATCGCCATCCTTTCGCAGCGCTCAGGGTGTCAACGAGCCGAGGCGCTGCTCAGCTTGCACCGCGGCGGCGCTGCCCGGGTATCGGGCAAGAAGCTGAGTGTACAGTCGCCTCGCCTCGCCCAGCTTGTTGAGGCGGATCCGGCATTCGGCCAGCCTCAGCATCGAGTCCTGCACCACATTGCCAGCCGGGTAATTGGAAATCACTTGCTCGAAGCTGATCGCCGCGCCTCGGTAATCCCCGAGCCCCATCAGGCCGAGCCCGCTCAAGTAGAGGGCGTCGTCGGCCTTGGGATGTTTTGGATAGTCCGAGGCCAGGCGCTGCAATTTTCCCACGCCGCCGGAGAGATTCCCGGTCTTCAAAGCGACCATGCCGGCTTCGAACTCCTGCTCGACTGCCGCTTGGGATGAGCCGCGCCGCTCCACCGGAGCGTCGTCGAGCTGAGCCAACCATGCCTCGGAAGGTTCGACCACTGGAATGCTGAGGTCCATCTTCGGGGCGGCCTCGAGCCGAGGCTTAAGCCTCACCACCGTCAAGTTCGGCAGCTCGGCGCTGGCCGGAATCGGCGGCGAAGTCTCGGCCGCTGCCATCAGGGTGTTTTTTTCCTCGAGCCGGTCCAGGCGCCGGGAGAGCTCGGCATTGCGGTCGTCGAGCGCGCGAACTTCCGCCTTCAAGCTCAACAACTCGGACTTCAGCGCGGTATCGGAAGCACAGCCGGCGGCGGCAATCAGCAGCGCGGTCGCAAAGAGGCGGCGCACGTTTGGAAACTCCGTTCGAAAACGGTCAGAAATCAACGACCGATAATAGTGGGTGTCAAAATTGACAGACAATGTAAGACAAATGTCTGCCTGTCACGCCTCGGTCGCGCCGGTGTGAATAAAACGCCTCTTTGTCACAAGAGGTGCAGTGTGAAAGTACGTCGATGTGCTCGGTAGGTATCCCCGCCTCCCACAATGTGCGGTGAATCGCCAGGGCCAGATCCAAACGCGGCCCCGCTGCGTTTCCGTGGAGCACATCCTTTCCGAACAGCTGTGAAAACCGCTCAGCCAACGAGGAGGACACTTGATAACAGCAGCCGCGAATCGACGGTCCAATCACTGCCAACAGATTCTCCGGTCGCGAGCCCCCCTGGGCGAGCGCCTCGACCGCCCGCTGCGCCACCTTGAGCTCGGTTCCTCTCCAGCCGGAGTGGACTGCCGCTACCCGTTTGCCCGCGGTGTCCGCAAGGAGAACTGGAACGCAATCGGCTGTTTTTACTGCCACCGCGACCCCGGCGTGCTCAGTCCACAGCGCATCCGCCTCTGGATTTCGAGCCGGAGCCTGCGGACCAAACTCCAACACCCGATCTCCGTGCACCTGGGTGACAGTACGGATGTGATCCTTTGTCAGGCTTGCCGATTGGAAGAAACGTTCAAAGTTTTGATCCACCCGCTGTTTCAAGTCGCCAACGGAATAGCCCAGGTTTAATGACTGATACGGACCAGTTGAGACACCGCCGGCCCTCGTTGAAAAACCGTGGGGAATAGGAAGTCGGTTTGAAGTGATAAAGGCTAGCGCCAATTGTCGACCTCGCTCCAAGTCTGAATCATGACTCTTCCACCAAATAGGCGCTCAAATGTCTAGCATCGCGGAGTTCTCCCACACCGCGTTCGTTTTGCCCTTGGCGCTGACGCTCGCGGGCGTTTTCACCGCGGCCCTCATCGCCGGGTTTCGCTTCTGGCCGTTTCGAAACCGCACCGACCAAGGCCCGCGGATCGAGCCGCTGCCGCCCCGGGCCGAACTGGTCCAGCAGTCTCGCGGCTTGGAGGTGACCAACGGCGAGCTGCGAAACCGATTGAACGAGCTTTCGCTGCTGTACGAGGTAGCCAAATCCTTCACCTCGACGCTGGAGCTTCCTGAGGTGCTCACTCGAATCAGTACCCTCATCGGCGAGAAGCTGCAGATCCCCCAGTTTTCGATCATGCTGCTTGACCAAAAAGAGAAGTTGGTGGTCAAAAACGCTTACCCCACCCTGGACGGCAACGACCACCGGAGCTTTCAGGTCGGCGAGGGCGCCTGTGGTCGAGCGGCGCACACCCGGCGCGCGGTGTATCTTCCCGACGTCGCCGCCGACCAGGCAATCTTCGCCCGGCGCAACCGCGGCGAATCCGGCTCGTTGCTCTCCATTCCCATGGTGCACCAGGGCAACGTCCTGGGCGTCCTCAACTTTCAGCGGCCTCAAAGCGCCGGTTTCTCGCCGGAGGAAATCGAAGTTCTCACCACCATCGCGGATCAAGGAGCGCTGGCGATCAAGAACGCGCTGCTGCACGAGCAGATGGTAGCGCTGTCGATCACCGATCCGCTGACCGGCATCTCAAACCGGCGTCACCTCGCCTCGCGGCTGGAGATGGAGATTGACCGGGCCAACCGCTTTGGGACCCAGGTCTCCGTGGTGATGGCGGACATTGACTGGTTCAAGAAGCTCAACGACGCGCTCGGCCACCGAGTGGGGGACATTATCTTGCAGCAGCTCGCGGCGCTGTTAGAGGGCGTGATCCGCAAGGTGGATCTGTTGGCGCGCTACGGTGGCGAGGAGTTCGTGGTGGTTCTTCCCCAAGTTCCCAAGGCGGATGCTGTGCAAGTGGCCGAGAAGCTGCGACGGCTTGTGGAATCCGCCACCTTTGGCGCGGGTACGGAAGGAGCAGGTGCTCGGATGACCATCTCCTTGGGCGTTGCCAACCTTCCGGTCGATGGAGTCAGCTCCGAGCGCTTGCTGGATTGCGCCGACGCGGCACTCTATGCCTCCAAGCGAGCGGGTAGGAACCAGGTCAGCCTGTACGCCCCAGGAATGGAATTCCACCCCGGCCGCGAGCGAGGGCCCTACGCGGGAAAGCGCCGCAGGCCGGAGCCTCTCCGGTTGTCCCCCAGCGCGCCTTCAAGCATGGACTGATCAGGGAATCGTCAGGACCCGCAGCCCGCGGACCGCGCCGTTTCGGTTCGGCACCACCACCCTGAGCAACAAGTCGGTTCCACTCTTCGCAGATCGGATGGCCTTCAGCAAATCATCGCGATTGTGGATCGGCTTCTTCCCGGCCTCGACGATCACGTTTCCCGGGGCCAATCCGGCGCGCTCAGCAGGCGAACCGGGGACCACTTCACTGACCATCGCCCCGTCTGCCGGAATGTCTATGCTCTGCGCCAATCGGGGATCCACGTTCTGGATGGTGATGCCCACCTGCTTTTGCGGCTTCTGGTCCGCGCCGCTCTCTTCGCTGTTGCCGCCCAGGTGTTCGAGATCGGGTCTGGTGGCGAGCGTCACTTTCACATCCATCTTCTTGTTGCCCCGATAGAGCGTCAGGTCGGACACGGTGTTCGGCTGCTTGAGGCCAATCGCGCGAGTCAGCGCGGTGCCGGAACCGACTTTCTGACCGTCCACGGCGACCACCGCGTCATCCACCTGCACCCCAGCCTTTTTCGCCGGGCCGTCTTGCACCTGAGTGATGACCGCTCCCTCGGTTACCGGAACATTCAAGGCCTTGGCCACTTCGGGGGTGAGATCCTGAATACCAACGCCCAGATAGCCCCGGGTGACTGCCCCACCTTTCTCCAACTGGGGCAAGAGGGCCTTGGCCATGTTGGAGGGAACGGCGAACCCGATGCCGCTGCCTCCACCAACGATCGCAGTGTTGATGCCGATCACCTCGCCCTTGAGGTTGAAGAGCGGTCCGCCGGAATTGCCAGGGTTGATCGCCGCGTCGGTTTGAAGGAAGTCGTCATACGGGCCGTTGGTAATCCGCCTACCGCTGGCAGAAATGATCCCGGCGCTGACGCTCGAGGTGAGCCCAAAGGGGTTGCCAATGGCAACCACCCAGTCGCCGACGCGCATCGCGTCCGAATCTCCGAGGCTGACGTAGGGCAGCTTCTCCACTTTGCCCTTGATCCTGATCACCGCGACGTCGGTCAGCGGATCGCGCCCCACCACTTGGGCGTCGAAGCTGCGGCCGTCGTCGAGTCGCACCCTAATCGCCACCGCTCCTTCGACCACGTGGTTGTTGGTGAGCACGGTGCCGTTGGGATCGATGATAAAGCCGGAGCCCAATCCCTGCCGAATTTGCTCTCCGCCGCGCCGGCGACCGCCGCGCCCGGGCGCTCCAAAGAATCGATCGAAGAAATCTTCCTCATCCGATCCGACCGAGAAACGCGATGCATCCACCCGCGACTGAACGTCCACGTTCACGACTGCTGATTTTACGGATTCCACCAGAGGTGCCAGCGAGGGTAGCCCGGAAACCTCTCGCGCGGCCGCCTGAGCATTGCTCAACACCGGAGCTGTAAAGAGTACGAGCGCGGTCAGCGCGCCGACCGCAAAATGACTTGGTTTCATGTCGATTGAACACCTCGTTTGCTGGATTAATCCTCGCCACCACATCTGGCCAGAAGAAAGTTTGACGTCACTTCAGAGTACGGGAGCCAAGTCCGGCAATTTCGCCGCATAGACTCGGTAATCCAATCCCGGAAACAATTTGTCGCGCCTCTCTGTTTCGCTGAGAAAACGATCGTCGATTTGATTGGCTCGGCATTGTCGCTCCAGTTGCAGGAACCGGCCGATGTGATCTCTCGTTCGCTGCTCCGCGTACTCGGCCATCGACCCAGTCTTGAGGATGAACGCCCAATCCGAAGCCTGCGCCAAAAGCAACTCTCGCGCGGCTTGATTGAGCGCTCGCCGACGCAACCCATCGGACTGCGGAAAGTCGACCGCCAGGGCCACCATCGACTGGGCGCAGTGATGCAGGTGCGGGTAGATCCAGTCGTTCGCCGGACTGAGCCACACCGCCGCGTAGCCTCCCTCGCCCCAGGAGCTGAGTGAAGGGCTCGTTACCTGATGCTCCGGGTTGTCTAGGAGAAAATCGCTCGGGGTCTGCAATCGAAGGCGCGATCGCTTCGAGGCGTCTCGAAGTACTGCATCCAGGAATATCGGCCCTTCGTACCACCAGTGGCCAAAGAGCTCGGCATCATACGGAGCCACGACCAATGGGGTCCGAGGTTCCATGGCTGAGGCGAGGGCCGCGAATTGCAACTCGCGGTTGTCGAGAAACGCCCGCGCGTGCGCCAATGCCCGCTGGCGAGCTTGTGCGGGTTCGTAGGGCTGCTTCGGCTCGGTGGCGCCGGTGATCCGAAAGTACTTGATGCCCACTGATTTGCGCTCCCCGGTGGGTTGAACGTAGGGCCGAATGTATTCGTCGTCCGCTTCCCAACCCAGGTCTCGATGGAACTCGCGGTAGACGGGATCCCCGGGAAAGCCCGAGGTTGCGCTCCACACCTCCTGCGAACAACTGGGGTCTCTCCCGAAAGCCGCCACCCCGGTCGTGGTGTACACCGGCGCGTGAACTCCATAGAGGGGAGGGGGCGAGGCGTTGAGCACTCCATCCGCTTCGAGGAAGCAGTAGCGCGCACCCGCCGCGACGATCATTCGGTCGAGGCCGGGGTAATAGCCGCACTCGGGAAGCCAGATACCGTTGGGTAGGTGCCCGAAGACCTCTCGAAAGTGGTCGATTCCGATCGCCACCTGCGCCCAGACTGCACCCGGCACGGTGCGGAGCAGAGGCAGAAAGCCATGGGTAGCGGTCGAGGTGATGAGCTCGACGATGCCCTCCGCGTGCAGCGCGGCCAATGGGCGAATCAAGTTGCGACGGTAACGGTCTTCGAATTGCGTTCGCAGTTGCTCGAAGGAGTTTTGGTAGAAAAGCGCGAGCTGGTTGAAGACCGGGTCGGACGCGGTTCGCCGCACCTCCTTGTCGGCCAGCTCGCCGAGACGCGCAAACCGGGCGGCGCAGCGATCCATCAGCAGCTCGTCCGCGAGCATCGCCAGCAGCGTCGGCGACAGGCTCAAGGTAAGGCGCGCCTGAAGTTGATCGTCGGCGATCCGCTCCAAGGTGCTCAGAAGCGGCAGGTAGGTTTCGAGGATCGCCTCGTAGAGCCAATCTTCTTCTAGAAAGTCCGGTTGTTCGGGATGACGTACGAACGGAAGATGTGCGTGCAGAACAAGAGCGAGACTTCCCTTCATCGGCTCGAGGGAAGCGCAAACCCCTGCCCAGGCGCTCCACCCCAGGCCGCGACCGGACTGCTCCCCCTGTCCAGCGCCGCGACCCGAGAACGAACCGTCTGCTCGACGTCGGCCGTCTCCCGCCGAACACGCACCCGGCCGGCTTGCGTAGCCTTCGCCAACTCCGTCAATGGCAGCTCCCAAGGAATCTCTGCGAGGCGTAAAGACGAATCCTGTCCCGCCTCGAAGGACTCGGGAATCTCCGAAGCAGCGACCCGCCGCGAGGTCTTGGTATCGACCAGATGCAGCTCGACTCGGGTGCCCCGAGCCAGCGGAATGTCCTCGAGGTAGGCCCTGCCATGTTCCAGGTCCACGGGATGTTCCCGAAGAACCCGTTCTCCCGCGCACACCCGCAGCACCAGACGCCATTCGAGCAAGCCCTCCGAGGCCGCCCGCAACGTGCGCGGAGCCAAATCCCAGAAGACGAATAAGGTGCGAGGTTCCCGCGACAACGCCACCACTTGGTCGGTTCCGTAGCCGACGTCCGCGGTCGGGTGCGTGGATCGACTCGCGTACGACGGAGGCAACGGCGCGGGCGGTTTTGCGCCGGTGAAGAAACCTTCACTCAAAGGAGCGGGGCGCCGGATGTTCGATTTGCGAGGCGGTTCGGCTTGGATACGCGAGGCGACAATGTCGGCACTCGGCGCCAAGGCTGAAGCAGCGCGCTTGGCGCCAACCCTGGGAGCTCGTTTTGAACGAGGTTTCGCCTTGCTCCGTTTTTTGGGCTTTGCCGAAGCGGTCTTTTGCGCGGCCACAACCTTCTTGAGCGCGGAGATCAACTCACCTTTCGTCTTGAGTCGTCTGTGACTGCGCCCCACATGCTTGCGCGCAAGTTCTCGCAATTCCGAGACCGTCATCTTCAGCAGCTCGAGGAGATTCACCATATCCCACCCGTTTAATGGCCTATTTTGGCCCAGGTCAATCTCGTTCTGCTGTGCTTTCCAGAAACGGTGCCGGCCCGTTAGGATGTTGCAATCCCCCGCATGGAACGCCGCGTTCTCATTGTCGAAAGCCAAAACGACTTTGCCCTAAGCATGGCGTCAGTCCTCAAGGGAGCCGGTTACCAAACGGCCACCGCCTCCAGTGCAGCGGATGCTCAACGTGAGCTGCAAAAGAGGCGGCCCGATCTCGTCGTGTTGCGCGCGGAGCTCCCGGATCAGTCCGGCTTCGTCCTTTGCGCGCAGATCAAGAAGGGTCGATTCGGGCAGGGATTGCCGGTGGTCCTGCTCAGCTCGGACGTGGGCCAGGATGGCCTGACTCAGCATTCCCAAAGCAACGGGGCCGCCGACGCCTACCTCAGCATTCCTTTCCAGATGAATGATCTGGCCGGCGTCACCGCGCAGATCATCCCGCTGGCGAAGCCGCAAACCAACGGCGCTCAAACCGGCGAGCACGCGGCTCCGCCCCCGATGCCCCCGGCCCCGAGCGGCGGCCCACCGAAGATCCCGCGGCGCGAGCGGCGCAGCGCGATCACCGAGGAGGACCGCGCGTTCTTGGACCGCGCCTTCCAGTCGATCGCGGATCGAAAAGCCGAGCTGATCGCCGAGTCGCACCAGCTGCGCCGCTCGACCCCGCGCCGAGAACAGATGGGCACCCCCGAGGGCAAGGTTCAAATCCTTCGCGAGGAGCTCAAATTCAGAGAATCCCAGCTGGCGAGGATCTCGGAGATCTGGGCGGCCCGGGAGCGCGAGCTGCTCTCGGTGGAGGACCGGCTCCACGAAAAGGACGTCGAAGTTCAAGGGTTGAAGATGCAGGTGGACGACTTGCTGCGGCGCTTCAACGACGCCCAGCAGTCGATCCTGCAAAAGGAACGCGAGCACGGTGCCACCGTCGACGAGCTGCTGCTGCAGAAGTTCGCCTCGGAAAAGGATCTGATCGAGGTCGTCGCCGGCAAGGAAAAGGAGCTCAACAACGCCAAGAAAGACGTCCAGCTGCGCGAGGAAGAGCTGGCCAGCCGTCACCAGGAGCTGGAGGCCATGGCCGCCGAAAAAGAGCGGCTGGAGAAGCAGCTCGGGGTAGCCACCCTCGACTTCGAGGTGAAGGAGCAAGCGCTCAACCAAACGCTGGAGGAGCGCAACGCCACGATCCGAGAACTGGGCGAGAACCTGGAGAAAACTCGGACCGAGCTGGTGGACACCCTCTCCGAGCGGGATCGGCAACTGGCCAAATCGGAGGCCGATTTCAAGGAGCTGCAGCAGCGCCTGCGGAATACCGAGGAACAACGGGATGCCACCGTCGCCTCGCTGGAAGAGCGCCTCCGCGCGGACGAAGACAAGGCGACGCAGCTGCAGGCGGAATTGGAGAGCGTCAACCTGGAGCGAGCGCGGCTCGAAGGCGAGCTCCGGGAGCAAATCGGCAGGCTCGAGTCGGAGCTCGCCGAAGCGCGAGAACACGGCGAAGAGCTTCGGATCGAAAAGGAGCACATTGAGCGTTCGATGTCCGAGCGCCTCGCGGAGCGAGAGGCGAAGATCGCCGCGCTGGAGCAGGAGCTCGAGTCTCAAGTTCGCCGACACGAGCAAAACGAACAAATCCTCAATCAAGAAGTGCAGCAGAAACTCGAAAAGATTGGCGAGTTGGAGGGCGAGGTCGAAGCCAGCCGCGCCCACTTGGAAGAGCGAGAGCAGGAGCTGCAGCGGGAGATCTCCCGGGTCAGCGATGCGAAGGCCAAGTTCGAGCACGACCTGACCCAGCGCACCACGCTTTCAGAACAAACCATCTCGGGCTTGCGCGACCACATCTCCACCCTCCAGACCGAGCTTTCCGCGCGCGAGCAGAACATCGCCCGGATCACCGCCGAGTCGGTCGACGCCAAGCGATCCCTGGACGCGCTTAGGAGTCAGCACCAAGACGTCTCGACGAACCTGACAAGCGTTTCCCAAGCGCTCGAGGAGGAACGCGCCGCGCATTCCAAGAGCCGCGCCGAGGCCGCTGGAGAGATCGCCTCCCTAAGACAAGCCAGCACCGAAAGCCAACAGGTTGCCGAAGATCTGGCGGCCGAGCTGTCAGGGGCCAAGCAGGACATGGGCGCCCGGCTGGCGGAGGCCACCCAGCTGGGAGCTCGACTGGCACAAGCCGAGGATTTGCGGGCGGCGCTCGAGGAGAAGATCGAGGCTCTGACCCAAGAGACGCGGCGCCGAGAAGAATTCCTGCAAAACGATCTCGCGACCCGCACCATCGAGCTTGCGGACTTGCAGCAAAAAATGAGCAACCTGGCCCAGGAGAAGCAGCGCCAGACCGAGGCGCTGGCTCGCGATGGCGCCTCCAAAGCGGAGCAGCTGAAGAAGTGGGACGCCAAGCTCCGGACCCTGGAAGAGGAGGCCCGCAAACGCGTGGAGGAAAGCGCCCGCCGCGCCGAAGCGCTGAACAAGGAGCTGACGGCGCTGCGAGGGGAGGCTGCCGATCTGCGAAAGAAACTCCAGGCCGCCGTCGAAGGCCGTACCCAGGCACTCTCGGAGAGGGAAAAGTTGCGGGAATCGCTCAACGCGCAGGCCAAACAGCATCAGGCGCAACTCCACCAGGCCTCGCAGCTCTCCGAGAAAGACAAGGCCGAACATCAGCGCCTCAGCGAGCAGCTCGCCGAAGCTGAAGTTCGCCTGTCCAGGGCAAGCCAGGAGCAACAGTCGCGGTCCGCGGGTTTCGAAACGCGCCAGAAAGAATGGCAGAGCCAACTCGCTATCCGCGCCAAGAAGACCCAGGAGCTCGAGGCCGCGGTGGAGAACTTGATGTCCGCCAAGGCGCGATTGGAAAAGGAAGTCAATTCCAAGGCAGCCGTCACGGAGGTCAAGGCAAAGGAGCTCCTCGCAAAACTTGCGGTCGCGCTCAAGGAACGAAAGGACCTCGAGGCGCGCCACGCCAAGGAGTTGGCGGATCAGTCCAGCAAGCACAAGCTCGAGCTGGAACGGCGCGATCAGATGAAAAGCCAGGAGGTCCTTCGACTGCAGCACGCGGTTCAGGAAAAGAGCAAAGCCCTCAAAGTGGTGGAGCTGGAGCTGGCACGCTACAAAAACAAACCCGCCGCGGCCCCCACGACGGGATCTTCCAGGGCTGCTGCCGCTCCAGCCACGGATGGCAGCCGGCCCAGCGCGGGCCCAATTTCGCGGCCGAATCTCAAGCCCGCCGTCCCCAAGCCCGTCGCGCCGGCGCCGAAGGAGATCAGGCCGGAAAAGTCTGTCCTTCCCCCTGGCGATGATCAGGAGGACTGGACGGCTCTGGTCGATAAGTTGGACAAGTAGTCGCTCGGCGCGCGCATTCCAGCGCGTCTCCGTCGAGGCGCGCCCACAACACCGTGGCGTAGCGCGAGCCTGGCTGCGCGGAAAGGCCGAGCTTGCCGAGATCGTCCGAGTGCCGCGCCCCTTTCACCACCACGCTGATCCTCGCCACGCGCGCCGCCTGATGGAGCATCGAAGCCGTCAGCGGGGAATAATCCGCGAAGCGGCGCAGCATCTCGAAGGAAGGCGATGACCGCCGCGGCCGCTGGAACATCGGGTCGAAGAGCACATGGTCGAAGCTCTTGTCCCTCTGAACGCCGAGAAACGACTCGGCGCTTTGGTGCAGCGCATGAACGCGGCACGAGTCAGGTCCGGGGTCGTAGCGCTCAAGCCCCTCGGACGTGAGCGCGAACAGCGCCAGGCTACTTTCGAGCCCCACCACCCTCCCCGCTCTACCCACTGCCCGCGCGGCCACCAGGGCGTCTGCGGCCAGCCCCAAGGTACAATCGAGCACCGTTTGCCCCGGCTCGAAGCCTGCGGTTCGAAGCAGAAGGTCATCGCGCGCTCCGGCGTCGATGCGCTTCACCCGAAGCCGGGCCATTCCCGGAGTGAACCGAAGGACTCCGTGGATGTCCCACAGTGCGAGGCCCTCGGCACCAAACACCAGCATCGCGCGTCCTTTCAGCATCGGGCCAAGCGGCGCTTTGCGCCGCCGCTCGAGGAACGGCAGGTGCCACCTCTGCGCGGCTTCTTTCGCGCGCAGCATCAGCTCGACGGAACACTTGCCGCTGATGGTCACCGCGAGATTCATGTCCAGCTCAACCGGCGCGCTGTGCTGGCCACGTACCTCGGAGCTGGGCCGCCATCAAGCTGCGGTTTCGGCCCTGGCGTTTTGCCTGGTAGAGCGCCTGATCCGCGAGATCGATGAGTTGCTTCTTCTCGGTTCCGTCCGCTGGGCAGGTGGCAAGCCCGAGCGAGACCGTCACCTTGAGCGTTCCCACTTCCGTTGAAAATGGCGAGGAGCCGACGCATTCGCGGATCCGCTCCGCGATCACCCTCGCTCCACGGGCATCCGTTTCCGGCATCAGGATGGCAAATTCCTCTCCGCCATATCGCGCCACGATGTCCGTGTCCCGCGCCTGCTGTTTCAGGATTCGCGCCACGCCCTGCAGGACCCGATCACCGGCGGGGTGTCCATGGGTGTCATTCACCGACTTGAAATGGTCCACGTCGACGAGAACGATCGAGCAGTGACGTCCGTAGCGCTTGGCCTGGGCA
>Ga0126369_10000467_pt1 | contig 26505 bp, 21 predicted proteins | sample PanSoiMetaPlot_1_FD_109646 | JGI IMG/M metagenome (GOLD analysis project Ga0126369, IMG submission 109646) | Tropical forest soil microbial communities from Panama - MetaG Plot_1 | ecosystem: Environmental > Terrestrial > Soil > Tropical forest > Bulk soil | place: Panama | collected 2016-02-17
CCAGGACCTCACGGAATTGCGGCGGCTGGAGCAGGAAGTGGCCACAAAGGAACGCATGGCCGCGCTTGGACGGCTTTCCGCGGCGATCGCTCACGAAATCCGACAGCCCTTGACGGCCATGGCTGGCGCGGTAAAGGAATTGGCTCGTCTGGTTCCGCTAGAAGACGATGAAAAATTGCTCGTGAATATCGTCAGCCGGGAATCGGAACGATTGAATAACATCATCACGGACTTTTTGAACTATTCGCGCGAGAAGACCTATCAATTTCAGGAGGCGGACGTCCAGGCGCTTTTGGATGAGACGCTGACGCTGATGGAGAAGAAGCCTGAAGTCGGCTCCAAATTTCAGATCGTTCGCGCTTTCAATGGCCAGGAATTGCGTGCGCGCGTGGATGCAAACAAGATTAAGCAGGTATTCTGGAATCTCTGCGACAACGCGCTCCGGGCCATGCCCGCCGGGGGGACGCTCACCGTCAAGCTGGAACCGTATCCGTTCTGGCTGCGCATTGCCTTTCGCGATACCGGCGTTGGCCTGGACCCCAGGCAAAAGGCTAAAATTTTTGAGCCGCTGCAAACCGGGTTTGAAGGGGGCACTGGACTGGGGCTCTCGATCGTCTATCAGATTGTGCAGGCCCATAGCGGAAAGATCAGCGTGATTTCGGAGAAGGACCGCGGCGCAGAATTCATCGTCGAATTGCCGCGCGTTGCGTGAGGCGATATGCAAGGGACGAAGGCCGCCACGAAAGAGACCGGAAGGGAGATGCCGCACATTCTCGTCGTGGATGACGAGAAGTCGATCTGCGAGCTGTTGGAGATTACTTTCCGCAAGGAAGGTCATCGGGTCGAAGTTGCCAACAGCGTTGATTCCGCCAAGCGCAAACTGGAATCGCAGATTTTCGACATCATCATTTCCGATATTCGCATGCCGGGACAGGATGGCGTGGACCTGTTGAAATTTGCAAAGGAGATTGCGCCCGACTCCTTTTTTGTGCTGATGACCGCGCTTCCCGCGCTGGACACCGCCATCGCGGCGCTCAACTCCGGTGCCGACCGCTACGTCATCAAGGATCATAATCACATCGATCAATTGCGCCGCGCGGTCCAGGAGGTTTCTGAGAGCCTCAGGTGGAAGAAAGAAGCGGGGTACTTGCGGCGGGAATTGCGCCGTCTGACGGGGCTGGACAACATCATCGGCCAAAGTCCGAAGATGCGCGCGATCTTCGACCTGATTCAAACGGTTGCGCCGCAGTCGAGTCGCGTGCTCATCACCGGCGAAAGCGGCACCGGAAAAGAGCTGGTGGCCCGCGCCATTCATGAAAACAGTGTTCGCGCACAAGCCCCTTTTATCACCATCAATTGTGGCGCATTTCCCGAAACGCTGCTGGAGTCTGAGCTTTTTGGCTACATGAAAGGCTCTTTCACCGGTGCCAATGAGAACCGGCAAGGGCTGTTCCAGGCGGCGCACGGCGGAACCCTGTTTATGGACGAAATCGGCAACATGAGCCTGACCATGCAAGTCAAGCTTTATCGCGTTTTGCAAGAAGGCAAGGTGCGGCCCATTGGCAGCACGGAAGAGGCGGACGTGGATGTGCGCATTATCGCGGCCACGAACAAAAACTTTGAAAAGGAAATCGCTGAGGGGCATTTTCGCGAGGATCTCTACTACCGCTTGAGCGTAATTCCCATTCACGTTCCGGCTCTGCGCGAGCGACGTGAAGACATCCCGCTTTTGGCACGCCACTTTCTGGAGCGCTTCCGGAAAACTATGGAGAAGCCCATTGAAGGGATCTCTCCCGAGGCGATGAGCAAGCTCGAAGCTTACGACTGGCCAGGAAACGTAAGAGAGCTGGAAAACACCATGGAGCGGGCCGTGGCTCTGGAAGCCGACAAAGAGATCACCACGCGCGTGCTACCGGATCGCATCCTGGGTTATGGAAGCGGCTCAGCTTCCGGCGCGGGAGCGAGCCAGGGCATCGCGATACCCGAAGACGGCGTGGATTTTGAGAAGGTGGTCGCTACCACGGAGCGACTGTATTTGCAGGCCGCACTGGAAAAAGCGGGCGGTGTCCGCACGAGAGCTTCAGAGTTCCTTAAAATCACGTACCGTTCCTTTCGCCATTACGCCAAGAAACACAGCCTCTAGCAATAAGCACGGCTTCTTGAGGGGACCAGGATGGCTTACGCCCGGGGTTCTGAAAGCCCAAAAGCTTGCTTGCTGGGCGCGCCTTAAACGGGCTGACGCATTATGCTGCTGGGGGGTGACAAAAAGTGTCGACAAAAAAGGCTCAATTCCATTTTGAAGCTGTCTTGGGCCGCGAGCTTTTGCGTGACCTTCGTCTAAGGCATTTATAATCAACACAATGAGGAAATAAAGCACTAATCTTTGGCGCAGGATTCGGATTGGCTACCGACATGCCTTATCTTCTGCCAGTGCTTCTGGCACCTCAAATCCTAAGGAGATAGCATGAAGAAACAGAAGGGTTTCTCTCTTATCGAGCTCTTGATCGTCGTGGCGATCATTCTGATCATCGCGGCCATCGCCATCCCGAACTTGCTGCGCTCGAAGATCGCGGCCAACGAATCGTCTGCCGTGGGTTCCGTCCGCACCATCGGCACCGCGGAAGTAACGTATTCGTCCAGCTGGGGCAGCGGTTATTCCACCAACTTGGCCAATCTCGGTGGCCCGGCTCCTTGCGTGGCGGCGATTGCGACGGCAGCTTGCTTGATTGACCCGCTATTGAGCCAGCCTCCCTTTACCAAGAGCGGCTATGTGTTCAACGCGTCTGGGACGCTCCTGGTTGGCGGCATCATGAACGGTTTTGAAGTGAACGCAACTCCGACCACGTTCCAGACGACCGGTGTTCGCGCATTCTGCGACGACCAGACGGGCGTGCTGAAGTTCAACGTGAACGGCGTGGCGATCGGCGTGGCAGCTGGTTCTTGCCAGGCTGTTGCGACGGCCCCCGGCGTTTCCGGTCCAGTGGGCAACTAACCTAAGTTTACCCAGCCAAGTCTCCAGAGGGAGGGAGGAAGCTCAGCTTCCTCCCTTTTTCTTTTGTGAGCCTCTCTTCGTTTTGAGCTGACGATACTTTTACATTTCGAGCCTTATGGCCTCAGGCGGAGGCGGCGTCGGCTTGAGGTTTGACTTCGGCCGGAACCTCGACTGGAGCCGGCGGTTCACCTTTGGCGCGGAATTCGCTGGCGTACTCCGCTAGAAACTGGTCCATGGTGATGGGAGGGCGTTCGATTAATTGCTCGAGAAGGCCATCAATCTTGCCGCCTTTGCCGGAGACGTAGTAAGCCTGCAGGTCGAGCAAGGCGTCGGCGTGCCACTCGGGCAGACCGCGGTCGAGCATAGCTTTGCGCTGATTCTGGGAGGGGATGTCCACGTATTCGATGTCGCGGCCGGTATGTTTGGAGATTTTTGCAGCGAGTTCTGAGTAGGTGAGCGCTTCCGGGCCGTTGAGTTCGTAGGTTTGGCCGGAGTGGTCGCCGCTGGCGAGCGATTTGGCAGCGACGACGGCGATATCGCGCACGTCGAGGAAGCTGACGCGGGCGTTGCCCATGGAAGAGTGAAAAGCCCCCTGGGTGCGAATGGAAGGCGCGAAGTAGGTTAGTACATTTTGGTGGAAACTGTTGGGGCGAAGGATGGTGAAAGAAATCTTTGTGGATTTGAGCTTGTCTTCGACGCGGCGGTGCCAACTGGGGAAAGATTTGCGCCATTCGCGGGCGCCCATGGCGGAATTCAAGACGATGTGCCCAACTCCGGCAGCGACGCACGCGTCAATCATGTTCCATTCCAGCTCGATCAGTTGTGGGATCGGTGAGCACACCAGGAAAACGCCGTGAACGCCTTCAAGTGCCGGAGGCAGAGAGTCTTTCCTCGAGAAGTCTGCGATTACGGCCGGGGTTCCCGCGGGAGCTTTGGCGGATTCCGTAAAGGAGCGATACATGGCGCGGGGAGGCGCGCCGGTCTTAAGGACTTCGTTGAGCACAGCTTTCCCCACCGTGCCGCTTGCACCAGTTACCAAATACATGATTGTGCCTCCAGAGGGACTCACGCCGGGGTCAGGCGGGCTGGGGAAACGGAAGAGGGCGTGGCAAGCGTTCCGGACAATCATATAGGGAAACAGGAAAGCAAGGAAGCAAAGATGTGCGGGCCTAGTTTTCTTGAGTGTTTTGGGGAGGCCAATGTTTCGCGTGCCCTTGTTCGTCGACGACGAGGAAGCGCGAGCCGGACGGGAGGACCTGGAGAGATTTGAGGAACTCGATAAGGGCGTCGCGTTGATCCGGAGACAGAGCGTCGAAGGCTTGCCGCTCGAAAAGAGCTTCTCCGTTGTGACTTTCCACAGCTTCGCGGGCTGTGGTGAACTTGCCGTGATGAAGGAAAGCGCCGCCCTGGTTGTAGAAACCCCCGAGCTTACGCGTGAGAAATTTGCAGTTTCCGGCAAAGAAGGCGGGTGAGCCAGGCGGCTCGTTCTGGTCAAGAGGCGCACATTCCGGATCGGTCTTGGGATCGCTGGTCGCGCTGATGTCATGCAGCTTGAGGTCGGTGTACGCGGGCACCATAACGACGCCTCGCGCGTTCAGCTTCAAGCGCGGCGGCGGCAATTGCTCGCTCATTAGGTCCACGGTGAGCGCCGGAGCCGTGAGCGGATAATTCACGGACCCACCCGCAAATTCCCAGATGGATTGTAGGGATTCGGCTCGGAGTACATCCAGCCTTGATGGTCGAGCGGCAACGCATCCACATGGCACCGGTTGCAGCCGATTTGGCCGAAGAGGCGTTCGCCGAGAAGAACGGCGCGCTCGATGGCGGGATCGTTGGGAATCACGCGGCCGGGAACAGGGATCGTCGCCTGGAACAAGGAAATAGCGGTGAGGTCTGCCACCGTGAGCTCGTTGGTGAAGCCGTCGCCATCGGGATCGCTGTTCAGGCCAAAGCGTTCTTCGGATTGCATGCCGTGATGATGATTCATGGCGTTGTTGGTGAACTGGCGAATGGAAACAACCGCGCCCGCTTGGTGATAGGGAAGGATGAGCAGAGTGGGTGGAGTTACGCCGCTGGTCTTTAGGCTGGGCGCGGGTAGGCCGGAGACGTAGGAGGTGTTCCAAGTGCCGTCGGAATTGTGAGTGAGAGTGCCGAACGAAACAACTTTGGTGACGAGGCGGCTGCTGGAACCCGGAGGCGTGGCGGCGGCGATGGCTTGCAGGTCGGCCGTCATCTGGCGGGCGACCATTTCGAGAAAGCCCGAGCCGTTCATGCCGATGGTCTTGCGGTCGTTGGTGGCGTTTTCCATGGTGACGAACTTTCCGGACTCGTCCACCGCGCCGCGCAAGGTGATGCCGTCAGAATGATCGAGGGTCAGATGATCGAAGCGCTGGGCCAGGACAAAGACTTCGGTGACGCGATCGCCGCCCGCGCCGACAACCGGAGCGTTGTGGCAGCCGGAGCAGGCGTTCGCTTCGGGCGAAGAGACGCGGTCGAAATTGCGGGGGAAAAGCAGTGGCGAGCGTGTGCGGGAATGGCGACTTCGCGCCCAATTTGCGGGCCCGGGCCTTGGCCTACCGCGGTGAGGGCCATTACGGAAACCCAGAGAGCTGTGATCCACATTCCAATTTGTCGAAGAGTTTTCCTCATAAGCTATGGCCCCTTCGCGCTTGTCTCGACGTGACAGAGCACACTACTTCTCTCATCTAGCGAGCGATGGCCTTCTTGCTCGTCCTAATTTACCCGCAGCCAAGAGGGCTGAATTTATTGCCCTTCAAAAACCAAGACAGTTAAGTCCGCAGTATTGCCCGGCGAATACCTAGAGGCAGTTACAAGTTGCCATCCTTCGGCGGTCCGTTGATCCAGAGTAGTTTGAATGGATGCGGTGTTGATGATCTCGGACTTATAAACTTTCTTGGTGGCCCGCTCTTACTGTTCGAGTCTTGAAAGTGACGTTGAGAAGCAAGATTACGTTCAACAGACAGGAGAGCATTAAGAATAGGTTTCAGATGTTTCCGGATCATGTGTGACTCCTTGACTTAGGAAGGGCGCGCCAGAGCCCGCGGCCCGCCCAAGTAACTTGTCCTAATTCGTAGACCACTAGCGGGTTGGGAGAGGGCGTGACTGTACCTACCGGGATACCGTAGTTCGTGTTGGTCGTTGAGGCCGTGAACTGGCATGTGACAACTCCGGCATGATTCTTGTTGACGCTGGCCTTAATGGGAAAGGGGAAGTTACATGTTCCTGCGCTGACTGCAATGGGGCACTGACCATTCGCCGGGTCGGTGCCAGTGTCAAGGATTACAATGCTGTGATTGTTCGCGGCCGATGCTGTTATCGCGGATGTAACGGCGAGCTGGTTAGATGGCGCTGTGCCAATGGTTACGACAGCGCCGGCAGGGGACCTGGGACACCTACCGTGGAGCGGGCGGGCTCGGAAGGCCGCTCCTACAAGGGGAACCGACCTGTTCACGACGGCGGAAGGGTGCCGACTCTATCTCGCTGCGAGTTACCGGTCAGCGAGGGATGGGCGGGACGAAAGTATTATCGCCGTCGTAGGGCTGCTGGCGGTGGCGGAGAGAGCCGAGGATCCAGATGCAGGCATACCAAAAGAATGCGTAGATGAGCAAGTTGCAGGCGAAGGCCAGTCCGACCCAGAATTTGGTCCAGCCCGCCAACAAAACGCCGGGCTGGTTGAGCGCGGTGACCAGATGTGCCCCTGGCGCGGCAAGCACACCGTCAATTCTAGTTTCCCACGGGTTGTAACCGAAGTGGATTTTCGCTTCCCACAGAAGTACAGATGTAGCCACTCCCAGAACAAGGGCCCAAAGCAGTTTGGATCTAAGCATATAGTTCTCCCCCCCAAAAAGAAATAGAGGCGGCTGGGAGACCTGATTATTGAGACCCATGGCGTCCTGAAGAATTTTCAGGACGCTCAAATTATGGCTGGGAGTCTGGGCGGCGCTTGAGCGTCGGCCGATCGTCGTCGCTGGTGGTGCTGGGATCAGTGCTGCCGGGCTGTTTCTTGGACTGCTCAGTCTTGGTGCGCAGCGTCGGCTTATCTTTGCCCTCGGTGACCTTGCGCGAGAACATGATGTTGCGCAGGCGAGCCTTCACCGTATCAAATTCCGACGTCGTGACGATGTATTCCTGGCGAGCCGGTAGAATGCGCGCAATTTCTTTTTGCGTATTGCCAATGCGCTCCGGCGTGGGCGGATGCGTAGAGAATGCTTTCGGAATAGTGCCGGGACGGCGCTTCTCGTCAGCTTGGATGCGCTCGAAGAAAGTCACGTAGGAGTTCGGGTCGTAGCCGGCTTTGTACATGTACTGAACGCCAAGGAAATCCGCTTCGCGTTCGGCGTCGCGCGAGAATTTCAGGAAAGTCAGGGGAATGGCCAGGTTCATGCCTTGATACATGGCATAGCCCGCCCAAGTGTACGGAATGAAAATCATGGCGGGGATGGAAAGCAACTGCGTGAGTTCGCCCTTGGTGGCCTGGCAGGTGCCGTGACGAGCTGTGACGTGCGAAATCTCATGAGCCATCACGCCGGCGAGTTCAGATTCTTCCTGGGCGCGGAGAACCAGGCCGCTGTTCACGTAGAAAAAACCGCCGGGAAGGGCAAAAGCGTTGACCTCGTCGGAGTCAATTACTTTGATTGTGAAAGGAACCTTTGCGTCGGAGTTGCGCACGAGGTTTTGCCCGACACGGTTAACGTACTCAGTGACGACCGGGTCGTCAATCAGCTTGGAGGAGCGCTCGACTTCCTGAGCGAGGCTCTTCCCCAGAGCGATTTCCTTCTCGAGCGAGAACCAGTTCATGTGGCAACTGACTTTACGGTCGCCGATGGCTTCGACGTCTTCCTTGGAGTTTCTGGGATTGACGGCGTCTTTCTGCTGCACGGGCTGTTCGGCGGCAGGCTGCTGAGCTTGCGGTTGTGGCTGCTGTGAGGCTTGCTTCTTGGCAGGGTCCTGCTGCGGAGGATCCTGGGTTTGCGCGGTTGTGAGGGCGGGAATTGCCAAGAGGGCGCTACCCAGTGCGAAGCTCAACGCGTGTCTCAGGATGGCTTTCATGTGCACCTCCGCCTACCCAGTAGTATACACCCCGAAACGTCGGGCGGGCGTCAAAACCTGCAAGAACTATGATGTCAAACTGGAAAAGAAGGTTATCCAGGGCAGAAGAGGCGCATGGCAGTGTTCGCCCCGTGTCTTCGAGCACGGGTTGGCCCATTTGGGGCTAAGTCGGCGGGGCCGATGCGGACGAAGAAATGGCGGGAAAGTGCGGTTTGCGAACGAGCTGGGGGCAGAGACTGTTGACACCATTTGGGGCTCACTCTACAGTCAAAGACAGACAATTCTACTTATGAGTTTAATGAGAATTCAGGTGGGCCAGCTTTGGAAAAGGGACGGCACAGGTGATATTTACCTGGTCACCCGGCTGTATTCCGAAGCTTTGAATACCATGGCGGTTCTGCGGAAGTCTGGCGCCGAGGGGGAAGCACAGATTCGCGTACGCGTGGAGCGGGCCGCGAGAGGGCAAACGATTCCGGGATTTTCGCCGGCCCAGGAAGAGGAATCCTACTAGGCCGTGGGCTCACGGCTTAAATCGAACGAACTTCCATCTCTACAACATCTTCCACCTTCATCAGTTCCTTTTGCAGGAAAGGCTCGCCGTACTGAACGCCAATCATGTGGCCGAAGTGGCGGGCCAGTTGGTTCATTTCTGCTTCCAGGCGGTCGATGGCCAGGTGGACTTTGCTTGGCGGTTCGTTTTTTTTTGGTCGAAATTGAGAGGCGAAAGCCAGGATGGCTTTGCGGCGCTGCTCGTATTGATCGGAAATATCCACAACAAAGGTCGGGCGAACCTCGGCATAGGAAACGGAATAAAGGATTTTGAAGGGGCGGTAGGCTTCGCCGGTAATCGGCAACTGCTTGAGACCCGCGAGGAAGCAAGCTTCGTAGCCCAGAATGGAGGCCTGGTAGTGATCGGGATGACGCGCTTCCCAGTAGGGCAGGATAACCGTTTTGGGGCGAAGCTGGCGAATGACGCCAGCAAGTCGGAGTTTGTATTTTCGGGAGGACCTTACGTCGGAGTCGGGGACGCCGAGCGTGTCGCGCCATCCTACGTTCAGTAACTTCGCGGCGTTTGCCGCTTCTTTTGCCCGGATCTTGGGAGTGCCGCGTGTGCCCATTTCGCCGGCGGTTAAGTCGAGGATTCCCGTTTTGTAGCCGAGCTGAGCCATCTTTAGCAAGGTCCCGCCGCAAGTGAGCTCGACGTCGTCTGGATGGGCCGCGATGGCGAGGAGATCGAGGTTCAAGGGGAAGCCTCCAGGTGGAGAGAAAGGGATTCTACACCGGGTCCGAAAGAGGCCAAAGTTTTGAAGAGCGCGCGTCGTTTGGGTGAGTTATTCGTTGCGAAGGGCCACGATGGGATCGACGCACATGGCGCGGCGCGCGGGGAGGTAACACGCCAACACCGCGGCAATCATGAGCAGGACCGCCGCGGCGAGAAACGCTACGGGGTCTGTCGGGCTCACATTATAAAGCAGGCTGGACATCAGCCGAGTAAGAGCCACTGCGCCAACCATCCCCAAGACAATGCCGGTGCAGACCAGTTTCATGCCTTGCCGGACAATCAGGCGAAGAACGTCCCGCGGGTGCGCCCCGAGCGCAAGGCGGATGCCGATCTCGTGGGCGCGCTGGCTCACGTTGAAGGCCAGGACACCGTAAACGCCAACGGCGGCAAGGCCCACGGCAAGGGCTCCGAAGAGCACGAGGAGGAACAAATCAAAACGTTGCGGCGCTAACGAGCTGCTTAAAAGCTGGTCTATCGTGGCGATCTGATATACGGGCACGCCGCGGTCGAGCGCTGCGACTTGCTCCCGGATCGCTGCTGCCATTTTCGAGGGTTCCTGGTTTGTCCGCACGACAAGAAACGCGTACCAAAAGCCACGAAGCAGCGTGTACATCTCCGGCTTGGCTTCCGCATTTAGTCCGCCGCCTTTTGTGTTTCCGACGATCCCGACGACTTGAAGCGAATTGGGATAATCGCGATACAGGATTTTCTGCCCGATGGGGAAGCTTCCCGGCCAGAACTTCCTGGCCATGGCCTCATTGATGATCACGGTGTTCTGGTTTTTCGCGTCGGCTTGCATAAACTGCCGCCCCCGTAGCACTGGAATCCCTAGCGTCCGAAAATAATCGACACTGACCCCGCGCCAGTCCGCAGCGTACGCATTTGCCCAATCCGCAGTCGGGCCGCCGGCGATGAGGAACGTGCCCCAGTCCGATTCTCCGCTTAGCGGTAGCGTTGACGCCGCTGCAACAGATTGCACTCCCGGAAGCGATTGAAGTTGCTCGAGTAGCCGGTCGAGATAAGCAGAAGTTTGCTGTAGCCTTGGATATGCGCCACCGGGAAGGGCGATTTTCATGGTGAGCAAATGCTCGGCATCAAAACCCGGATGCACACGAATCAACTTAACAAAACTGTGAAGCATCAAGCCCGCGCCGCAAAGTAAGAGCAGGGCCAGGGCTACTTCCGAGACAATCAGCGCGTTGCGGAACCGCTGGCTGTGGCGCCCACCGGTACAACTCCGTTGCCCCTCGCGAAGCCCACCTTCAGGGGCAAAACGCGACGTTTGCAGCGCCGGCGCAAGGCCCACGAGCATGGCTGTAAACGTGGCCATAGCCGTGAGGAACGCCACCACCGGCCAGCTTAGGTGAAATGATTCCATGCGTGGCAAGTTGACCGAGGTCAGAGAGACTGTGAGCGCTAGCCCCCATTTTGCAAAGGCCACGGCGAGAACGACGCTTAAGCCGACCAGGAGGAACCCTTCGGTCAAATTCTGGCGCATCAGACGGGTTAGTCCGGCGCCAAGCGCAGAACGAATGGCAAATTCTTTTTTTCGGGCGGACGCGCGCGCCAGCATGACGTTGACCACATTTGTGCACGCGATTAACAGGATGAAGCCCACCGCGCCAAGCAACACCAGCAAAGACGACTTCACATTCCCGACGATTGCATTCAGCAGCGGTCGAGCACGCGGGTGCCAATCCGCATCGGTGTCGGGATAGATTTCCGCCAGACGCTCTTGAATGGTCGCAATTTGAGCCGTGGCCTGCGAGAGATTCGTATCGGGCCGCAGTCTTCCCAGTACGTGATTTGAGTGAGAAATACGGTCATGCACTCCGCGCTCTCCGAGGGTGCTCGTGGGAACCCAAATGCCGCAGCCTTTCGGGAAATCGAACCCGGGCGGCATCACGCCGATGAGCGTGTAGTCTTCTCCATCGAGCAGATGCGTTTTGTAGAGGGCATGCGGGTCGCCGCCAAAAACGCCGTGCCAAACCGTGTCGCTGACGAGGAAGACTTTTTCGCCGCCGGGGAGTTCGTCGGCATCAGAGAAGCCGTGACCCAGGGCCGGCTGCACGCCGAGGATGGTGAAAAAGCTATTGGTCACCGTCGAGTACCGCTCACGCTCGGTCGAATTTGGGCCGCCAAGAACGATGTCATTCGAGGCGTTGATCAGAGAATAGGCCGCGGTTTCCTCGAACACCGTGTTTTGCCGTCTCCAGGCAAGGAAATCGGGGTAGGATGCTCCGCCACTGTCTACTCCGCCAGTCTTGTATTCCGTGAGGTCTACCAAGCGATCCGCATTCTTGAAGGGAAGCGCGCGCAACAAGACGGCGTCAACAACGCTAAAGATCGCGGCATTGGCGCCAATGCCTAGGGCAAGCGTCACAACGCAAACGGCCGAGACGAGCGGACTACGCGCGAGCTGTCGAAAACCGCAGCGCCCGTCGGCGACAAAATCTTCGATCCATCGAGGCAAAGCGATCATTCCATCACCACTAGAATCGAGCAGGCATTCTGGCGAACTCCGGTGTATCAGCTTGCATGACGCGGGCTGGCTCGCAAGTGTTAACCGCTAGATCGTGGTATTTTCTTTGCCCATGGACGTTTTCCTGCAAGGCAAGGTGGCACTTGTTACCGGAGCGGCGAAGCGCTTGGGGCGCGCGGTAGCGCTCCGTTTGGCTGAGGAAGGCGCGGACGTTGTGGTGCATTACCGGAGTTCACAGCACGAGGCGCAAGAGGCCGTCAAGGAAATCGAGAAGCTGGGGCGGCGGGCAGTGGCCATTGGTGCAAATCTCGACGAGGTTTCAGAAATCAGGCGCCTGGCCGATGAAGGGGCGAGGCATTTCGGGCGGCTGGACATTTTGGTGAATAGCGCGGCGAACTTCTTGCCGGCAAGCATGATTTCGACGACCGAACAAATTTGGGACGCCGCGCTCGACACGAACCTGCGAGCGCCTTTTTTTTGCGCGCAGGCGGCGGCGCCCTGGTTGAGAAGAACGCAGGGCACGATTATCAATTTCGCTGACGCCGGTGGGCTGCTAGGCTGGCCAGGGTATATTCCCCATTCGGTGTCCAAGGCGGGTGTCATTATGTTGACGAAAGTGCTGGCGAAGGCGCTCTCACCGGAAGTGCGCGTCAACGCGATTGCACCAGGAACGATAACGATGAAAGGCGACCCGCCGGAATGGGAGGCGGATTTTATTAAGCTCGCGCCGCTACGACGAACGGGCTCGCCCGATGATATCACTGATGCTGTCCTCTATCTTATCGGCGCTCAATTCATGACCGGGCACATCCTTGTGCTCGATGGCGGCCGCAGTTTGGGTTCATCGGCGCCAGAATTTCGCTGAGCGAATTTCTTGCGCTAGCCCTGGAAATTCCGCGGAAAAGCGCCGTGCAGGGAAGCGCGCGGCGGTGTATTCTAATAGACTGATAACCTTGCAAAAATTGCGGGAGAAGAGTGTGGCATCCTCACAAAGACGATTTGAGGGAACAGATTCCGGAATAAACAGCGATACGGCTGTGCGGCCGCAGCATACGATTGAAGACGTCGAAATTCAGGAGTGGCTGGAGTCGCTGGATTCAGTGCTCGAAACCAGTGGGCCGGAAGTGGCCGCGGAGATCCTCGAGCGGCTGCGGGCCCATGCGACGGTCAACGGCATTGACCTGCCGTTTAGCGCGAACACCCCTTATGCGAACACGATTCCGGCGCGCTTGCAGCCCTTGTTTCCCGGAGACCAGGAACTCGAGCGGCGCATCAAGAGCTTGATTCGGTGGAATGCGCTGGCGATGGTGGTGCGCGCAAACCGCGTCGAGCACAACATCGGCGGGCACATTTCTACTTATGCTTCGGCGGCGACGCTTTATGAAGTCGGTTTCAACCATTTTTTCCGCGGGCGGAGTGAGGAGTTTGAAGGCGACACGGTCTATTTTCAGGGGCACGCCGCGCCCGGAATCTATGCGCGAGCGTTTATCGAAGGGCGGATCAGCGCGCATCAACTGGAAAACTTCCGGCGTGAATTGAAACCCGGCGGCGGGCTTTCTTCTTATCCGCACCCGTGGCTGATGCCGGATTTTTGGGAATTTCCCACCGTTTCGATGGGCTTAAGCCCGCTGATGGCCATTTATCAGGCGCGCTTCAACCGGTACCTGGAGGATCGCGGACTGAAGCCGCGCACGGACGCGAAGGTGTGGGCGTTCCTTGGGGACGGCGAAACGGACGAGCCGGAATCGCTCGGCGCGATCACGCTGGCATCGCGCGAAAAGCTTGACAATTTGATTTTTGTGGTCAATTGCAACTTGCAGCGGCTCGATGGTCCGGTACGCGGCAACGGCCAGATCATTCAGGAACTGGAGTCGGCGTTCCGCGGCGCAGGATGGAACGTGATTAAAGTGTTGTGGGGCAGTGAGTGGGATCCGATCCTGGAGCGCGACACGGAAGGGCTGCTGGTCAAACGCATGGGTGAGTTGGTGGACGGCGAATACCAGAAACTGGTGGTTTCGTCGGGCGCTTATGTTCGCGAGCATTTCTTCGGCAGCGATCCGCGGCTGCTGCAGCTTGTTGAGCCATTGCCCGACGAGGCGTTAAGGCGTCTGCGGCTGGGCGGACATGACCCGCGCAAAGTGTACGCGGCTTACAAAGCGGCGGTGGATCACCAGGGTTCGCCGACCGTGATTTTGGCGCGGACGATCAAAGGCTACGGGCTTGGCGAGGCGGGCGAAGGCAAGAACGTCACGCACCAGCAGAAGAAGCTCAACGAAGACGAGCTTCGCGAATTTCGTTCGCGGTTCGGCATTCCGCTGAGCGACGAAGATTGCATCGAGCTGCCCTTTTACCGGCCGCCGGAGGACAGCGCGGAGATTCAGTATCTGCGCGCGCGTCGCGAAGCGCTGGGAAACTATGTTCCTCAGCGCAAGGTGCGCTCGAAGCCCCTCGCCGGGGACCATGAGGAACTTTTCAAGGAATTTTTGGAAGGCAGCGAGGGCAGGGAAGTCTCCACAACGATGGCGTTTGTGGGCATGCTCCGGAAAATGCTCAAGGATCCGGAGATTGGCAGGCTTATCGTGCCGATAGTCCCCGATGAAGCGCGCACGTTCGGTATGGAGTCGCTGTTCCGCACCGTGGGCATTTATTCGAGCTCCGGCCAGAAGTACGAACCGGTGGATGTGAACACGCTGCTGTATTACAAGGAAGCGAAGGACGGGCAGATTCTGGAAGAAGGCATCACGGAAGCGGGCTCGATGGCGTCGTTCATCGCCGCGGGCTCCGCGTACGCAACGCACGGCATCAACACGATTCCGTTCTTCATTTACTACTCGATGTTCGGCTTCCAGCGGATTGCCGATTTTATCTGGGCCGCTGCGGACATGCGTACGCGCGGATTTTTGCTGGGCGGGACGGCAGGACGCACGACGCTTTCCGGCGAAGGCCTGCAGCACCAGGACGGCAACAGCCACCTGCTTGCGCTGCCGGTACCCAACCTGAAGGCGTATGACCCCGCTTTCGCTTATGAGATCGCGGTAATTGTTGAGGACGGTATTCGCCGGATGTACAAAGACGGTGAAAGCATTTTTTACTACCTGACGGTGATGAACGAGCCGTACGCCATGCCGTCGATGCCCGGCGACGTGAAGGACGGCATTTTGCGCGGGATGTACCGCTTTCGGAAGGCGTCGAATAACAAAGCCAAGCTGCGAGCGCAATTGTTTGGCAGCGGCGCGATTCTGAATGAGGCGCTGCGCGCGCAGGAAATTCTTGAAACCAAGTATGGCGTGGCCGCCGATGTGTGGAGCGTCACGAGTTACAAGGAGCTGTACAACGACGGCATGGAAACGGAGCGCTGGAACCGCCTGCACCCGGGCGAGAAGCCGCGCGTACCGTATGTCACGAAGATGCTGGCTGAAGCGCCAGGTGTGCTTGTTGCCGCTTCCGACTATCTGAAGACGCTTCCCAATATGGTTAGTAAGTGGATGCCGCGGCATCTTGCCGCTCTGGGAACCGACGGCTTTGGCCGCAGCGAGGGGCGTGCTTCTTTACGCGACTTCTTCGAAGTGGATTCGCGGTTCATCACGCTGGCGACGCTGCATGAGCTGTTCGCGGACGGTAAGATCGAGAAGTCCGTGGTGGACAAAGCCATCAAGGAACTCGGCATTAACACCGAGAAGCCAAACCCCGTCATTTCCTAATACACGAGCCAGCGAGTTGGCACGCAACTTTCCCGCTATGGTTCTTCCAAAAGTTCGGCGGGCTTGATTCTTCCAGTGGCAAGATTGGCGACGAGTTGCGCATTGGCGGCCAGGAAATCATAGTTGCCTAACTCCTTCGGCAATACCCATTCGATTTTCTCGAACGTGCGGGGAGTCAGATCGTCTTCCGAGATTGCTGCGGCGAAAAAGAGGATTTCCAGTTGCTCCGGTGTCTCTGCGTACTTGTACAAGACGCGGCCGATGGGAACACACTTTCGCAAGACGGCGCTGAGCTCTTCCTTTAATTCCCGTGCGAGGGCGTCTGCTGGCGTTTCGCCATTTTCCACTTTGCCGCCGGGGAATTCCCATTTGAGCGGAGACGTGTCCCGCCGCCGGCGCTGGCCAATGAGCAGCCGCCGGTCGCTGCGCTCAATTACCGCCGCGACCACCGTTTTCATCGGCGTGCAGCCCTGACACGCGCGTCCTCCGAGCGAGCTTTATTTGGCCGAGAGTGCAGGATTTTCTGCAAAGCCTTTGCGCCCCGAACCACAGGCGGACCCGGTGTGTTGAGCAATTCGTCTTTGATTACATAGACGCGGCGGTTTCGAATCGCGGGAACCTCTTGCCACTCGTGAACTTCGTAGGCTTTCTGGGGGGTTGCGCGGTCCCCGGTTGCTGCCCAAGCGAGCACGATAACGTCGGGCATCGCGGCGGCAATATGTTTTTGCTCCAGGCGCTCGCCCGCAGAAACAACCATCTCACTGCCGCACATTCTCACCAGTTCCGCGACCCAAGGCGGGGAGCTGATGCGCGGATTCGGCCATGCTTCGCAATACACGCGCAGACGGGGCGAGCCATTTTTAGATTTTCGCTCAAGGGCCGCAAGCTCCCGTTGCATCTTGCTGACGAGGGTTTCTGCCGCCTTCGCGCGGCCAACAATTTTCCCGAGCAGTCGGATGTCCGCATAAACATCGGCGAGCGACCGGGGATTCATCGCTAGGAAATTCAGCGGCTGTTTCAAAAGTCTGACGACGGTTTCTTGCTTGTAGGGAACCGAGCCGATGACGAGCGCGGGCTTGAGCCGCAAGATTTCGTCCACCGACTCCACGTGCCAGCAATCGCCCAGTTTCGGCAGGCCGCCGACTGGAGCAACGTCCGCGCACCATTTGGTGACGCCGACCAGCGTTTTCTTCGCGCCCAGAGCGCACAGAATCGAGGTCGCGCTCGGGGCCAACGAGACAATACGAAGAGGCGATGTTGCTTCCTTCTTATTCACAACTACAGTTTAGCAGAGGCGTACGTGCGCTACTTTTTGTCGTAGATGTCCACGGGGCGGACGTCGTTCTTTAGCTGATCGAGATTGACCCAGTAATACGACCCAAAAGGTTTTTTCTCGGGCCAAATCTCGTCCAGCGAGTCAGCGTCGTAGAGCGTGCCGGCCTTCATGACCATAGCGATGTTCGCGGTGTTGTGAATATCTTCGAGCGGATTGGCGTTCAGCACCATCAGGTCCGCCAGCTTGCCCGGTTCGAGTGTGCCCAGATCCTTGTCCGCGCCAAGGAAATGCGCGCCATGCACGCTCGCCACCTCGAGAGCGCCCATGTTGCCCAGCGCGCTGGCGAGCATCCAAACCTCCCAGTGCGAGCCGATGCCGTGAGCCTGGCCGTGCGAGCCAATCGCTCCGTAGCCTCCGTTGGCGATGATGTCGGCGAGCCCCTGGGCTTGCACGCCGAAGTGATAATCGGTCAGGGGCCGCATCCACCGGCGGCGCAGATGCGGCATGAGTTCACGCCAGGGGGTCCAGCGTTGCAGCTTCGCATCTTTCCACACGTCAGCGATCTGGAAGAAATATTCCTCGTTCCAGGGAGCCGTGCCGCCTACCGTGAAGGTCGGCGAGTAAACGGTGTGCGACTGCCCGAAGAACTTGGCCACGTCGCCATAGAGCGGCACGTACGGCGTGGGGTGCTCGAAGCCGGTCTGCCCGTCCATCAACATACTGATCTTATGTAGCAAATCGCTCGAACCTTCACCGGTGACCCGCAAGTGCTGCTTTCGCGCCACTTCCGTAATCCATTGGCGCTGCTCGCGGTCGGGCTGTAGGTATTGCTTCAGCGCGACGACACCGTAAGACGCGAGCCGATTGATTTCATGCTCCGTGACTTCGTAGCTCGTCAGTTCGTTCCAGAACGGCCCGCTGCCATTCAACAGCGGCATTCCCGTAGAGAATGTGCGCGGCCCGATGGACCGACCCGCCTCAATCATTTCGGCAATGGGGAAAACTTCTTCTTCCCAAGTCGAGGGATCGAGGGTGGTCGTGACTCCATAGGCGAGATACACCGCCGATTCGAAATTGTGGGTGGGCGCAATGCCGCCCGATTCGCGGTGATGGTGCGCGTGCATGTCCACCCATCCGGGAACGATGGTTTTGCCCTTGGCGTCAATCACACGATCCACCCCGGTGGTGGAGCAATTGCCGACACAAGAAATGCGCCCGGCCTTAACAACGATGGTTCCGGAATCGATAACCTTTTTGTTCGCGAGCGTAATGAGGCGAGCATTTGTGAGCGCAATGCTTCCCTGCGGGACCGCACGAGGAACGCTCAGGCGAATCTCGGTGGTGTCCGTCTTTGCGGTGTCCACGTGATACACAAAATACTTGTTGGCGTTGCCGTATTCGACCGTATTCGCATCGCGCCAGCGCGGATACATGCCGCCATCGAGGCTGACCGGTGTCACAGGGAAGGACGGAGCCTTACGTTCCAGACGGATGCCTTCTGCTCCCGTGGCCGCTAAAGGCAGCGGCGCAACATAGACGTTGTCGCCCTCTTGATACGTGACGCGTTGCCCGTCCGCGGAAACCTGCACGTCGGTGGCATCCGGAAAGGTGGCGTGCACGAAACGATCTGAGCCGTCGCGTTGCACCGAAACAAGATCAGTTTCGATTTTTCCGCCAAAGGGGCCTTCGCCTTTAACCGCGCGATGCTCAGTAAAGTAAATGCGGTTCCCGGGGCCGAATTGGGGCCGCGCGCCGGGCGACTCTTGGGAGCTTAGGCGTGCAATCGTCCTCGGATCGCCGCCGCTCGCGGGTTGCAGAACAACGTCAAACCACTCGCTTCGTGCCCAGTCGCGTCCGCGTAATGTGGCCCCGGCCCCGCGCGAAAACGAGAGCGTCGTTCCATCGGCACTCCACGTGGGATTCAAGTATTCGCCTGGTTCCTTGGTAATTTGTTTCGGCTCGCCGCCCTCGGCGGAAACGTTCCAGAGCTGCCCGTGCTTGTCTTCGTTCCAACTGGTGAAGGCAATCGTTTTTCCGTCGGGCGACCAGGCAGGTGAAAATTCGCTGGGAGCGAACGAGTCTGTCGTCAGTCGCTTCGGCTTGCCAGTTGGAAGATCCATCATCCAGAGTTTGCCGATGGCTTGAAACACCAGCCGTTTGCCATCCGGCGAAGCGGTTTGCCAGCGAATGAATTTTGCTTCGAACGCATCGTCGCGAATCGGCAGGGGCGCATAGGCCATCTCAGAAATCGTGCGATGCACATGAGCGGTGAAGGCCATCGTGTCTACTTTGCCGGTGTCCACCGCAAGTCGGCGAATCTTTCCGCCCTGCGAAATCACCATAGATTTGCCGTCGGCGCTCCACACCATTCCGGGCAGAATCGGCATTTGGCGCGAGATTTCCTCGGCCTCGTCAAGTTCAATGGGATCCATGACCAGGCGCTCTTCTCCTGTTTGCATGTCGCGCAGCCACAGCCCAGTCCGGGGACCGAAGGTGTGTCCTTTGTAGGACTCCAGGCCGTCGGGAAGGCGACGGCCAAAAGCGACGAATCGTCCATCGGGAGAAATCTCGGGCGCTACTCCGCCGCCGCTCGTCCCGCGATCTTGCTGCTCGGCCTGTCCGCCGGTAATTTCTTCGATTTTGCGGGTCTGCAAATTCATGCGCCGCAACTGCGAGCAGCCGAGCATGGGATCGGTATGCCCGAAAGGAAGCGGAGGACACATTTGCACGTCGAAATACAGGTATTTGCCGTCGTTTGAAAGCGAATGCCAGCCCGGCGCCTTGTCCTTGCCCACAAGCTCAACACCCGCGCCTCCGCTCTTGTGATACAGCACCAGCGACCAGCTGAATTCGGGGCCGCTCTCACGCCTCGTGCCCTGGCGCTGAACAATGAGGTAATTGCCGTCGGGCGTCCAAACGGGACTGAGCGCGCGTTGCGTCTTGTCCGTGAACACCGCGCGCGGATTCTTTCCGTCGGCGTCCATCAACCAGAGATTGTTTTGCCCCTTGCGATCGCTGATAAAGGCAATGGTTTTGCCGTCCGGGGAGTAGCGTGGCTGCATGTTCAGGGCGATGCCCGAGTCTTGCGTCAGGCACTCGGCTTTTCCGCCACTTGCGGGCATGCGGTAAATGTGTCCGAGCAAGTCGAAGGCAATCCATTTGCCGTCGGGCGACAGGGTGAGCGCCATCCAGGTGCCTTCGCTGGTGTCGAAATCAATGTCGCGCGTTTGTCCGCGGGCCTTCGTCGTGTCCCACTCGGCGGGAGGTTTCGCTTGGGCCGGTTTTTCTTGTGCTGCCATCGCGGGCACAGTCGAGAGCGCCATAACCGCCACGCAACTGAGTTCGTGCAGGCCTCTCGCCATCTTTGCTTTCATCGTTCCGTTCCTCGCTTGTTGCAGTTTCAATCGGACTGTTTTCGCGGCGCTCGGATATGTTTAGAAAAAGACTAAAGATGCTGATGAAAAGCCCATTCGCACCGCGGTGAGGCCAGCTTATGCCACACTCAATCTTTCTTTGCAACAAACGTTTCTGAATTTGCAGAGAGAGGATTTGACAGCGATGTGCTCCTGTGTTGGACTCACCGGGTCACGTTGGAGGATTCATCCATGCGCGCAAGATTTCTCGTCCCGGTTGTGGCGATGCTCGTTCCGCCGTTCGTTGGCGCACAAAGTTCTTCGCCGCAGGCTGTCGGCAAAGACGTCGTGCAGTTTCACGGCACGATCGACAATGTGAAATATGTGTTCGGGGTTGCGCCGCCGGTGGCGCATCTAAAGGCGGGAAACATTCTGGAGGCGAATTCCCTCGATTGTTTTGGCAACGCGCTGCAGAAGCCTGGCGACAGCATGTCGCTGGTGAAAGGCGATAACCCTTTGACAGGGCCTTTTTATATTGATGGCTCGGAACCAGGCGACACGCTGGTCGTTCGCATTCTCGATCTGCAAATTGACGGGAAGCAGGGCGTTGGGACGTTTTCTCCCGGCTTTGGCGCCGCCAACGCAACGCATTACACGCCGGTACTCGAAACAAAGCCGCTGCCCGAGCGCATGTGGTTCTATCCCATCGACAAAGAGAAGAATACCGCCACGTTTCAAGCGCTCGACTCCGATTTCAAGGTGAGTTTCCCATTGCATCCTTTTCTAGGGTGTATCGGAGTGGCTCCGGCGAACGGCGAAGCTCGCAGTTCCATTGTTCCCGCAGAGTTCGGCGGGAACATGGACGCGCCGGAAGTTTCAGTGGGAAACACGCTGTATCTCCCCGTGAATGTTCCGGGCGCGCTTTTCTACTTCGGAGACGGCCATGCGGCCATGGGTGCAGGCGAGGTTGCCGGAAGCGCGGTGGAAGTTCCCATGCGCGTACGTTTGCAATTTGAGCTTGTGAAAGGGAAGAGCACCGGGTGGCCGCGCTTTGAAAACGAAAAAGAGATCATGGCGGCGGGGGTTTACCGGCCGGTAGACGACGCCGTCCGTATCGCAACTACCGAGCTGATTCACTGGATGCACGCGGACTACGGCCTTTCCGAGCTCGACGCCTATGAATTGCTTTCAAAAGTTGCAAAGGTTCATCTGACTGAGATGGTCGACCCCAATTACGTAGTCATCGCTTCCATCGAGAAGAAGTACCTGCCTCCGAAGAAGGCTTCTGGGTCGCGGTAGTCGTAATCCTTATTGATTGCGGTTGATGCCTGCACGGAAAATGGTTGAACCTGGCAACGGATGACTGAAAACTGAAAGCTCTCAAATGTTCAGCGAAGCTGTTCTCGATCATTTCCGCAATCCGCGCAACGCCGGCGAACTGCCTGGCGCCACGGCTGTCGCGGAAGTGACCAATCCCGTGTGCGGAGATGTCCTCAAACTCTTTGTGCGCCTTGAGTCGGGACATATCGCCGAGGCCCGCTTCCTCTGTCGCGGCTGCACCACCGCCATTGCTTGCGCTTCGCTATTGACCGAACAACTTTGTGGCCGCACGGCTGTAGAAGCCCGCGCGATCACGGCGGATTCTCTTTCCACATCGCTTGGAAGCCTTCCCCCTGCAACTTTTCACGGCGCACAGCTCGCTTTCGACGCTGTCGCCGCCCTTCTCCAAATGCTCCCCTCTTCTTTCCCCTATTGAAATGCCTCGGTTTGCTGTGCCATCTGTCGGCAGTGTTCCGCTCGGATAGTTGTTTCCACTCAGATTCGAACCTGACAGGTCTCCGGTCGTGACCAGTGGCGGTTCCGTGCGTGGTGGCTGGGTCTTAGGTGCATTCCCTCCACCCCAGGCAGGCAATCTGTCGGTCGTCAATGTGATTTGATCGAGATCAACTCTCTCCGCCGATGGCACGGTTTAGCGTCTCGGGATCGTTCAGGTTCAGAACGCAACCTTCTTCATTGGTGGGGACTTCTTCGACTTCACTTGCGTGTGCCCACACTACGGCCCGTGCACCAGTTTCCAGAGGTGCCCGCAACAGTTCGTCGTACAACGCGGCGGAAAAAATGACCGGATGCCCGCGCCGCCCTTCAAACACCGGCAGCACAATCGGCTTCTTCGATTCATAGAACAGCGCGATCAATTCCCCGACCAGCGCCGAGCTGATCAAAGGATGGTCGATCAGGCAGAGCAGCATCCCCTCAGTTCCTGCCGGGAGCTTCCGCACCGCGGCCTGAATCGAGCTAAGTTGTCCCTTTTCCCAAGCCGGATTGATGACCATCTCGTGCGCTTTCAGAGGAATCGCTTTCGCGATGGAATCCGCGTCCGCTCCTAGCACGACTTTGCGCGCTCCAATTTCCGGGCGCGTGGTGATTTCCAGCAAATGTTCAAGGAAAGGCCGGCCCTGGTAGGGGAGTAATGCCTTGGGCGAGCCCATGCGGCTCGAGGCCCCCCCCGACAGGATGACGGCGGCCAGCATGTACCCCTTTCAGCGCTCGGCTGTGGTTTGGCCTACGACGTGCGTAGCTGCCGCGCGTGTTTCCCGTTTCAATTTCTTGTGCTCTGCGTTCGCCGCATTTCGCCGCACCGCCACTAGCTCCGCGGTGATGCTCACGGCAATCTCTTCAGGCGAGAGCGCCCCGATGTCCAGTCCCATCGGCGCATACACGCGCTCGAATTCTTCCGGCTTGTAGCCTTCGTTTTCCAACGCTTTGTAAACCGACAGCACTTTGCGTTTACTGCCGATCATTCCCACGTAACGCGCTTCCGTGCGCACAGCCCAGGCCAGCACGCGCATGTCTTCCTTGTGTCCGCGCGTCACGATCACCAGATAGCTCGCAGCGTTCGGCCGGATCTTTTCGAACGCGTTCTCGTAACTAGTGAAAACATCGTGAGCCATGGGGAAGCGTTCTTTGTTGGCAAACGCTTCGCGATCGTCTACTACAGCAATGCCGAATCCCGCCGCGTGCGCGGCACGTGCCACCGCCATCGAAACGTGTCCGCCGCCAAACAAAAAGGCGACCGGTTGCGGCAGAATCGGCTCCACAAAAACTTCCAGCGTGCCCCCGCAAATCAGTCCGTTGTCGTAGCTGGCTTCGTTGTTCAGATGGAAGACCATTTTGCGCGGCGCTTCTTTCTGCATCACTTCTTTCGCCGCGGCCCAAACTTCTGCTTCCACGCAGCCGCCGCCAATCGTTCCCGCCATCGAGCCGTCTTCGCGCACCAGCATCCGCGAGCTTTCATAGCTCGGGATCGAGCCGTTCGTGTGCACGATGGTGGCCAGCGCCCCGCGCTGTCCCCCGCGCCTCATCTTCACGATTTCTTCAAACAAGTCCACCAGCTTCCTCTCCTGTCAGCCTACGGCGCGCCTTTCTCGCTGTCAATGCGCGTCGCTTTCTGGACACTCCCGTTCCTCAATGCTACCTTTCGGTTTTCGCAGCGGATGCGGAGGTCTCATGAAGGCAATCGTTTTCCATCAGCATGGCGCCCCCGACGTGCTCAAGTTTGAAGACGCGCCGGAGCCATCGCTCCGCGGAAACGATGTTCTAGTCCGCGTAAAGGCCTGTGCGTTGAATCATCTCGATCTTTGGGTTCGTCGCGGCTTGCCCAATGTGCCGATTCCGCTCCCACACATTCCCGGCAGCGATATCGCCGGCGAAATTGCGAAAATCGGCGCGGATGTTACAAGCGTTCGCGTTGGCCAGAAAACGGTTCTCGCGCCGCTCGTGAGCTGCGGCAAGTGTTCCGCCTGCCGTGCTGGCCTCGACAATCATTGCCGCCAGGCCACCAATCTTGGCTACATGATTGATGGCGGCTGCGCGGAATTCGTCCGCGCCCCAGAAGTGAATTGCCTTCCGTATCCCGAAAATCTCAAATGGGAAGAAGCCGCCGCGGTTCCTCTCGTTTTCCAAACAGCCTGGCACATGCTCATTACCCGGGCTGAATTACGGCCCGGCGAGGATGTCTTAATCCTTGGCGCGGGTAGCGGGGTCGGCAGCGCCGCGATGCAAATCGCCAAATTCTTTGGCGCACGCGTCATCGCCACCGCGGGCTCCGACGAAAAACTCGCCAAAGCCAAGGAGCTCGGTGCCGATCAGCTCGTCAATCACAAATCGCAAAAGATTCGCGACGAAGTCCGCCGCATTACCAACAAACGCGGTGTGGACATCGTTTTCGAGCATGTCGGCACGGCCACTTGGGAAGACAGCCTTGCCAGCCTCGCTCCCGCAGGCCGGCTGGTTACCTGCGGGGCCACCACCGGTTTCGACGCCAAAGTGGATCTGCGCTTCCTCTTCAGCCGCCAGCTTTCACTCCTTGGCTCCTACATGGGTACCAAGTCCGAACTCCACACGGTGATGAAGCTCGTCGCCGCGGGCAGACTGAAACCGGTGGTCGACCGCGTCTGGCCGCTCGCCGAAGCTGCTACGGCTCATGCTTATCTCGAAGCCGGCTCGCAATTTGGCAAAGTCGTTCTTTCCTCGTGAGCCAGAAATTCGCCGGTCCAGCTGACGCTCTGCAATACTGCGCCGGCGTGGGCATCGGCTTCCGTCAGCGCTTCGTTTCCCGTTTTATTCCAGAATATCCGCCACGCGCAGCGCTTTGTACCGAAAACCTGAGCGCCCATCTCGCAGAGTACTATTGACAGTTTTTTCTCGATCTTATATTTTCTTGCACGTATCCACCTTGAAAGTGACAGCCTCCCTGCACTGCCATCTCCTGGTGCCCAGCGATTGCCCTCTGAACGTGTGACTTCCGGATACGTTCCGGCGAGGATGTCGTAGTCGTGTGTCTGAAGCCGGTCGGGCAGACGATGACGCTCCCCTTTACGCCGCTAATTCGCTTTCGCGCTTTCTCCGACTTCTAGCCCGTGCCGGCGAGGACGCCCAGTCCCTCGCCGGAGGTTGCTTCCAAATCTTCTTTTGGTCCTGCAATGTTTGCTATGCTCTCCTCGCGCCTTAAAATAAGTACGCGAGCAGAGTCAACTATGGCCAGTCTCCAAACGCATCTCGCGGTTTGGTTTACCAAGTGGCGCGTTAAGCGCCGTCTGAGAGGTTGCCGGGACTATCGCGTCGCGCGCACGATTCTTCGCCCTCTGCCTTACAGAATACCGGCCTCCGTGCGCATCACTCCCACAGTCGTGAAAGGGATTCCTGGCGAATGGATCGAATCGCCAAACTCCACGCAAGCGGTCCTGCTTTATTTGCACGGCGGCGGCTACTTCGGCTGTTCCGCGGAAACCCACCGCCCCGTTACCGTCTGGTTTGCGCAGCACGGCTTTCGCGTTTTCGCTCCGAACTACCGCCTCGCGCCGGAAAATCCATTTCCGGCGGCGGTGCACGACGCCGTCTCCGTTTACCGCGGACTTCTTGCAGATGGCCAGGTGCAGCAAAGCCTGGTTGTCGCTGGCGATTCCGCCGGCGGCGGACTGGCGCTTTCGCTGGCGCTGGCGCTTCGCGCCTCAGGCTCGCAGCTTCCCGCCGCGGCCGCGCTGTTCTCTCCCTGGACCGACCTGGCCGCCACCGGCGAATCCATCCGCACGAACGCTGCTCGTTGCGCGATGTTCAACGGAGCGGACATTGGTCCGAGCGCCCGCTACTATCTCGGAAACACGGATCCACACAATCCGCTCGCGTCCCCACTTTATGCCGATCTGTCCGATCTTCCGCCGCTGCTCATTCACGTCGGAGCCGATGAATGTCTGCGCGACGATTCCACGCGCGTCGCCGAAAAAGCGGCGGCTGCGGGCGTTACGGTTGAGTTGAAGGTCTGGCCGGTTGTTCCTCATGCGTGGCAGCTCGCCCACCAGTTGCTTCCCGAAGCTCGCCAATCCTTGAAAGAAAGCTGCGAATTCCTGCGCCGGCACACCTCCGCACAGAACCCCGATAGTGTAGGATTAGCTCAACATGCCTGAGCCTTCCGGCAATTCTCACAACTCCGCGGAGATTTCTGTCGACGTGCTTATCGTCGGCGCGGGCTTCTCCGGCATCGGCATGGGCATCAAGCTGCTCGATGCCGGCATGAAGAATTTTCTGATTATCGAAAAAAGCGAAGACCTTGGCGGCACCTGGTACGAAAACCGTTATCCCGGCTGCGCCTGCGACGTGCCTGCGCATCTGTATTCTTTTTCATTTGAACGGAATCCTGATTGGACCCGCATGTTTGCGGGTCAGCAGGAAATCTGGCAATACTTGAAGTCCTGCGTCCAACGGTACAGCCTAGCGCCTTACATTCGCTTTCGTACGCGCTTTCAAGAAGCCTCTTGGGACGAATCAACCGCGCAATGGCGCATCTCCGCCC
>Ga0126369_10000469_pt1 | contig 26415 bp, 27 predicted proteins | sample PanSoiMetaPlot_1_FD_109646 | JGI IMG/M metagenome (GOLD analysis project Ga0126369, IMG submission 109646) | Tropical forest soil microbial communities from Panama - MetaG Plot_1 | ecosystem: Environmental > Terrestrial > Soil > Tropical forest > Bulk soil | place: Panama | collected 2016-02-17
CGCGTAGCGGGAGCGGACGCCGTTGCCGTGATCGAGCATCACGTTCTTGCCGTAGCTGCCGTGTAGGCGGACGGAGGCGACCGTCGCGGCGCCGGGTGATCTGACGGGTGTCCCTGGGGGACTCCGAATGTCGAGCCCCCGGTGATTCTCCATTCCTCCCCCCCAGGGAGATCGGCGCAATCCGAAGTTCGAGGTGATGTGGCCATGGACCGGCCAGCGGAGCGGGAGCGAGTTCATGATCCTGCCCATGTGATCGACTGCTCGCTCCAGATCGCGCACCCGCGGTCCTTCCTGATTGACGCTGGCGGTCAGGAGCTCGAGCTCCTGCGCGGGTCGGATCTCGACGTTGGCCGGGTAACCGTGCTCCTCGGTGCCACCGCCCGCCGCGGCCGGCGTGGCGTCGGGGTCCCCCGGTGACTCGATCGCCTTCCACATCTTGGCGTGGAGCGTCTTCCAGGTCTTGATCTCGCTGCGGACCGCTTCGAGCCGAGGCTGGAACGCGTGGAAGACGCGCTCATCGTCCACACATTGGCGGAGCGCCGGGAACTGCGCCGACTCGTGCTTCAGGAGCACGTAGTCGCCCGAGAGACCGACCATGGTCGCGCCCACGGCGCCGACCAGGACGATCGTCCCGGTCGCGATCCAGCGGGGAAGGCGGACGCGCGTGATGCGCGAGCCGTCCCCGTGGATCACGAGGAGACTGAGCGGACGTTTCATCCCTTGATCGGGACCACCACGGCGTGCGGAGCATCGGCAGGCTTCTCCTTCGACATCCGGCACTGGCCGTCGAGCACCGCGCCCGCCTCCATCATGACGACGGGTGCCTCGACGTCTCCGGTGAGGCGAGCAGTGCTCTTCAGCTCCACGCGTTCGCTCGCCGTCACGTCCCCGACCACCTGCCCGTGGACCACCAGGATCCCAGCCCGCACGGTCGCCTCGACGATGCCCCGCTCGCCGATGATCAGGGTATCCTGGGCCGTGAGCTCACCGCGCAGCTTCGCGTCGAGCATCACGGTGCCGGAGCAGGTGTACCGCCCCTCGATCTCCGAATCCTCATCGAGGAAGGCCCCGAGACGTCCCCGCATCTTTTTGCCCTTTCGCTTCCCGAACATGACGCACCTCACTGTTGACGATTTGTTTGAGGAGGGGAGAGCAAGGGCGATACCAACGTCCCGTCATGTGGCTCGCTGCAGCGGGAGCGCTCTCCGCAGACCCCGGTGCGCGAGTAGGGCGGCGAGCATTCGTCGGGGCCGGCAACCTCGCTATGTCGGTTGACCGGTGAGGTGCACGAGTCCGAACGCGACTGTTACAGAGCGGGTCAGTCGGCGGCAGCCCGAGGGCACCCGATCCAACAGGTCATTGACGGGCGGTCAAAGATTTGTGCAGGACGGCTCATGGGAGGCGCCGACATCCGCACGGCGGACGCTTCTGGCGTTCGCCCAGGCGCCCCCAGCATCCGCGGACACGCGGTCCAGTTCTACGGCACCGACGCCTTTCTGATCGACGCGGTCACCCGTTTCATCGGCGCCGGTCTCGAATCGGGTGAAGCCGCGTTTTTTTAATGGTCGGGCCCCCACCGAGAGGCCGTGGAGGAGCAACTCCGGGTGCGCGGCGTCGATGTTGCCAGCGCCCGGGAGCAGCAGCGGTACTTCGCACCCGATGCGGCCGCCACCGTGTCGTTGATCCTGGTCGATGGCTGGCCGGATGCCGCTCGCTTCCAGGCGGTGGTCGGTGAGGTGATCGCGAGGGCTGCGCCGGCGGCCCCGCTGGTGCGTGCCTTCGGGGAGATGGTGGCCCTCCTGTGGGCGGAAGGGAGGCGGGACGCGGCCATCCGTCTCGAGGAGCTGTGGAACGGGCTCGCCTCGCGGCGCCCGTTCTCGTTGCTGTGTGGCTACCCGATGGCTGCCTTCGGCCGTGACGCCGATACGGGGCCGTTCCTCAGGGTATGCGGGGAGCACTCGGAGGTGATCCCGGCAGAAGATTTCCCCCTGGAGGGGCCTCGGAACGAGCGCCTCCGTGTCGTCGCGCAGCTGCAGCAGAAGGCCCGCGCCCTCGAAACGGAGCTCGGGCAACGGAAGGAGGCAGAGACGGCGCTGGCGGAACGCACCCGGACCCTCCAAGCACTGGTCGAAGCGTCCCCTGTCCCGATCGTGGTGACCAACCCCGACACCACCGTTCGCCTGTGGAACCCTGCCGCCGAGCGCATCTTCGGGTGGTCGGAGCGGGAAGTCCTCGGGCGACCGTTACCGATCGTGCCGCCCGAGAGGCTGGCGGAGAGCGCCGTGCTTCACGACGCCGTGGTACGGGGGGAGAGCATCTCGGGCGTCGCCATCCGCCGGCGACGGCGTGACGGGGCGGCCATCGATTTGCTCGTCTCTGCGGCGCCGCTCACCGACCGAGCAGGGATCGTCCGCGCGACGGTGCTGCTGTTCGAGGACATGACGGCCCGGAACCGTGCCGAAGCGGCTCGCCAGAAGGCGCTGCGCGAGCTGACCACTCTCACCGCGATGGGGCGGGTGCTGTCGGCGGAGCTGGATCTCCAGCGCTTGCTCCAGGCGCTCGTCGATGCGGCCACGCAGCTGTCGGGCGCCCACGTCGGGGCCTTCTTCTACAACGCCACGGACGGGAAGGGCGGGTACCTGACGCTCGCCGGGGCCCAGCGCGAGACCGTCGAGACGTTCGCTGCGCTCGGACAGCCCGGGCTGTTTGCCGCGACGTTCACGGAGCAGGAGGTCGTGCGCCTCGAGGACGTGACGAGGGATCCACGGTGCGGCGGCCGCGCGTTCCCGGGGCGTCTCGCCGTGCAGAGCTACCTGGCGGTCCCCGTTCGGGGACGCATCGGGGACGTGTTCGGCGGGCTCTTTCTGGGGCACCCGGAGCCCGGGATGTTCACGGACGAAGCCGAGCGCGTGGTGGTAGGGCTCGCGGCGCAGGCGGCCATCGCCATCGAGAATGCGCGCCTCTACGAGGCGGAGCGGAACGCCCGGGCGAACGCCGAGGCGGAGAGCCGCGCCAAGGACGAGTTCCTGGCCATGCTGGGTCACGAGCTGCGGAACCCGCTCGCCGCCGTGCAGAACGCGATCGCCAGCGCCCGGCTCGATGCCTCGCGGCGGGAGGCGGCGCTCGAGATCGCGGTCCGCGGCGCGGATCGACTCAGGCGCCTCGTCGACGAGCTCCTTGACGTGGCGCGCATCACGCAGGGAAGGATCACGCTGCGCACCCAGCAGCTGCCCATCGCCGCCGTCGTGCAGCGCGCCGTCGAGACCGTGCGCCAGCTGATCGACGAACGCGGTCACCGGATCACCTTGGCGCTGCCCGTGGACGACCTGTACGTCGACGGGGACGCGACCCGACTGGAGCAGATCGTCGCCAACCTCGTCTCGAACGCCGCCAAGTACACCGAGCCGGGCGGAAGGATCGAGGTGACGGCCGAGCGCGAGCGGGCCGAGGTGGTGCTCCGGGTACGCGACAACGGTGTCGGCATCGCGGCCGAGATGCTGCCGCGCGTCTTCGACCTGTTCGCACAGGCGGACCGGGCGCTCGATCGTGCGCAGGGCGGACTCGGCATCGGCTTGACCGTCGTCAAGCGGCTCGTGGAGCTGCACGCCGGTCGCGTCGTCGCGCGCAGCGGCGGCCTGGGCAAGGGCGCGGAATTCGTGGTCCGCCTCCCTGGCGTCGCCCCGGTGCGGGAAGTCGCTCCGCCGCTGCCGACCGGCCGGCAAGCGGAGAAGGCGTGAGCCCGGGCTCTCCTGGTCGACGACAACCCCGATGCCGGGGAGACCATGATGATGCCCTGACGTACGCCCCACCGTACGCTCACTCGGGTCGCGATCAGATGCGGGCGGGGTGCACCGGAGCGCCTGCCACGTCGACCCGGGTCCGGAGCAGGCAGCCGCCGAGCGCAGGGTTCTCGTGGTCGCCGGTGGTCACGAGGAGGTCGCGACCATCTCGGCCCGCGAAGGATACGCTGGTGACCACCGTCGACGGCACGTCGAGGCGGCCGTCCAGCATGCCCTTCGGGGTGAAGCGCCCGATGCCGAACCCCCCTAGGATCGCCACCCAGACCGCGCCGTGCTTGTCGACGGCGAGGCCGTCGGGCGCGCCGTAGGAGGAGAGGTCGACCGCTCGCCGGTTGGTGGGTGCTCCGCTGCCGTCGAGGTCGTGGATCACGAGCGTCTTTGAGCGGGTGTCGGAGTGGTAGATCGTCCGCTCGTCGGGTGATAGCCCCACGCCGTTCGGATGGACGACGCCGTCGTAGAGGACGGCGGCGCTTCCGTCGAGCTCGATGCGCCACAGCTCGCCCGGCATGGGGTTCGCGCTCGGGTCGAATACCGAGAAGCGGAGCGAGCCCGCGTATACGCGTCCCCGGGAGTCCGTGCAGAGGTCGTTCCACCCCGCGACGCCGTCGATCTCCAGCACGGTGCGGCTCCGTCCCTCGCAGACGTGGGCGAGGTTCCGACCCGACACGATCACGCCACCCGCCGCATGAACCGCCATTCCGCCGATCCCGCGACGCTTGGGGATCACGGTCGCAAGCGGCACGCCCGGGCGCGCCCCGTAGACGCCACCCGCGATCACGTCGCTCAGCAGGAACGACCCGTCGGGCGCCTGGGTGGGGGCCTCGGCCAGTCCGAATCCGGAGGCGATCACCTCGAAGATCGGCACGGTCAGCGCTCCCCGCTCTGCTTCGGCCGCTCGCGCGATGCGGTCCAGGTGAAGCGAGGCTGAGTGCGCTGGGCGAACGCGCGCAGGCCTTCGGCGAGGTCCGGGCTGGCCTGTGCCTCGCGCTCCCACGCGCGCGCAAGCTCGGCGTCGATCGCCCCGTGGTCGACGGCGGCGGCGATCATCTCCTTCGCCGCACGCTGCGTGAGCAGTGACTGCGCGGCCAGGGTGGACGCGAAGGCGTGCACTCGCTCCTCGAGGACGGCCGAGTCGTGGACCTCGTCGACCAGGCCGACGCGCAGGGCCCGGTCGGCATCGATGAGCTCGCCCGAGTAGAGCAGGTACTTCGCCGCCGAAGCGCCGATCAGCTTCACCACCCGTTCGAGCGCGAAGGGAGGATAGACGATGCCCAGGCGGGCGGGGGTGATGCCGAAGCGGGCACCGTTCTCGGCAAGCCGCAGGTCGCAGGCGACGGCGAGCTCGCAGCCGCCGCCGATGCAGAAGCCCTTCACCAGGGCGATGCTCGGCTTGGGGAAGCGGGCGAGGGCATCCTCGGCCGCGCGGTTCGCCGTCCGGTAGGAGGTGCCGCTGGCCGGCTCGCCGAGCACCGCCAGCTCGGCGATGTCGGCGCCGGCGCAGAAGTGGTCTCCCGCGCCGCGGACGACCAGCACGCGCACCGCCGGGTCGGCGGCGAGCTCTCCCAGCAGACGCGCGATCCCCTGCCACATCGCGAGCGCGACGGCGTTGCGCTTGGCCGGCCGGTTGAGCCAGAGCGTGGCAACGGCGCCGTCGCGCGTGACGGCCAGGGGCTCTTCCAAGGCGGGCGTCGCTCGACGCGTCATCCGACCTGCCCCGGCGTGGCGGTCGCACGAGCCCAGGCCCAGAGACCGAAGAGGCCGAGAAGCGTCTGCGCCCCGAGGAGCGGGCCCGCATTCGCGGCTGGAACGAACCCGCCGCGTACCGCGACGACCTCGGTGGCCATCAGGCCGAGGATCACGGGGAGCACCGTCAGGAACACCACCCCGCGCCGCTCGAGGGGACGGAGGGCTGCCCACACCAGGAGCAAGGTCCACCCGAGCATCAGCGCGGCACCCGTTCGCATGGCGTAGAGAAGCTTTGCCGTGGCAGGCACGTCGACGCCGAGCATCTGGCCGGACACGGCTGGCGAGAGGAGGGCCACCACGGCCAGGGCGTCGACCGCGGCACCGATCCAGCAGAACGTCCGCAGGGCCGAGGTAGGTCGCATCGGTCCTCCCGTAGCACAGGAAGCACGTCGATGCTCCTCCGGACAGCCGGGTGGAAGCGGCTTGGTTGACGGCGGGGCGGGGCCTGCCGTACAGCGCCGGTCGCGAAGCGACGGTGTCACGATGCGAGACGGGCGAGGGCGGGACGGATGACGCAGACCGCAAAGCGATGCCTGCTGTTGTTGGTGGTCGTCCTGGCCGTGGTGCTCGGCTATCTCCTCTACCCGCTGTCGAGCGGCCGCTTCCACATCGTCGTCGACCAGGCGAAGCTGAGCGAGCGCGAACGCTACCTGGCCACCCCGCCCCACGGGGAGCCGGGGAGCCGGCCCAACATCGTCGTCATCCTCGCCGACGACCTGGGGAAGACGGACATCTCGCTCTACGGCGGGCGGGTCGTGACCCCGCGTATCGACGCCCTGGGCCACGAGGGTGCCACCTGCACGGAAGGCTACATCACCTCGCCGATCTGCAGCCCGTCGCGCGCCGGCCTCATGACCGGGCGCTACCAGCAGCGCTTCGGGCACGAGATCCAGCCGCACGATCGCTACCCGCGCAATCGCCTCGAGTATTACGTCTTCAAGTACTTCCTCGCGAGCGACCCGTTCCGGGTGGCCGACCTGATCGCCTTCCCCCGCTTCGAGGACATCCTCCAGCAGGGGCTGCCCCTGTCGGAGGTGACGCTCGCCGAGGTGCTCAGGCGCCAGGGCTACCAGACCGCGATCATCGGCAAGTGGCACCTGGGCAGCAGCCCGGACCGCATCCCCATCCATCGCGGCTTCGACTACCACTACGGATTCTACGAGGCGCACACGCTCTACGCCGATCCGCACGACCCCGACATCGTGAGCCAGCGCCACGACGATTTCACGGACCGCCGCATCTGGAACCTCGGCAGGCAAGGGAGCTGTGCGATCCGCCGGAACGACGAGATCGTCGACGAGAGGGTCTACCTGACCCAGAAGATCGCCGACGAGAGCGTGCACTGGCTCGAGGCGCATCACGACCGGCCGTTCTTTCTCTACGTCCCGTTCTCGGCGCCGCACACCCCGTTCCAGGTACCGCGGCGGTATTACGATCGCTTCGCCGACGTGAGCGATCCGATCCACCGCGTCTACTACGGCATGATCACGGCCCTCGACGACGCCGTCGGCGAGGTCCTGGATGCGCTCGCCCGGCTGGGCCTCGACGACGACACGCTGGTCTTCTTCCTGAGCGACAACGGGGGAGCCACCTACACGGGGGCGACCGACAACGCCCCCCTACGCGGAGGGAAGTTCACGAAGTTCGAGGGCGGCATCAACGTGCCATTCGTCGTCCGCTATCGCGGCAGGATCCCGGCCGGGGCGCCCTGCTCGCACCCGGTGAGCGCCCTCGACGTGTTCGCCACCGCCGTCGACCTTTCGGGTGCCGATCTCCCGACCGACCGTCTCTACGACGGGGTGTCGCTCCTCCCCTCGTTGACCGGTCAGACAACGGCGGCGCCGCACGCGGCGCTTTTCTGGCGCTCGGAGTACCACAAGGCGATTCGGCAGGGAGATTGGAAGCTCGTGAAGGACGACATGAGCCGCCGCACGGTCCTCTTCGACCTGGCCGCCGACAAGAACGAGCGGTACGACCTCTCCAGCACCCGCCCGGAGGTGGTGCGCGACCTGGAAGCCGCTCTCACGCGCTGGGAGAACACGATGGTGAGCCCCCTCTGGCCGCGCGTGACGGACTTCCGGTTCGTCGACGGCGAGGAGGTCTACTACTTCCCGCTGTGAGCGGGTGGGCGCTCAGACGAATGCCGCCGCGTATGCCCGGCCCGGGAGCTCCGCGACCATCTGCTCCAGGCGGAAGGGCGCGCGGAAGTGTTCGGCGAGGGTGCGGCGGCCGAAGAGGACCCCGAGCTCCGGGAGGCCCGCCGCGGCGCTGCGGGCGAGCACGCGGTAGAGCCCGCGCATGACCGAGCGCCCGCTCGGCCCCAGGCGGGCCGCGATGTAGCCGACGTGGCCGATCTCGTCACCCAGGATCTCGTCGTAGAGCAGGCGGATCCGCTCCGCGACGGCCGGCTCCTCCGCGAGCAGGGCGATGCCGCGGTCGCGCAGCGCCCGGAACATCATGCACCCCGTCATCTCGGCCGCGCCCGCGAGGGGCAGGTGCCACTCCTCGGGCAGCGCGATGGTGAGGCGGATGATGCTGCGCGCGAAGAGCCCGGGCGGCCCCGCGTGCACCGGAAGGCCGAACATCCCGACCACGTCGGCCAGGAGACGCGTGTGGTAGAACTCCTGGAGCTGGATGTGCACCCGGACGGGATCGCTGTCGGCGGCGATGCGACCGTAGAGCTCCGCCAGACCGACGCCGAAACGCTCCGCCTGGTTCGCCTTGGCCGTCACCACGAGCCAGAGCGTCTGCTCGTCGAGGCCCGGCTCCGGGCGTCGCCGGGCGAGGTTCCGGAGGTAGGCCGCCCGGTCGATCGGCCGCCGGGAGCGGACGGCGTCGCGCCGCAGGCGCTCGAAGAAGGCCTCGCGCCGGGAGAGGGTGTGTCGCTCGAAGTCGGGCACGCCGTCGCGTGCCTCCAGGAACGCGAGGTAGCCCTCCGCCGCCGGCGAGACGGTCATGATTCCTGCCGCCGGCTCGCGAGGATGATCACGAGCACGGCCGTCACGAGCAGCGCCAGCGCGGCGATCGCTATGTCGGCCGATGCGGCACCGAGCGGAGCGACGAGGGTCGGCACTCCGCTCCCCGTCAGACCGCCAACCGGAGTCATCATGGGTCCTCCTTTCACGGCGCAAGATACGGATCGGGTCGGACCACCCACAATCGACCCGTAGCGTCATTTTCTGCGGTGCGAGAGGACCGGTACCTCCGGTCGGGTGCGCGTGGTACGAACGGGCTACTGGTAAGGGGACATCCCCCGTTCGAAACTGACTCCGGAGCCAAGCGTGTCGCGCGAGACCATCAAGGTGCTCCTCGTCGACGACCACCCCGTGTTCCGGGAGGGGCTGCGCCAGTGCCTCGAGGCGCGAAAGGACATCCGCGTGCTCGCCGCGGTCGGGAGCGGCGAGGAGATGTGGAAGGCGATCCGTGCGCACGGACGGCCGCAGATCGTGCTCATGGACGTCGAGATGCCGGGCGAGGGCGGGATCGAGCTCACCAAGGCGCTGCACGAGAAGCATCCCGAGATCCGCGTCGTCATGCTGACGGCGTTCTCCGACTCGGAACGGGTGTTCGCGGCCCTCAAGGCGGGTGCCGTCGGCTACCTCCTGAAGAACGTGTCGCCAGAGGAAATCCGCGCAACGGTGGAGCGCGCCGCGGCAGGTGAGCCGATGCTCTCCGGGGAGATTGCCGGTCGCGTGCTGCGCGAGTTCGAGCGCGAGCGGGAGGAGGAGCGCTACCGCGAGCAGCTCGCCGACCTCACGGCGCGCGAGGAGGAGATACTTAAGCTCCTCGCCACCGGGGAGTCGAATCGCGAGATCGGCCAGCGCCTCTTCATCAGCGAGCAGACGGTCAAGAACCACGTGGCGAGCATCTTCCGGAAGCTCCAGGTGAATGACCGGACGAAGGCCGCGCTGCTCGCGGTGAAGCTCGGGCTGGGCGAGAAGCGCTCCGAATGAACCCCGTGACCCGCACCGTCCTCGGCGGCCTCATCATCGCCGCCGGGGCAGCGGCCATCCTCTGGACGCTCGCGAAATTCCGTCTCGAAGGCCGTGCGCCTCGCGGCGAGCTCGGTCCGTGGACGCGTGCCATGTTGCGCGCCGTCGTCACGACCGCGGGAATCGCGCTGATCCTCTGGAGCGTCTTCACGTTCCGGCTGGCGGACTGGCCGAAGTACGCGACCTTCGTTCTCCTCTCGGCTATCCTCTACCTGCCGGCGGTCGAGGTCCTGCCGAGCCTGACCCTGCCGATTCCGGGCCTCGCCGTGATCATCGGCTTTCTCTACGTCATCGGGCCGCCGATCCTGGTGCTGCGCAACGTGTCATCCATCCTGACCGAGCTGGTGAACCGGATGCTTCCGGCGCGCTGGAAGACCGAGACGCTGCGCTTGCGGAACGAGCCCGTGGTGAGGCTGCTGACGCTCGAGCGCCGGGGGCGGTCGACCGCGACCTCTGGGATCCCGGCTGACTGGGCGGAGTTCGGACAGTTTACATTGGGCCTCGGCATCCGTTGGTGGATCGTGACGACCCTGGCGGCCGGTGGACGGCCGACGGCGCACCCCGTGGCGATGGCGGTCGCGGAGCTCGCGGGCTACGCGGCCTGGGGAGTGCTCTCGCTGCTCCCCATCTACCGCTACAACGTCTTCTACTCCTACCACCTCTATCCGCCGCCGGCGCCGTCGGACCAGGTGGTGCGGACGGCCCTCCAGGACATGGGGCTCATCCACCTCTTCGCCCTCACGCCGTTCGTGTTCCTGATCGCCTACGGGTACGAGTCGCACGGTCTCACGGGCGCGGCGGCGTGGTCGCTCGCGGCCCTCGGGCCGCATCTCGTGCTGAAGCGGCTGAACGAGCGGCGGGTGGTGGTCGAGGAGCAGAACCGGCGGCTGGAGGCCTTGAACCGCGAGCTCGAGCATCGCGAGCGCCTGTCGGCGATCGGCAAGATGTCCTCCGTCGTCTCGCACCAGATGTTGCAGCAGATCGGCCTGATCGGCATCCACGCCGACCTGATCCGTCACGCCGACGGCGGTGCGGACCTGGCGGGGACGGTCGCGCAGGCGAAGGCCAACGCCGCCGCCATCGAGGAGGCGCTGGGCGGGGTCAACCGTGTGCTGAGAGACCTCCTGGTCTTCAGCCGCGACCTCCGACTGAACCTCTACGAGCATCGGCTGATCGACGTGCTCAGCGAGTGCGTCGAGGAGTGCCGGGCGCAGGCAGCCGGGCGTGGCGTGGCGATCGATCTGGAGTGCCCCAGCGAGCCGACCGTCACCCTCGACAAGCTCAAGATGAAGCAGGCCGTGGTGAACGTCCTGCGAAACGCGATCGAGGCGTCGCCGAGGGGAAGTTCGGTCGTGGTGCGGGGAGAGATGCGCGAGGGCTGGGTGCAGGTGGCGGTCATGGACCATGGTGCCGGCATCCCGGTGGCCGATCGGGAGAAGGTCTTCACGCCCTTCTTCACCACCAAGGAACAGGGGACGGGGCTGGGGCTCGCCATCGCGCGAGAGTTCACCGAGGCGCACGGGGGCCGGATCGCGGTCGAGGGCGGGGAGGGCACGGGCGCGACCTTCGTGATCCACCTGCCGGAGCGCCCCGCGGTCGGAACGTCGGGGCAGCAGGCTGGCCGTTGACGGTCAGGGAGGGCACGCGACGACGGGCACGCGCGGGCGCCTGAGAGCCGACGCGGCGGCTGCGGTCGTGATGGCGAGCGCCGCGGGACACCTCTCCCTGTATCGCCTGTCGACGGTCTTCCGGGGGCGCTCTCCGGCGCGTGCGCTGCGGCTCTTCCGGCACTGGGGCCAGCGCACGTGCCGCTGGCTCGGGGTCGACGTTGCCGTGCACGGCGTGGTGCCGTCTCGGCCCTGCCTGTACGTCGCCAACCACCGGAGCTATCTCGACGTCCCGGTTCTCGCCGGCGTGCTGGGGGCCAGCTTCCTCAGCCGCGCCGATGTGGCCCGCTGGTGGGTGATCGGTGGCGCCGCACGGGCGATCGACACGGTGTTCGTCGATCGCGATGACCCGCGGGCGCGCATGCGCGCGGCGCGGGCGCTCGCCCGCCGTCTCTGCACCGGCAGCGTGGTCGTATTCCCCGAAGGGACGACGGGTGGCGAGCGCGTGCCGGGCCCGTTCCAGCCCGGACTCTTCCGCCTGCTCCACCGGGTTCGCATCCCCGTGGTGCCGGTCACCATCCGCTATGGCGATCGCCTTGCGTACTGGACGGACGACGTGACGCTGGCGCACCACCTGCGACGGCTCGTCACCGGGCGGCGGCACGTTCGGGCCGCCGTCCACATCGGGCAGTCGCTCGACGCTGAAGCGCACCCCGACGGGCAGAGCCTCGCGGCAGCCGCCTACGGAGCGGTGTGCGCGCCGATCGAGACGCTCGGCGAGTTGGTGTCGGAGGCCTCGCGTTCCCGCGTCGGCGATTGACACTCGGCGGGGCAGAGCGCACGCAATAGGAATGGGGGCGTGGTGTACGCTGCGCGGGTGGGGCATGACGTTGGCGGGGGCCACGCTGCTGGCCACCTGCGGGTGTGCTCATCACCCGCCCACGGCGCAGGTGACGAGCGCGAGTCGCGCCGTGCGCCGGGCCGAGAGTCTCGAGGCCGAGAGCTACTCGCCCATGGATCTCCGGCTGGCGCGTGAAGAGCTCGCTCGTGCGGAGCGCGCGGTGGAGGCCCGGGACTACGATCGAGCGCGCCGCCTGGCCGAGCAGGCGAGCGTGGACGCGGAGCTCGCCGCGGCGAGGGTGCGCTCGGAAAGAGCGCGCGCCCGCGTGGCGCACCTCCGCCGGAGGATCGGGAGATGACGCCCGTGGGGCAGTGCTTCGGCACTGCCGGGGTCATCGCCGTGAGCTTCGTCGCCCTCGGCTGCGCGCGCCCTTCCACGGCGGCGCTCGAGCGTGCGCGGGCGGCGTACGAGGACGCGAGCCAGGACGAGCAGGTGATCGAGAATGCGCCGCTCGCGCTTCAGGACGCGAGGCAGACGCTGGAGAGAGCCGAGCGCGCTCCGAACGAGAAGGACACGACGAGCCTCGCGTACGTGGTGGAGCGCAAGGTCGAGATCGCGAGAGCCAACGCGGAGGAGCGAGTTGCCGAGAAGCTCGCCCGCCGCTTGAGCCGGGAGCAGGCGAGCGCGCGCGGTGGGTGCCGAGGGCGCGGGCCGCGCGCTGTTCCTTCGGGCGGCGAGGGCTCTCGGCGCGGGCGATCCTGCCGGCCGACGGCCGCTCGCGGGGATGCTAGCCCGGTGCGTCCGTGAAGGACGGCGCGTCTGGCCGGCGGACGACGGCCTGGCCGGGCGAAGGGGTGTAGATCGGGCGTCCGAGTGGGCGCGTCCGGAGCCGGCCATCGGCGGCCGCGCGGACACGCATGCGCGCGACGCGCACGTAGCGAGGATCGATCTCCGCCCCCACCGCCCGGCGCCCATGTCGGACGGCGGCCACGGCCGTCGAGCCGACTCCCATGTAGGGATCGAGCACGAGGTCGCCCTGATCGGTGAGCGCCAAGACGAGCCGCTCGACCAGCTCGACGGGGAACTGGCAGGGGTGGAGGGTCTTCTCGACGTGGTTGTGCTTGACGTTGGGGATCACCCACACGTCCCCGGGATTCTTTCCAAGGGGATGACAGGAGAACTCCCCAGCACGTGGGCCCTTGTAGTGGCGCTTGCCGGGGTACTTCTGGGGGACCCGCACGGGGTCGAGGCGAAAGACGTAATCGGCGCGGGTGAACCAGAGGATCGTCTCGTGCCGACCGGAGAAGCGCCGGGCGCAATGCAGGCCGTGCTCGAAGTGCCAGACGATCCGATTCCGCAAGGCGAGACCGTGACGCTTGAAGAACGGGTAGAGGAGGATGTCGAGCGGGAAGACCTCGCCGGCATCGATGTGGTTGCCCACCTGCCAGCAGATGCTCCCATCGTCGGCGAGCACCCGGGTACACTCGGCGATCACGTGCGCCTGCTCGGCCAGGTAGACCTCGAGGGACCGTCGCCGCTCGTACACCTTGCCGAGGTTGTAGGGCGGCGAGGTGACCACCAGGCGTGCGACGCCCGCGGGAAGAGCGCGCAGCAGGTCGAGGCAGTCGCCCCGGTGGAGGACGATGGAGGCGTCAGAGGCGTAATGGCGGCTGATCCGAGGCCGCGGCTTCACCCCCACCCCCATCCCAAACTCTCCGTACGGTACCGGGCGGGGCCCGGTCAAGGGTGAACGCGATTGTCTCGGGACATGAGATCGCGGCATATCGGACCATGCGATGGTCGCGGCGCTCGCTGCTGCTCGTGCCGGCCGTGGCGCTGCTCGTGGCCTGCGCCGCGCGTCGGCCACGGGTGGCGGGCGTCATGCCCGACCTCGACGGCTTTCTCGCCGCGCACCACCTCGCCCCGGGAGAGCCGCTGCGTGCCGACGAGGTCGGGCGGACGGCCACGGCCAGCTATCACATCGTGCAGGTGGTCCGTGGCGAAGAGCCACACCGCCACATGGTCCACGATCTGACACTCGTCGTGCTGCGGGGTCCGTGCGTCATCGTCATCGGGAGTGAGCGCTTCGCTGTGCGGGATGGCGATGCGGCCGTCATTCCACGTGCGACGGCACACGCCCTGGTCAACGAAGGGCGGGTGCCGGCGGTCACCCTCGCGATCTTCAATCCGCCGCTCGACGCGCCGGATCGCGTGCCCGCGTTTGACTCACCGGGGACTGCCCGGTAGGCAAGAGCCATCCCAAACGTGGCCTTCGACCGCTTCGAGTGTTGGAGGAAGAGGAGGATGAGACGATGAGACTTGGTTCATGCGTTCGCTATGCGCTCGTGACTCTGGTCGTGACGGGGTTCTGGAGCGCCCTGCCGGTGGCCGCCGAAGACATGAGCACCATCACCGGCGAGGTCATCGACATGGCATGCTACCTCCCACATCCGGCCACCGGCGCGGGGCCCGGGCACAAGAAGTGCGCCGAGACGTGCGTGAAGAAAGGTCTCCCGATGGGGCTGCTCACCGACGACAAGCAGGTCTTCCTGCTGCTCGAGGACCACGACAACCCGAAGCCCTACGCCGCGCTCAAGGAGAAGGCCGCGACCAAGGTGACCGTCGAGGGTGAGAAGGTCAACCAGGGCGGGACGCAGGGCCTGGTCGTCGAGGCGCTGAAGTAGCCCGGCGCTACAAGAAGACGTGGAGCTCCAGCCAGAGCTCGTCATGGTTGAGGTCTGGCTGGTTGGCCGGTGCGTTGTTGATGCGGTACTGGATGCGCGGCTGCAGCACCCGGCTGATGAAGGGCTCCGCGCCGATCGTGTAGCGCGTCCGGTCCTGGGACTGTGAGACCTTCAGGAACTCGAAGGTGCCGCGCAGGTTGAGCCAGTCGAAGAGGAGCCAGTCGAGCTCGGAGTAGGCCGCGTACTGGTCCCGCTTGTTGGCGCTGGCGACGGTCCGGTCCCAGATTGGATCGAACTCGACGATGCCGGTGAGGTTCCAGAGATTGGTGCCACCGTAGAAGGCTGCCACGTCGCGCTTGTCGTTCTGGCGGGCGAAGGAGGCGCCGCCAAGGATGTTCCGCACGAAGGGGACGTCCTCGAAGACGCCGTACCCGTTGACCGTCACGGCCACGTCCTTGTCGCCGGCGGTGCCGTTCGTGATCGTGCTCCCGAGGTAGAAGGGGCCTGGCTGCGTTGCGAACTCGGCGCCCGTGTCCGGGCTCTGGAAGGTGTACCCGCTGTTGGCTCGAACGAAGGCCTGGTCGTCCTGGACGCGGAGCCCGAAGGTGGGGAACATCCGACCGGCCTTCATGTAGGAATCCCACGGGAGGAAGCCCTTCAAGAGGGCGAAGGCCTCCCGGTTGTTGGCGCCGCCGGTGAAATCCTCGTCCGCATAGAGGGTCACGAGATCCGGCAAGAGGTCGATCTGCCCGTACATCAGGTATTCGAACACCTGGGTGTCGTTCGACTGCACCGAGCGGCGGAAGGCCTTGTTGGTGGGGACCTCCCCTTTGCTATTTGGCTCGTCCTGGAAGACGGTCGTGTTCCGCACGCGAAGATCGGCACCGATCGACGCGTAGGAATTGAGATCGCCGTTGAAGGCCTTCACCCCGGGTGGAATGGGCAGCAGATCGAGGTCGTGGAGGATGTCCTTGGCGTGGATGTGGGCGAAGGATGTGCGCTTACCGCCGCCGGTCTGGTTGGTGTGGCACTCGCTGCACTTGGCACCTGCGCGCACCATGAGGTACGGCTCGGCGCGAGCGACCATGGGAGCGAGGACGATGAGGAGGGTGAGTGCGAGACGGAGGACGCCGATCAGTTGTTCTGGGCGCACTCCGTGATCCACTGGCGGATGGCGGCGATGTTGTCCGCCGTCAGACACACTGCGCCGCCCAGTGGAGAACCCGGACAACCCTGGGGCATCTGAACCCCGGCAATCCCCTGTGTTCCCTCGATCTTCTGCTGCAGGTAGCTGCTGTCCGGCTTGCCTGGCACGATCCGCGTCAACTTGGGATTTTCCGTCGACTTGACGTTGACGGTGTTGCTGAAGGTCTTCCCGACGCTCAGATCCAAGCCCTGCACCGGCACGGCCCCCGAGTGGCAGCCGGCGAGGGCGCAGGAGACGTTGAAGATGGGTTGAACGTTGCTCGACAGGAGCACTGTCGGCGTCGCAGGCGGTTTGCATCCTCCTCCTCCTCCACCACCACCACTACCCCCACCGCTGCCCGCGCACCCTATCAGCGCGCTCGCGACGGCAACGAGCGCGATCCTGGCCACTCGGAGCGTCCGCATCCTCTCTCCATCAAGTTAGCAAGCCTACCGGATCGGCTCGTTGGGGCCCCAATAGCGTAGGCCAAGACGGAGATCAAGGACATCGGAACGGGAGCCTCGGGGGGATGGGACTCGATTCGAGCCTAGCTCAGTGACCGGTCTCGAGGGCTGCCTTGAGGGCCGCGAGGTGGTTCAGCTCGTCGGCGAGGCGCTTGAGACTCTCGAGGACGCGGTTCACCTCTCCCTGCGCCCACTCCAGCTCCTGCGGGCTCACCTTGGCGAGGGCGCTGCGCAGCTGATCGTAGACGGCCACCAGGCCATCGACACCCGAGAGCCCCGACTCGGTGATGCGGCGGTTGATCTCGCGGGTGAAGTTGATGATCTGATCCGTCTGGCGCACCATCTCTTCCATCCCTCACCTCCATCGTCGTGGATAGCATCCGGTCGTCCGACTCACAACACGCTTCGGCAGACAGCATGGTGACGATCGCAGGTTACGGTGCCGAGTGCCATCGGGTTGACGTCGCGGGTCAGCACGTCGACCTGTGGAGGGTGGCGGATCTCGAACGACACGTGGATCGGACCGCGCTCCTCGGCGCCGAAGACCCCCCCGAGCCGCCGTACTGGGCGCATCTCTGGAGCGGTGCGCTGGTGCTCGCGGCGGCGATCCCGGAGGGTGCACGATCAGTGATCGAGCTCGGCTGCGGGCTTGGCCTCCCGGGCCTGGTCGCGGCGTGCCGCGGCGCTCGGGTGACGTTCGTCGATCGGGTGTCCGCCGCCCTCGCCTTCACGCGAGCCAGCGCACGGCTGAACCGGGTCACGGGGGTCGACTTCGTGGCGGCCGACTGCACCACGCCGGCGCTGGCCGCTCGCTTCGACCTCGTCCTCGCCGCCGAGCTCCTCTACGACCGCCGCGCCTTCCCCGGCATCGCTCGCGCGCTTGCGCGCCTGCTAGCAGCAGGGGGCCGAGCGCTTCTCACGGACGCTCGCCGGATCGACACGGGCGAGTTCTACGAGGTGCTCGAGACCGCCGGCCTCACCTGGCAAGCGACCGACCACCCCGTGCGCGAGGAAGGCCTCCCCCTCACCATCCGCCTGATCGAGATCACCGCCCGCGGTGAGCCACCACCGGACCGCGGCGGCGGGGCGGGGGGTGCCACCGACGAGCGGGGGCCCGGCGAAAGCCCGTCCCGCCGAAACCCACGGACGTCCCAGCGCCGGGCCTAAGGACCCGCGAGGAGACGGCACCCCCCGCCCCGCCGCCGCCGTCTACAGTCCATACTTCTCGATCTTGCGATACAACCTCTGCCTATCGATTCCGAGCAGGCGCGCCGCCTCCTTCTTGTTACCCCCGCTTCTCCGCAACGCCGCGGCGATCAGCCGCCGTTCGGCGTCTCCCAGGGTGGGTAGCTCGCGCCCGTCGTCGGTGCTGGCCCGGGGCGACACCCAGCCCGCGACCGCTGGCGGGAGGTCCTCCAACGTGATCGTCTCGGACGTCGAGAGGGCGAACGCCCGTTCGATGAGGTTCTGGAGCTCGCGGATATTGCCCGGCCAGTCATAGGCGGTCAGCCGCTCCAGGGCCTCCGCCGTCACGCGCTTGGGCGACACCCGGTACTGCCGGCTGAAGCTCTGCAGGAAGTGCTCGACGAGGAGCGGGATGTCTTCGGGGTGCGCGCGCAGCGGGGGCATCTCGATGCGGACGACGTTCAGCCGGTAGAAGAGATCGGCCCGAAAGGTACCCGCGCGCACCTCGGCCTCCAGGTCGCGATTGGTGGCGGCGATGAGCCGAACGTCGACCGTCACCGGGACGCTCGCCCCGAGCGGCGTCACCTCGCGCTCCTGCACCGCGCGCAGGAACTTCGGCTGGAGGGAGAGCGGGATCTCCGACACCTCGTCCAGGAAGAGGATGCCGCCGTGCGCAGCCCGGAAGACGCCGTCGTGGTCCGCCACCGCCCCCGTGAACGCGCCGCGACGGTGACCGAAGAGCTGGCTGTCGAGCAGCGTCTCCGACAGGCCGGCGCAGTTGATGGCGATGAAGGGATGCTCGCTGAGCGGGCCGCGCTGATGGATGGTGCGGGCCACGAGCTCCTTGCCGGTACCGCTCTCGCCGCTCACCAGCACCGTGCTCTTGTTCGTCTTCACCGCCTCGATGACGCGGTAGACACTCTGCAGGCTCCGGCTCTCGCCGATCAGCTCCCCCACGCCGCGCAGGCGGCCCACCTCCTCGCGCAGTCGGGCGTTCTCGCGCCGCAGGGCATCGACCTTCAGGACACGCTCGACGGTGAGCAGTATCTCCTGCGGGCGGGCGTCCTTGATGAGGTAGTCCGCCGCACCGAGCTTCATCGCCTCGACAGCGCTCTCGATGGTGCCGTAGCCGGTGAGGACGACCACCGCGGGAGGCAGATCGCGCTCGTGCAGGGCGTGCAGGAGCTGCATACCGTCCATCACCGGCATCTTCAGGTCGGTCACGACCATGTCGAACGGGCGCTGCTCGAGCCGCGTGATGGCCGCCTGACCATGCGGGGCATGCTCCACCGTATGGCCCGCGCGCTCGAGGTTCTTGGTGAGCGTGCGCGCCATGTTGGCCTCGTCCTCCACGAGGAGGATGCGCGCACCCATCGTCCGTCAGGTCTCGACCACCACGTCGGTGTGGCAGGGGCAGGGGAGATCGATGGTGAACGTGGTGCCCACGCCCACCTCGCTCGCAACCCGGATCTCGCCGCGATAGCGGCGGAGGATGGAGTGCACCACCGAGAGGCCGAGGCCGGTCCCCTGGCCGGGCGCCTTGGTGGTGTAGAAGGGATCGAAGATGTCCTGCAGGTGGTCGGGCGGGATGCCGACGCCCGTGTCCCGCACCTCGAGCCGGATGCGGTTGTCGGGGGCGACGCCGGTCCGCAGCTCGAGCTCGCCGCCCTGGGGCATCGCCTGCACGGCGTTGGTGATGAGATTCAGGAGAATCTGGCGCATGGCGTTCGGGTTGGCGAGACACGGCGCGATCGAACCGAGCGCCGTGCGCACCCGGACGCCGTTGTCCTGGAGGTACTTCTGCATCAGCTGGAGCGTGCGCGTCACGAACTCGTTCACGTCGACCGATTCGAGCTCCGCGCCCGACTCGCGGGAGAACTCGAGCAGGTTCTTGATGATCGCCTGCGCGCGACCGATCTCCTCCTCGGCGATGCGCAGGTCCTCGACGACCTCGGTGTTCGTCGTGTCGACAATCTGCCGCAGGTCGTAGAGTGCGTTCATGACGATCGCCAGCGGGTTGCGCAGCTCGTGGGCGATGCCAGCGGCGAGCTGGCCGATGGCCGCCATCTTCTCGGACTGGATGAGCTGGCTCTCGAGGCGTTTGCGGTCCGAGATGTCGACGCAGATGAGCTGGACCCAGCGGCGGTGCCCGTACTCGATGTACCCGGCATTGGCGAACACCGGCACGGCCTCGCCACGGCGGGTGAGGAGGTGGAGGTCGTCCCGACTCGCGTGGCCACGCTCGATGGCCATCCGCCAGAGCGCCTCGGCGCGCGGCCGCTCGCGCTCGGGGTGGAGCTCGCGGAGCGGGAAGCCGGCGAGCTCGCCGCGCGAGTAGCCAAGGAGCCGCTCGGCCACGTGATTCGCGTCGAGTACGGCGCCCCCGCTCGCATCCACCCAGAGGATGCAGGCCGGGGCGCGGTCGGTGGCGCGGCGGTAGCTCGCCTCCTGCTCGAGGAGCTCCTCCTCGCGGCCCTGCACGAAGAAGTCGGTGATGTGGAGGATGCGCTCCTGGAACTCCTGGGACAGTAAGCGCAGGAGCGGTGCCGCGCGTTCCCCGTCGTGTGCGCACTCGCGCTCGAGGGCCTCGGCAAGGAGCTGCGTGAAGCGCATCTGTACTGCGAGGAAGCGGGAGGCCGGGAAGCGCGCGATGAAGCCGCGGCGGGTGTGCACGCTCAGGTAGCGGTAGGTGTCCACGTCTTGCGGATCGGCCACGTGCCGGGCCCAGCGGGCCACGGCGGCCGTCTGGTCGGCCTTGATGCGTGCCCAATCGCTGGGGGGGATGTCGAGCGCGGGACCGATCTCACCGAGCCAGCGGTCGAGGATGGCCGGGGTGGCAGCGTTCATGAACGCCGCCAGGGCCTGGCGGAGGGGGCGATGGTCGGAGGAACATTGCGCGAGGCCAGCCCCCCGCATGTAGCCCGTGATGCGCTCGAGATGGGGCGTCAGGGCTGCATCTGGCGGTGCGTCATCGAGCGGACTCACGTCCGGCGCTTAGCAGCTTCGCCCAACCCATGGAAGCGCGATCCGGGGCGCAACCTGTGTCCGTGTCGGGTGTTACGGGGCCATGCCGGCTTCCGCCCTCAGCTGGGAAGTGCCGGTCCGTTCCTTTACAATCGGACCACGCATGACGCCTGCGGGCGTGCATGGGAAGGTGAGCCATATGCGGACGGAGCCGGGGGACCCTGCGCTCGCGGCCCCGGTCCCCGCCGAAGCGACTGCCCGCGCGGCTGCGGACCCCGACGTCGCCCTGATGCTGCGCCTGCAAGCGGGTGATGAGTCGGCCTTTCAGGACCTCTTCCGGAAGTATGCTCCCCGGGTCCTGCAGCTCGCCCGGCGCTTCGTCGGAAGCCAGGCGCAGGCCGAGGAGCTGACGCAGGACGTCTTCGTCCAGATCTTCCGATTCCGGCATCGGTACAAGCCGCAGAGCCGGCTCGTGACCTGGGTGTTCACCATCGCCACCAACCTGTGCCTGAACGAGCTCCGGCGCCCGGAGCGGCAGTTGCGCGTGGACCTGTGGGACCGTCGCGACGCCGAGGACCGCCCCGAAGAGCCCCCCCTTCCGGACCCCGCGGCGGTCACGCCGGAGGAGGGAGCGGCGACGCGTGAGCTCGCCCAGCAGCTCGAGGCGGCCGTGGGGGCGCTGCCACCCAAGCAGCGCGCGGCGCTTCTCCTCTCGCGCGTCGACGGTCTCGCCTACCGCGACGTCGGCGAGGCGATCGGCTGCAGCGAGGGGGCGGTGAAGGCGCTTCTCTTCCGCGCCACCCAGACGCTTAAGCGGAGCCTGCGGGACTTCGTGTGAGGGGGGGATCGATCATGCGGTGCAGACAAGCACGACGGTGGATGACGGCGGCGGTAGACAACGAGCTGGCGCCACGGCAGCAGGACGCCCTCGACCGGCACCTGACGACCTGTGCGACGTGCCGCGAGGAGCTCGCCGCCACCCGGACGATGCTCGACGTGGTGGCACGACTGCCGGCGGAGATGGCACTCCCTTCTCGGCTCGAGGAGGCGATGCTCCGCCGCATGCGGGACGCGGCCCGAGCGGAGCGGAGCGAGCGCCAGCGTACGCCCTGGTGGCGCCTGTCGTTGCCGGCGCTGACGGTCGCCGCGATGGCCGTGCTTGCGCTCGTGGTTGGCCTACGACAATTCGACGTCGTGTCGACACGATCGGTTGACAGCCCCGGCCGCCAGGCCGCCAAGTCGGGCCGCCCGGCAGGCCCGCCGCATCAGGTGGCCTCCCAAGCCGGGCCCACGCATGTCGCGCGCCGGGAGCCGCGCCGCGGCAGCGAGCCTCCCAAGGATCCGCCCGCGGAGCTGGCGAGCGCGCCCGATCTGTTCATGGATCTGCCCATCCTCCGGCACATGGAGAAGCTCGAGCATTTCGAGGCGATCCGGACCACCACCCTCGACGAGGGCCCGGATCCGTCCGACGGACAGCAGGAGCGCTCGAGCGGATGAGGGAGGTGGTGGCGCGCGTCCTCCTCCTGCTGCCCTTGCTCGCGACGCCGGTCGCCGCGCAGGGCTGGCGCGGGTGGGACCAGCTCAGCCCGGAGGAGCAGCGTCGGGCGTGGGACAACTACCAGCGCTACCAGCAGCTCCCGCAGCAACAGCAGCGCATGATCGAGCGGCGTTACCAGCAGTTCCAGACGATGCCCCCCCAGGAGCAGCAGCGCCTCCGGCAGAACTACGAGACGTACCGCGGGCTCGATCCGGGAGCCCGCCACGAGTTCACCGAGAAGTACCGGCGCTGGAAGTCCGACCGCCACTGAGCCGGCGGCCGCGCGAGCCGTGGGCGGGGTCGGGTGCCTACGGGAGCACGATCAGCTGTCCCGCGACGTGGGCCGGGTGGAGCTGGCAGCTGATCGGGAACACGCCCGCCTTATCCGCCGTGAACTCGATCGTCTTCGGCTCGCCGCGATTCACCACCTCCTGGATGTTGTAGGCGGGGATCGCGAACCCGTGCTGCGCAGGCTCGGAGGGGACGTTGTTCACGAGCTTGACGGTGACTTTCGTCCCCTTCGGCACGGCGATCGTGCCGGGAAGCCAGATCTTCGACCCCTCGTACTCCACGTTGACCATGGTGACCGTCATCGCCCCTGCGTCCGCGGCCGCGACGGGCGGGCTCGAGGCGGCGATCAGCGAGAGAGCCACGGGCAGCAGGGTCACCAGGCGAGGCATGCGATCCTCCTTGGACGGGGGTTGGAGGCCCCTTCCCAAGCACACCCACCGTGCGAGCGCAACGTTGAGCCAGCTTGCCTCGCTGGTATGATCGCGTCCCGATGCGCCGCGAGGGGACGTTTCAACTGCGCGCGGACTTCGCGCCGGAGGGAGACCAGCCGCAGGCGATCGCGACGCTCAGCGAGGGCCTGAAAGCGGGCGCGGGGCAGCAGGTCCTGCTCGGGGTCACCGGCAGCGGCAAGACGTTCACCGTCGCGCACGTAGTGGCGAGCCTCAACCTGCCGACGCTCGTGATCGCCCCCAACAAGACGCTCGCCGCGCAGCTCTACAACGAGTTCCGCACGCTCTTCCCGGACAATGCCGTCCGCTACTTCGTCAGCTACTACGACTACTACCAGCCCGAAGCCTACGTTCCCTCCACCGACACGTACATCGAGAAGGACGCCTCCATCAACGACGAGATCGACAAGATGCGCCACGCCGCCACCAAGGCACTGCTCGAGCGGAACGACGTGATCGTGGTGGCGAGCGTGTCGTGCATCTACGGTCTCGGGTCGCCGGCCAGCTACTTCGACATGCTGGTCTTCCTCGACCGGGGCGCCACCACCGACCGGGACGCGATGCTGCGCAAGCTCGTCGACATGGCCTACCAGCGCAGCGACTACGACTTCCACCGGGGCACCTTCCGCGTCCGGGGCGATGTGGTCGAGATCTTCCCTGCCTACGAGGAGGCGAAGGCGATTCGCGTCGAGCTTTTCGGCGACACGGTCGAGAACCTGTGCGAGATCGATCCGTTGCGCGGCAAGGTCCTCCGCAAGCTCGAACGGGTGGCGATCTACCCCGCAAGCCACTACGTGGCGAACGAGGAGGTCATGAAGCAGGCGGTCGAGACCATACGGTCCGAGCTCGAGGAGCGACTGGCCGTGCTGCGCCGCGAGCACAAGCTGCTCGAAGCGCAGCGTCTCGAGCAGCGGACGCGCTACGACCTGGAGCTGCTCGCCGAGATGGGGTTCTGCCCGGGGATCGAGAACTACTCGCGCCACCTGGACGGGCGCGAGCCTGGCCAGCCGCCGTACACGCTCCTCGACTACTTTCCCGAGCAGTACCTCCTGGTGATCGACGAGAGCCACGTGACCGTGCCGCAGATCGGCGGCATGTACCGCGGGGACCGCTCGCGCAAGGAGACGCTGGTCGAGTTCGGCTTCCGCCTCCCTTCGGCACTCGACAACCGACCGCTCAACTTCGGCGAGTTCACCGGGCGGGTGCGCCAGACGCTGTACGTGTCCGCCACGCCCGGCGAGTGGGAGCTGCGGCAGGCGGGCGAGCGGGTGGTGGAGCAGCTCATCCGGCCCACCGGGCTGACCGACCCCGAGGTGATCGTTCGTCCCGCGCGCCACCAGGTGGACGATCTCCTCGAGGAGATCCGTCGGCGGATCGCGGTGCACGAGCGGGTGCTGGTGACCACCCTCACCAAGAAGATGGCGGAAGACTTGACGGACTATCTCCAGGAGGTCGGCATCAAGGTGCGCTACATCCACTCGGATGTGGAGACGATCGAACGGGTGGACATCATCCGCGACCTCCGCCGCGGCGAGTTCGACGTGCTGGTCGGGATCAACCTCCTGCGCGAGGGCCTCGACCTCCCCGAGGTCTCGCTGGTCGGCATCCTCGACGCCGACAAGGAGGGCTACCTCCGCTCCGAGCGCTCGCTCATCCAGACGATCGGCCGGGCAGCCCGCAACGTGAACGGCGCCGTGCTCATGTACGCCGACGTGGTCACCGACTCGATGCGCAAGGCGATCGACGAGACGAATCGCCGGCGCACCGTGCAGCAGGAATACAATCGTCGCCACGGCATCACGCCGCAGACCATCCAGAAGGCGATCGCCGAGCCGCTGGCGGCCGTCTGTGAAGCCGACTATTCGACCGTGCCGCTCGTCCGCGAGAGTCCGGGGGAGGACGAGGCGCTCGACCCCGCGGCCGCCGCCGAGCGGGTGGCGGCCTTGCGCAAGGAGATGCGCGAGGCGGCGAAGCGCCTGGAGTTCGAGCGCGCGGCCGAGATCCGCGATCGCATCCGGGCGCTCGAGACGCGGGTCCTCGGCGTCGAGTCCTCACCCGGCGCATAGGCCCGCCTCTGGGCGGGGTGCGTGGGTCGGCCCCACCCCGACTGGTGCAACGTCCTGCTGCGGCGCAACGTTGTGGCCCGCGCTTTCCGCGGGGCGCGGGGTGGCACGCGTCTCGCTTCGAGCAGGTTCGCCTTGCTGGCTCGAAACCGCCGTGCCACCATCTGTGGTGATGCCGTCGGCCCGCGGCGCCGGGACGTGATGCGTACGTGAGCTCCGAAGAGAACAGCTCTCCGCCGGCGCCGGTCGTGGCGGTTCGCGGCGCCGTGCGGTCGCCGGAAGAACAGCTCGCGGCCATTCCCGCACGCCCCGGCGTCTACCTCCTCAAGGACAGGCACGCCAAGGTCATCTACGTCGGCAAGGCGGCCAATCTACGCGCCCGGGTGCGCTCCTACCTGCGCGGCGGCGACGAGCGGAGCCAGGTTCGCTTCCTGGTCGAGCGCCTCGCCGACGTCGAGACGCTGGTCACGGCCAACGACAAGGAAGCGCTCATCCTCGAGAACAACCTGATCAAGCAGTACCGGCCGCACTACAACATCCGGCTGAAGGACGACAAGAGCTACGTGAGCGTCAAGGTCACGGTGAAGGATCCCTGGCCGCGTGTCCTGGTCACGCGTCGGATCGTGAAGGACGGGGGCCGCTACTTCGGTCCCTTCGCCAGTGCATCGGCGGTGCGGGAAACGCTCGACACGATCCGCAAGGTGTTCCCGCTGCGCACCTGCAGCGACCCCGTGTTCCGCAACCGCAGCCGCCCCTGCATCGAGTACGACATCAAGCGCTGCCTCGCGCCCTGCGTGCTCACGGTCGACCGCGCGGTGTACGAGGAGCACCTGCGCGAGGCGATGCTGCTGCTCGAGGGGCGGAACAGCGAGGTGGCCCGGGAGCTCCGCCGGCGCATGGAGACGGCGGCCAGCGAGGAGCGGTTCGAGGTGGCAGCGCGCCTGCGCGATCAGCTGCAGGCCATCGAGGCCACCCAGGAGCGCCAGCAGGTGGTCGAGCACTGGGGGACCAACCAGGACGTCTTCGGCCTTTACCGGGAAGGCGGGGCGATCGAGGTCCAGGTGCTCTTCGTACGGCAGGGCAAGCTCGTCTCGAACCAGAGCTACAGCTTCGACGATTGGGAGTTCTCCGACGACGAGGTGATGGAAGCCGTGCTCACCCAGTTCTACCAGGCGACGCAGCACGACGTCCCCGACGAGATCCTGCTGCCCGTGGCCATCGCCGACGCGGACGTGCGGGCGGAGTACCTGACCGAGCGACGCGGGAAGAAGGTGGCGGTGCTGGTGCCCCAGCGCGGCGACAAGCTCCGGCTCGTGGAGATGGCGCACGAGAACGCCCGGCAGAGTTTCGTCGCCCGGCGTGACGCCGGCGCGCAGGCGGCCCGCATGGCGATCGAGCTCAAGGCGCGGCTGCACCTCCGCGATGCCCCCAAGCGGATCGAATGTCTCGACATCGCGACCTTCCAGGGGCGCGAGACGGTCGGCTCGATCGTTGCCTTCGACGAGGGGGAGCCGGCCAAGGCGGGCTACCGGCACTACCGCATCCGCACGGTCGAGGGTACCGACGACTTCGCGGCGGTGAGCGAGGTGATCCGCCGGCGCTTCCG
>Ga0126369_10000472_pt1 | contig 26332 bp, 18 predicted proteins | sample PanSoiMetaPlot_1_FD_109646 | JGI IMG/M metagenome (GOLD analysis project Ga0126369, IMG submission 109646) | Tropical forest soil microbial communities from Panama - MetaG Plot_1 | ecosystem: Environmental > Terrestrial > Soil > Tropical forest > Bulk soil | place: Panama | collected 2016-02-17
CAAGTGGTGTGTTCGGCGATCTCGACCAGGTGTCAGTCGCTGGCAACGGCACAGTCACCGCAGTTGGCATCGCCGGAAACATCGTGCGCACGGTCGACGGCGGCGCGAGTTGGACGGTGCAAATGAGCGACACATCCAAAGACCTCTTCGGCGTCTCGTTCGTGGATGCGAATACCGGGACAGCGGTTGGTTTGTCAGGAATCATCTTGCGTACTACCAACGGCGGCGCAACGTGGGTGCCACAATCGCACGGGATATCGGACCCGCTTTACGGCGTCTCTTTTGTAGATGCGAACAGCGGGACGGCCGTCGGGTCATTGGGAATCATCTTGCGGACGGTGGACGGTGGCGCAACCTGGACACCCCAATCCAGCGGGACCTTGAATACTCTGAACGCGGTCTCTTTCGTGGACGCCAACACCGGGATCGCCGTGGGGCAGTTCGGAACCACTCTTCGCACTACGGACGGAGGCAGCTCTTGGACGCCTCAAGACAGCGGTACGAGTAATTCTCTCATCGGCGTCTCTCTCACAAATGCCGGCCTCGGCGTGGCGGTTGGCAACTCGGGAACCATTCTCCGTACCATCGACGTGGGCCTCACATGGACATTGCAGGCGAGCGGAACAACCGCGGCCCTGTACGCCGTGTCGGTGATAGATGCTGAGACTGCCACGGCGGTGGGCGAGGCAGGAACCATTCTGCGTACCACCAACGGCGGAGACAGCTGGACACCTCAATTGAGCGGGACATTGAATGTTCTGCGAGGAGTTTTCTTCGAGGATGTCAACACCGGGACCGCAGTGGGGGCTTCGGGGACGATTTTGCGTACCCTGGATGGGGGGGACAGCTGGGCCGCTCAGTCCAGTAGTACGACCCGGTTTCTTGTCAGCGTGTCGTTCGCCGATCACACGGGCATCGCGGTCGGAGCCTTCGGGACGATCCTCCGTACCAACGGAGGTGACGCGTGGGCGCCAGAATTCAGTGGTATGTCCAATAGTCTTTACAGCGTCTCACTCGTCGATGCCAATACGGCAACGACGGTCGGCGCTCTGGGAATTATTCTGCGTACAACAACTGGCTGCGAATGAGTTAGCTCACTGGACGGTGCTGGCGCCAGCGAGGTGTTTCAGCGTCGGTCCGAGGTCCAGATCCCAAGCGCTTCTTCCATGGGTTGCCGCTCGCAGAATGCCGGAGGAGTGAAGTTTGAGACTGAGCACCGGCGCAATCGGGAGATTGGAGCCGAGCGGCAACCAGTCTCCACCACCATTTACCGTGACATAGACGCCCACGTCGGTGCCGATGTACAGCGTTCCGTCCCTCCCTGGATCCACGACGATGTCGCTGACCGGAATATTGGGAAGGTTGGCACTGAGATCGGTCCAGGTGGAACCACTGTCAATGGTCTCAAACACGTGCCCTAAAGTATCTCCAAAAAATCCCGAGAAGCCCCCGACCGTAGCAAACGCGACTTGTGGGTCAGTTGGGCTGACCGCGACCTGGCTCACCGAGCGGGCCGACGGCAAACCAGAACCAGAAATTTCCCAGGACGGGGTTGGGTCCAATGCATTCTGAGATATGGCGACGGCTCCGACCATGCCGGCGTAGACAACATTCGGATTGCTCGGAGCAACGGCGATGGTGGTGAGAGAGTCGGGTGTCAGTTCAGGAGAAATCGCAGCCCAATCCTGCGCGCCATCGTCCGTCCGATACACACGGAACGTCCCGAAGTAGAGGCGCATCGCATTCGTGGGGTCCATGACCAGCGGCGCGATGAACTGCACCCTGTCCGTTGTGTCAATGCCATTGATCGCAGTGCTGAACGTCATACCACCATCGCTCGATTTACGGACAGCAATGCGTTGGCAAGAAAGGTAAACGTTGATGGGATTTTCGAAATCAATCGCGGTCTGCCCACCATCCCCGCATGTGACGTAGCGCCAGTTCAGGGTACCCGTGTATTGCTGAGCGCCAGTATCCTGAGCTCCTCCAAAACTGAGTGTGGCATCTACCGGATGGATTGAGAGGCCTGGATAAAACTGAGTGATGGCCAGTGTGTCGTTGAGACCAAGATATGGTCCGGTGAGGAACTGCGTGATGTCTTCATTGCTCCAAGCTCCGCCATCGTGCCCGATGTAAAGCTTGGGTGGCGCGTCATTCGTAAATGCAAAAGCGTGAAAATCCACGTTCGTAGTCTGAAAGGCAAATATCCAACTCAGCCCATTGTCGAGACTTACCCAAAAGTAGAGGCCTCCAAACAGGAGGACGCTGTTGTTCGTCGGATGAACGCGAAGAACGTTGGAGTACCAGCACTGTCCGGTACAACTCGGCAGCTGATTCGTCAGCAGTTCCCAGTGCTCGCCGGCGTCCCTGGATCTGTAGAGACCGAAAAGACCGGCAGTCCGGGCGCTACCGGGCACCGTGGCATAGAGGGTTTCAAAGCGCGCGTCGGTGAGATCGACGGCGAGCTCGATACGACCCACACTCATTCCGCTGGGAATGTTATCCGGCGGGATTCCATTGATCGATGTCCACGTCTGGCCATGGTCAAAGGATCGATAAACCCCGTTGCTGGGGCTTCCGAATCCGTACCCAATTGCGGTGTAGATAACATCACCGCCGGGGCTGAAATAGATTTCCGTTGGGGTGCCTCCTGCGAGCACCGGCGTCAAAGTCCAGGTTAGCCCCCCATCGACGGAACGATAGATCCCGGAGAACGATTGTTCCGTGGTCAGAAAGTACGCTCCAGCCAAGACAATCGAAGGATCGCTGGGATCGATGGCGATGGAGCCGATCGCGCTGGTCCCAAACCTTGGATCGCGCAGCTCTACAAATGGTCCGCGGATCTGCTGCCAGGTCGCTCCAGCGTTCGTTGATTTGAGGATCCCGGAGCCGAAGTATTCATCACCGCCATAGTTGGCCTCCCCGGTTCCGACATAAATAGTGTCTGGATTGGTGGGATCGAGCGCGATCGAGCCGATCGCAAGGGATGGCTGGTCATCGGTCAATGCAAGCCAGTTCTGGCCACCGTCGGTCGTCTTCCAGACTCCACCAGCGGCTCCGCCCAGGTAGACCACATCCCGGTTTCGCGGATCGACGGCCAACGCGGTCACTCGCCCGGCGAACTGCAGGGTCTGCTCGACGTCGGTGGGGCGCGGGCCGATCAGCCTCCAGGCAGGAGAGGCGCCTCGGATGCGTCCGGCATCGTCGAGAGACTCTTGCAACCTGCGGGCTGCTTCGATCTTTTGGTCAACAGCCCTCAGGCGTAAGCCCGCCGGCAGTGTTCCGTCCGGCCATCGACGAGTGGAATAAAACCACTCCGCTCGTTCCTCCATTCGTGTGGGGCTATCCCGGTCCTCGAGTGTATCTGCCGTGCTCGGCCCTGTGAGCACTAGAGTCAACCCGAGGTACAGGAGCGAGGCATTGGATGGGACCTCGGCGAGACGAAGAAGGTTCATCGCAGCTCCTCCCTTGCCCCGAGCCTCCGGTATCGGCGATCCGGACATCGAGGCATTCCCCCGAGCGATAAGAACCTTGGCCCTTTGCCTAAGTCAATGTTCGCTACTCGCTTACTCCAGGAGGCTGTAGAGCTCCTCCTCCTGTGCGAAGTGGAGCGAGAGAATTGCATGCAGGCCGTAGAGAGCTCGGCGCAAATCCCGAAGGTCCTCTGGGCGGGGACCGTCGGCCGGCAGCTGCGCCACCAATCGGCCGAAGAGCCGACTCAGCCGATTAATCTCGTGATGTGTTTGGATGAGCGGCCCGGTCGGATCCTCCTCCTTCAGCATCTCTCCAAGCACCGGATAAGCCGATACCTGCTCTTCGCGCTCGTGCGGGAGCAGATCCTTCTCGAGCATGTCCCGTACGCGTTCCAGCTCCGCACGTGCATCAGCGGGCGATAGGGTCTCAAGTCGCGACGCAAGGGTGGCCAGCTCGCTGACCCGCGGACGAAGCGCTCGATGCGCCGAGGCCAGCGCTTGAGCGAGTCCTCGCGATTGCGCACTCGTCGCGACCACTACGCCACCGCCTCCGAGCGCCCGCAAGGCATTGAGAATCACCAGGACATCAATGCCCTCTTGCAGCACCGCGCCGGCGATGGGTCGAATCAGCCCAGCGGCGGCAAGTCCCATCGCAACCAACGACAGGCCCATCCCCACCAATACGCTCTCGAGCGCGATCCTTCGAGTCCGGCGCGCAATTCGCGTCGCCAAGAGCAGTCCCTCCAAGCGGTCGACAGTGAGGACGACGTCTGCCGCTTCGGAAGCGGCGGTTGCGCCACGCGCACCCATCGCGACCCCAACGTCCGCCAGCGCCAGCGCGGGAGCGTCGTTGATGCCATCGCCCACCATCGCGGTGAGGCCTTCGGCGCGCACCAACCGAACGACTTCGACTTTCTCCTCCGGGGTTCGCTCGGCGAACACCCGATCCACGCCCAACGCATCCCCGACGACCTCCGCGACATCGGGGTGGTCCCCGGTAACCATGTGAATGTGCCGAACCCCCACCTTCCTCAGGGGGCGCAGCGCGCGAGGGGCTTCGGGCCGAATGGGGTCCTGCAACAACAGTACGCCTGCGAGCTTGCCGTCGATGGAGACGTAAACGCTCGTCGAGCCGTCGGCGGCGGTACGTAGCTCGATGGAACGCAGCTGCGGAGTTCGCGGTGCTCCTGGGGCAACGAAGGCGAACTGCCCGACGGCGATCCGCCGGTTGTCAACCACTCCAGAAATCCCCGTACCCATCTGCTCGTGAACTTGGTTCGGAAAGAAAAGCTCGAGGCCGCGGTCGTGGGCCTCGGCCATGATGGCTGGGGCGTAGGGGTGGATAGAGACCTGCTCAACCGAGGCAGCGAAGCGCACAATCTCGTCTGACGACCAAGAAGCGAACGTCTCCACCGCGACAACGTGTGGGCGAGCGGATGTCACCGTGCCCGTTTTGTCGAGGAGCACCACCGACACGCGCGCCAGCGTCTCGAGGGGGCCGCCGCCCTTGACGATGACGCCGTGCTTCGCCGCCCTCGAGACCCCCGCGATGATTGCCGCCGGGGCGGCGAGGATGAGTGGACAGGGAGTAGCAACGACCAAAACCGCCAGCGCGCGAATCGGGCTCCCTTCAATCACCCAAGCGAAGGCCGACAGCGCGAGTGTCAACGCCAAAAAGCCGAGCGCGTAGCGATCCGCCAGACGGACGAATGGTGCTTTCGAGTCTTCCGCGGCACGGACGAGGCGGATGATTCCGGCATAGGTGCTCTCGGCCGCGGGAGCGGTGACCCGAAATTCGAATGGGCCGCCTGAGTTGGTGCCGCCGGATCGCACCGGTGCTCCCAGCTCGAGCTGTGCTGGCCTGGACTCACCTGTTAAAGCCGACTCGTCGAGCACCGCGGTGGATGAGGTGACCACTCCATCCGCGGGCACCACTTCGCCGGGTTTCACCACGAGCACGTCGCCCAGCGCCACGTCGTCGACGCTGACGTCGACGATGTCCTCTCCGCTGCGGCGGTGGGTAATGCGCGGAGCCCGTTTCAGCAGTGCGCTCAGCTCTCGCCGGGCGCGCGCCACGGCGAAATTCTCGAGAGCGGTCCCTCCCGTGAGCATCACCGCGATGATTGCGCCAGCCAGGTATTCACCGAGAGCCAGGGCCCCGGCCATCGCCAGGACGGCAATCAGATCGACTCCCGTGTCTCGGCGCAACAGTCCACGCACTGCGGAGACGAGCGTGGGCAGAAGAACGAGTAGGGTGGTGGCGGCCCAAAACCAGTGATTTACAAGGGCCCCGAGAGCAAGGCCCGCGAGCGCGGCCGCGAGCAGCCCGAATTCCCAGGATGAGCTCGAGATTCGCCTCACGTCATCTCACAGTGCCATCGCTTCCTGGCGTCTTCACCATAAACGACACAGGAAGAGCCGATTCCAGCGATCTAGGACGCGCAAATGCTGCGCGAATCAATCGAGAGGTCGCGACTAGAGCGCGCTCCGCTGGATGGAGACGGCTACCGCCGCCCCGGTGCTAGTGAATGCTGGGCGTTGCCCCGGTTGTCGCCGTGGTGCGATCCACACCCAGCAGCTTCTGCTGAAAGAATAGCACCGCTGCCACGGTGACGAAGTCCCGGTTCTCCTTCCTGCTGAAGCCGTGACCCTCGTTCTGCGCGAGCAAGTACCAGACTTCCTTGCCGCGAGCCTTGAGCGCCTGGACGATTTGCTCCGACTCACTCATCGGTACTCGCGGGTCGTTCTTACCCTGCAGAACGAACAGCGCGGCCTCGATGGCGGTGGCCTTGTTCAGGGGGGAAATTCGCTCGAGTACCTCACGGATCGCGGGGTCGCGCTCGTCGCCATATTCTGCCCGACGGAGATCCTGCCGATAAGAAGAGGTGTTGGAGAGCAGGGAGCTGAGCCGGCTGATCCCCACGATGTCGACCGCGGCTCGAATCCGATGGGGGAAGAAAGCGGCCGTCGCCAGCACCAGGTATCCGCCGTACGAGCCGCCGTAAACCCCGACACGCCCCGAATCCAAATCCGGCTGCGCAGCGATCCAGTCGAGCGTCGCCCCAATGTCGGAGAGGCTGGCCTCCCGCTTCACGCCGTTGTCCATGTCCAGGTAAGTCTTCCCGTATCCGGAGGAGCCGCGAACGTTCGGGTAGACAACAACTGTACCCAGAGCGGACACCAGAAGCTGTGCCACGGATGAGAACGTGGGCCGGCTTTGGCCTTCGGGACCGCCGTGCCAGATCACCACCACCGGCAGTCTGCCCTCGCGGTGGACCGGTCGGTAGACGAACGCGGGAACGGACACGCCATCTGTCGACTGATAGCGGGCCAACGATGGCTGCACGAAGCTGGTTTCGACGAGCCCGGCAAGCTCGGACCGAGTCCAGCGGGTAAGTTTTCGGCTGCGCAGCTCGTAGCGATAAGCGTCGGGAGGCGATTGCGGCGTCTGCAACGTCAACGTGATCAGGTCGCTTCGCTTTCGCGGGAAACCAACGTCTCCGACGACGCCTCGGGGCAGAACAATCGGCGAGTGCTGGCCCGTTCGAGCGTCCACAAGAGTCAACCGGCTTAATCCCTCCTCGTTGTAAACCACCGCCACTTTTGAACCGTCCGGAGAGACCGCGAGATGCTCCACGTCCCATTTAATCGTGCGGGTCAGTGGGCGCGGTGGACCGATATGGCGTAGGTCGATCCGATACAGCTCGTTGAAATCAGAGTAGCGGTCGGTTACCAAATAGACCGAGTTTCCGTCGGGACTGAAGCGAGCCAGGTGAATGCCGGCCGGCAAGTCGGTCGGAGTGAGCAGACGCCGCTCTCCGGTCACGACATCGAGCAGGTGCAGATCCGCATCCCGCGCCGAACGACGCTGCATTACGAGGAGCCATCGGCTGTCAGCGGGAGAGAACTGGACGGGGTGCCAGGATCCCCGCAGCTCGGTAAGGCGACGGGCCTTGCGAGGATCCGCGGTGTCCGCGACGTAGACGTCGGTGTCGGTGCCATTCCGCGCCGTGCCGGAGTAGGCGAGTCGTTTGCCGTCGCGCGAGAGGACGAGCGACTCGTGGCGGCTCTTCCCGTCGGTCAGCAGCGCAGAGCGGCCGGTTCGCCGATCCAAGCGGAAGAGCTGGAAGTACTCTCCACCGCCGGAATCCTGCCCATAGAAAATGGTAAGCGGATCACCCGGCAAAAAATGAGCGGTGGTGATCGGCTCATCGGTGAAGGTGATTTGATTCCGCGCCCCGAGCGGGTGCTCCACCAAATGGAGCTGCGCCGTAGAGCCGAGGCGTGTCGAAATCAAGATCACGCTGCCATCGTCGGTTTGATCGAGAAAAGTCGCGCTTCGAGCGTTCAGGTACGGAGCAACTTCCGCTTTGAGCTCGGGTGGGATCGGTGGGATGTCTCTGGCGAGTAGGTTCGGGTTACCGGGCACTGGCTCGAGACCCGAGACGGAGCTGGCGGCGTGGATCGGCCCACATAGAATGAGTGCGACGAGGATCGGAGCTTTCATGGCGCGCTCCCTAGCAAAGCCTGTCGATGTTCGCATTGGATTCTTCGCTTCTCTGCTTGGCCGCGAACGCTTCCCATGTCACTTCAGTTTCTCGAGGGCGAAGGCGAATGCCTGGCGCGCCGCGTCGTTGAAGAGCACGAACCGAACGACCAGCAGGCTCGAGCCTGCAGCCAGGACACTCTTGACGGCTCCGAGAGCCACTGGGGCTGCTTCTTCGATTGGATAGCCATAGGCACCGGTGCTGATCGCTGGGAAAGCAATTGACGCACACCCGTTCTCAGCAGCCAGGCGAAGGCACTCGCGATGCGCTGCCGCGAGCAGCTCCGCCTCCTTCGCCGGATCCCTTCCGTACCTGGGACCAACCGCGTGGATCACGAAGCGCGCCTTAAGCCTGCCTGCCCCGGTAATCACCGCGCCACCGGTTGGGCAGCGGCCCTGCCGCGCAACAACCACCTTGCATTCTTCCAGAAGCGACGGACCGGCGGCCCGGTGAATTGCCCCATCAACCCCGCCACCGCCCATCAGCCCCGAGTTTGCGGCATTGACGATCGCGTCGACTTCCTCGCGAGTGATGTCGCCAACGCGTAGCTCGATGTCGGCGCCGCCTATCTTGAGCTTCATGGTCATTGTCTTCACCCCATCTGAGTTGGCGGATTTGCGCAGTTTCAGTTCTTCCTCGAGGCTTGGGCCAAAAAGGTGCGTTTTTGGTGCTGTTTCTTACAAAGGCTCCAAATGATGGTCATCTGCGCTGGCATTGCAGTTGCTTTCCTTGACCAGCCTCACCCGTGCTTTTTACGATCCCATTAAATGGGTGCCGATCCTTCGACGAATTACCCGGGGACTGGACCCTCTCGCGATCCACCCTGGGCGTCCGCTCACACCGACCTTTCGTTGCCGATCCGTCACCGCCCACCAACGGTGCAGGTTGCGGCGAAGCCTCGGCGTAGGTCGCACAGGCGGTCCCGGCTTGGCCTGGTGCTGCTGGTGCTGCTCCTCGCCCTTTGCATGTGGTTTGTTTACGAGTACGCGACGCTGCCCAATGCCCGAGGGCTGATCGATCGGAACCCTGAAACGACGGCCTTGATCCAAGCGCGTGAGCAAGCAGTGCTCTCGCAAAGCAAGCGGCCTCGACGTTGGCAATACTGGGTATCGCTCGATTCAATAGCCCCTCGCGCAGTAGACGCGGTCATCGCCTCGGAGGACGCAAGCTTTTATCAGCATCACGGGATTGATTTTGACGAGCTGAACAAGGTGGTGAGCCAGGCTTGGGAGAAGGGATCACTCGGCCGAGGGGCTTCCACCATCACCCAGCAGCTGGCGAAGAACCTTTGGCTTTCCGGAGAGCGCAGTCTGTTGCGCAAGGCCAAAGAATTGATCCTCGCGCGGCGCCTGGAAAATTCGTTGCCGAAGAAACGGATTCTCGCGCTCTACCTCAACGTCGTTGAATGGGGCGACGGCGTCTACGGCATCGAGGCGGGTGCGCGCGAGCACTTTGGGATCTCAGCCAGCCAATTGTCAGTTGGGCAAGGCGCAATTTTGGCGGCAATGCTGCCGGCTCCCCAGCGCTGGACGCCCGAGAGGCGCTCCCCCGCTTTGCGAAAGCGCGCCCTCTGGATCATCGACCGCTTGCAGGAGTCAGGGAGAGTCTCGGCCGAGGAGGGCGACCAAGCCCGGAGTGAAATCGATCGGCTATTGGCCAGGGATCAGCCGGCGCCTGACTCTGATGAGGAGCCCGAACCGGCATCGGAAGGGGAGCGCTCGAATCCGTCGCCCGACGCGCTTCTCGCGGGTCGAAACCGTTAATCCCGCGCGATCACGATCGTGGTGCAGGCACTCTCGCTTTTGGGAACCTCGCGAGAGGGTGCCATGCGAACTTGGAGCTTCTGTTCTTCTCCTCGGATGATTGGGCAGTAGAAGTCGGGTTGCCCGAGCGCTCCCTGAATCCGCCGACGTCCGGCACATCCGCCGTAGCAAGACTCGAGATAGGCGCAGCGGCGACAGGCTTCCGGTAGGGTGCGCGCGTCGACGAACGCGGGGGTGTCTAGAACGCCGGTGCCGATCGAAAGGAGCAGCGATAAGGGTTCGCCTGGATCTGGCCAGTACACGCAAGGCCGGGCGGTTCCCTGAGGAGTCACTCGTACCGTGGTGACTCCGCATCCACCTGCGCGAGGAGGCAAGCCCGCCATCGCACGAACCAGCGGCTCACAAATGGCGATGACATCTGTTTCGGCGAATAGCGCACGAAACCCCTGCCAATACTCCTCGTAAGTCAAGGCGTACAAGTCGGAACGGACGGCCTGGTAGACATTGATCCGCAGCGGCGCGGCGTACTCCTTCGCAACCCGAGCCACCTCGGCCAAACGGAGGTGGTTGGATTTCATCATCACGGAGATGAAGGTGACCGGGATGCCGAGGCGCGAACAGCGCGCGGCTTGATCGTGGATCAGCGCCCAATTGCCCTTCCCGCGCTGGGCGTCCTGTTCCTGCTCGCTGGGGTAGTCCAGCGAGAACTCGATGTCGTGGAAAGCGCGCAACTCGTTGTCGCTGAGCACCGAGGCGCTGTGGCCATTGGAGGTGATGGTGAGCTTCACCGGCAGGGTTCGGAGGTAATCGAGGATCTGGTGAAACTGCGGGTGCATCCCGTTTTCGCCAGTGCCCAGATTCACCGAGCACACCGGGATGCTTTGCAGCACCGATTTCACCTGGTCCAGGCTGAGGCGATCAAGCCGTGTTGGATCCCGGTAGCAAAAGGAACACGCCAGGTTGCATTCGTTGGTCAACCCCAGGCCAAGAGCGAAGCCTCTACCGGTGGCCGGGCTCATCGAAGTGAAAGCCGTGGTCCTCTGGTTTGCGGCGATGCTCATCGGCGACCTACCCCCAAAGCCCACTGTTTGCCAACGTGAGCTTCAGTGCAAGCGTCAAAGTCAGTTCAAGGGGGCGCGGAGTCTAGGTTTTGCTGTCGCGACACAGTATGGGGATGAGGCAAAAGCGTTACTTCGCGACCCAGGTCGTCCTTGGGTGCTTGGAGTCCCCCGGTTACCAAGCTATACGAAAGGGCCTGGCTAGGCGCGCCCATCTCCAACAGCAAGCAGGGGGGAAACTTTGACCATCACCCTTGGAATGATGGCGCGTGCACCGGTCCCGGGCCAGTGCAAAACGCGCCTTGCTGCCACGCTTGGCGAGGTCGCAGCTGCCCGGCTTTATGAGGCGATGCTCGCCGACTCGATGGAGAGCTACACGCGCGTCGGTGCGACGCGCAACGTGGTGATCGCTGCTCCCGAATTCGAAGGTGTTCGGGTTCTTTCGGAACTGGCTCCCCGAGGTTGGGAGGTGATTCCGCAAGAGGGAAGGGGACTGGGGGAACGGCTGGCGAACGCGTTTCGGGCCCTGAAGGTCAACGGATCGCCGGTGCTCGTGATGGGTAGCGATTCTCCAACGCTTCCGATCGAACCAGTTTCCGCCGCCGTGCAGCGGTTCAACGGACTAGGCCGGGTTCTTCTGGGACCGACCGATGACGGCGGCTACTACTTGATTGGACTGTCCTCACTGGATCTCAGCTTGTTCCGCGATATTCCCTGGAGCACTCCGCGAGTGCTCGAGACGACCTTGGCACGATGCGCAGCCCGCTCCCTGAGCACCGAGCTTCTTCCGAGCTGGTATGACGTGGATGAGCGCAAGGATCTCGAACGGCTGGCCTGGGAGTTGTCCCGGCTGCCCGCGCGGGCTCCCTGCTGCGCCAGCATCCTCCGGGAACTCAGCTTATAGAGCAACGTTTCAGCGACCGCTGCGACGCGCAATTTTTGCGTCTGAGCATCTTTGAAGATTCGAGCCTGCCCGGCCAGGCGCGTGCTCGTTCGATCTTGACTTTGGTCGATTCATAAACGAACATTCGTTCGTAAAACCTCGCTGTGGAGGGTTTATGACGATCTCCGCCGATGCCTGGTTTTTGGTCGAGCCAAAAACGCCGCTGGTGCGCCGGGTGGTTTCAATCGAGACTCCCAGCGCCGCGCAAGCGCTCATCGAAGTGCATGCCAATGGCGTGTGCCATACCGACCTCGCGTTTGCCGATGGAGCGGTTCGGCCGAACCATTCTTTGCCGTTGATCCTGGGCCATGAGGCGGTAGGCCGGGTGATCGAGGCGGGCGCGTCGGTCCACCATCTTCTGGGCAAGACGGTGATTGTTCCTGCAGTGCTCCCGTGCGGCGAGTGCGCGTTGTGTCAGCGCGGCCGCGGGAATGCTTGCCCAAATCAGAAGATGCCGGGCAACGACATCGACGGAGCCTTTGCAACGCACTTGCTGGTGCCTGCGCGGCCGCTCGTGGTGGTGAACCAAAAACCGGGGTTAGACGTGCGGAGTCTATCCGTGGTGGCAGATGCGGTCTCCACCGCGTTCCAGGCTACTCGTCGCGCCGGCTTGACGGCGGGAGATCTCGCGATCGTGGTCGGCGCCGGTGGTGTCGGAGCGTTCGTGGTTCAAGTCGGCGCCGCATCTGGCGCCAAAGTGATCGCGCTGGACGTCAGCGAGGAGCGGCTGGCGCTGGTCGCGCGCCATGGAGCCCACGCGTCGATCTCGATGCAAGGCCGCGACGCTCGCGAGGTCAAGGATGAGGTCCTGCGGCTCGCGCGGGGTTTCGGAATCGAGAGTTGGTCCTTCAAAATCTTCGAGTGCGCGGGTGTTCCCGCCGCGCAGCAGCAGGCATTTGCCCTGATCGGGCGGGCGAGCACCATGGTCCAGGTGGGGTTTGCGCCGGAGAAGGCTTCGCTGCGCTTGTCCAATCTGATGGCGCTCGATGCCACCGTTCACGGCACCTGGGGCTGTCCCCCCGAGCTTTATCCGGACGTATTGCGGTTGATCTACGACGGGAAGGTCCAATTGGAACCGTTTGTCGAGGTTCGCCCGCTGGCACAGGTCAATTCCATCCTCGAGGACATGCGCGCCCATCGCCTGACGCGCCGAGTAAGCCTCGACCCTCGTCTCTGACCGGAGGACTCCATGCCCACTGATTCGCTGAAAAATCACGAACTGGTTCCGCAGTATCAGTTCAAAAGCATTCGATACGAGATCCGTCCGGTTTTGGATCGGAAGGGTCAGGAGCTCCCCGGGCTGCACCAGGCGTGGATCTCGCTCGACAACGAGAGCCAGCTGAACTCCTACACCACCGACGCGGTCCGCGAGGTGATCCTCGCGGTACGTCGAGCAAGCGCCGATCGACGAGCGGTCGCCGTGGTGCTCACCGGGGTTGGCGACAAGGCATTTTGCACCGGTGGGAATACCGAGGAATACGCCACCTATTACTCGGGCCGCCCGGCCGAGTACGCACAGTACATGCGGCTTTTCAACGACATGGTGACCGCGCTGCTGCTCTGCGACAAACCGGTGGTCTGCCGCGTCAATGGGATGCGAATTGGCGGAGGCCAGGAAATCGGCATGGCCTGCGACTTCACAATCGCGGGCGATCACGCGCGCTTCGGCCAAGCGGGTCCGATCCACGGGTCGGCCCCCGACGGAGGATCCACCGACTTTCTCCACCTCTTCGTGGGAATGGCAAAGGCGGCCGAATCGCTGGTGCTCTGTCAGCCATGGTCCGCCCACAAAGCGCAGTACCTGGGCCTGACCAACGAGATCGTCCCTGTCTATCGAAGAAAGGACGGAACGTTCATTTCCAATCCGTTTGTGATTACCGACCGGTTCCTGGATGAGATGGGCCGGGTAGTTCTGGGGGATTGGAAGGAAGGGGAGGAGAAAGCCAAAGCGAAGGCACTCGCCGCGGAATGCACCGTGGATCTCTCGAAGCTGGACGCTGCGGTGAATCGCCTGGTGACCCAACTCATTTATACGTTTCCCGATTGCTCGCGAAAGACTCTCGAGAGCTATCGAAAAAAGAAACTGGAGCACTGGTTCCAGAATTCGGAAACCAACCGTTCCTGGCTCGCGCTGAACATGAATACCGAGGCGCTCGCGGGATTTAACGCCTTCCACCACGGAGACAAGAGCGAGCGCGAGATCGACTTCCCGCTTCTGCGCCGGCGGCTTGCTGAAGGCGCCCGTTTCGACCGTGCGCTCGTCGAGCAAGTGCTACCGGCGTCCGCGCGTGCGGGATTTCGCCGCCAAATGGAGGAGTCCTGATGGGTGCCCTCACCCAGGCCGAGCTTCTGGAAGGCGGGCGGCTTTTGCACCTGACCCTGAACGCGCCCAAGGGAAACGTGCTCTCGCAGGCGATGATGGGCGAGATCTCGTCAGCGCTGGGCGAACACCGCGAACAGCGCCCTCTTCGCCTGGTGCTCTTGACCGCCGAGGGGAGCCACTTTTCGTTTGGAGCCTCCGTCGAGGAGCACCGGCGGGAGCAGGCGCCGGCGATGCTGCGCACCTTTCATTCGCTGGCTCGCAATCTGGCGGCGTATCCCGTTCCCATCGCCGCTCTGGTCCAGGGGCAGTGTCTCGGTGGCGCATTTGAGCTGGTCCTCGGGTGTCATCTGGTCTTTGCCACCCCCAACGCCTCTTTCGCCTGCCCTGAAGTGAAGCTTGGCGTCTTCCCTCCGGTGCTTGCCGCCATCGGGCCACTTCGGCTGGGGCACTCGGTCTCGGAAAGAATGCTTTTGACGGGAGAATCCCTGGATGCGGAAAGCGCGCGGCGAATTGGTTTCGTTGCCCGCCTGGTGAATGCCAACTCAGCGCGCAGCGAGGTGATTGCGTGGTTTCGTGAAGTCATCGCACCGCTGTCGGCGTTCGCGATTCGGCAGGCCACCAAAGTATCGCGGCGCTCGAGCGGAATACTCCACGCGCTTGGAACCTCACTGTCGGACGCGGAACGTCAGTACCTCGATGAGGTGCTGACGAGCCGCGACGGCAATGAGGGTATCGCTGCGTTTCTGGAGAGACGAAAGCCTGCATGGGAGGATCTCTAATGCCGCGACCTTCGCGACAGAACGAGGGCCGTCTCGAGATATTGGAAGCCGCGGCCCGATTCATCGCGCGGCATGGGTTCCACGGGATGTCGATGAGAGATCTCTCGCGTGCGATGAGGAAAAGCCTCGCGGGATTCTACAACTACTACCACTCCAAGGAGGACGTTCTCTTTGAGCTGCAGCTGCGGGCTTTCGAGAGTCTGGTTCAGTCTGCGGAAACCGCCATCGGCACCACCGAAGATCCGGTGGCCCGACTCTACGCCTTCATTCTCCAGCACCTGCAGTACGTCGCGGCTCATCCCGATGTGATGCACGTGCTGGTTCAAGAGGCGGGGGCGTTGCCCGCTCGCCGGCGCGACGTCATCCGCACCGTCAAGGAGCGGTATTTCGAGATCGGCCAGCGGCTGGTGAGCGAGGTGATCCACGCCAGGGCAACCCCTCGGCGGAAACTGACGGTTGGCGCCCGGGAGCTGGAGCGGATGACGTATGCCGTGTTCGGGATGCTCAACTGGACTTACGGATGGTATCGGCCCGACGAGCACGGCAGCCCCGAGGAGCTGGCCCGGACCATCCACCGGATCTCGCTCAGAGGACTTCAGGCAGACAAGTCCGGTGACGCCGGCCTTGCCTCGGTCGAGGCAACCCTGGCCGAGCGGGAGCTGCCTCCGCTTCTGGAGTTGGTGGAAAAGAGGGTCGCGCCATGAGCCAGACTATCGATGTGGATCCGGCTGCGGAGGTGGTTCGCCGCGCCACCGCGCTCAATGAGAATTATGGGCTTTCCGCGCTCAAGGACTGGAAGGCCTCACACCCAGGACAGCTGGCGATCGGTCATTTGCCCATCTACGTTCCGCGCCCTTTGTTCGAAGCGATGAATTGTCTCAATGTGGCGATCTTCGGGGGAGGGGAAAAGGAAATCGTCCGCGGCGACTCCTATTTCCAGAGCTACATCTGCCACATTCCCCGAAGCACGGTGGAGCTTGGATTGGCGGGCACTCTGGCAGATCTGGATGCAATGATTTTTCCCGCGATCTGTGACGTGATTCGCAACCTCTGCGGCATGTGGCAGATGTTGTTCCCTCAGGTTTACGCAACCTATTTGGATCTTCCGCAGAATTTCAGGCCCGAAGTCGGAGGAGCGTTTTATCGGCTCGAGCTGGAGCGAATCGCGAACGAGCTTGTCGCTCGCGGCGCAACGCCCTGGACGCCCGAGTCTCTGCGAGGGGCGATTCGCGAAGAAAACGAGCGTCGCGCGACGCTGGAGCGCCTCACCACGATTCGCCATTATGAGCCTTGGCGGGTTCCGGCATCGGAGGCGTATCTGCTGACGCGAGCCGGTGGCTCGCTCCCGGCGTCCGAGCACCGGAAGCTTCTGGAGGCGTACCTGGACGCGATCCCCGGCCGTTCACGTCTGGCCCATGACAACGTTCGGGTGGTCCTGACCGGCGCTTTCTGCGAGCAGCCGCCTTTGATGTTAATCCGCAGCCTCGAGCGCGCCGGTTGCGACATCGTCGAGGACGACCTCCAGCTCGGTTTCAGCTACTTGGAAGGACCGATCGAGGAAAACGCCGCCGACCCGTTGGATGCCTTGGTTCGCGCGTTTCTCGAAAAGGGCGCGGCGACGGCCTCGAGGTACATCGGCAATGAGGAAAAGGGAGCCTCATTGGTCCGGCGGGTGAGGCATGCCGGCGCGGATGGGGTGATTTTCGCGGCGGCCTCCTTTTGCGATCCAGCTCTCCTCGATCAGCCGATGCTCGAGGCTGCGCTGGAGGACGCCGCGATCCCGTACACCAGTTTCAAGTTCGCCGAGAATACCGGGCAGTTCCAGGTGATTCGCGAACAGGCGGGCGCTTTTTCTGATGCGGTTCGACTCTGGGAGGATGCCCCATGACCTCGGAAGCTGCGCTCCCCAAGGACTCCAGCCAAAAGCGACAAAAGCAGATGATCGCTGATCACTTCGATCGGCTCGCTCGGGCGAAGGAGGACGGCCGCAAGGTCGTCTACACCTTCGTGCCCGGCAATCTCACCGAGCTGATCGGAGCGTTCGGATTTTTGCCCGTGCTCCCCGAAATCAACGCCCTGCAGTCGGGGATGCGAGGCAAATCCGGCGGCTACATCTCCGAAGCCGAGCGGGCCGGGCACTCGGAGGATGTCTGCAGCTACGTCAAATGCGACTTTGGCATGCTCAAGAGTGGGAACATCGGACCGACCGGCAAGCCGCTTCCCAAGCCTGACCTGCTGCTGCTCTCCTATACCGGGTGCTTCACTTTCATGAAGTGGTTTGAAATCCTGCGGCAGGAGTACCGCTGCCCCGTGGTGATGCTGCACGTTCCCTACCAGGCGGACGGCAGAATCAGCGATGAAATGCGCAAGTACGTGGTTCAGCAACTCGTCTCGGAAGTCATTCCGACGATGGAGCGAATTTCTGGCCGCAAGCTCGACGAGGCGGACCTGGAGGAAAGAATGCGCTTGTCGGCGCGCGCCGAAGACGCGCTGGTCGACGTTTGGGAATCGGCGCGTCATCGCCCTTCGCCAATCGATGGCTACTTCGGCGGTGTCTATTACATCGGCCCGATCTTCTCAGCGTTCCGGGGCACCACCGACGCAGTGCTTTACTACCAGGAGCTCGCCGCGGAAGTGGACGAGCGCATCGCTCGCGGAGATGGGCCGATGACCCCCGATGGCCCCATGCCATCGGAGCGTTACCGCTTGGTCGTCGAGGGTCCGCCCAACTGGACCAACTTCAATGAATTTTGGCGGATGTTTTCCCGCGAACGCGCCGTGGTCGTGGCCAGCACCTATACGCGGGTCGGCGGACTGTACGACTTGGGATTTCGACACAGCCCGGCGGACCCGCTTTCCAGCCTTGCCGACTACTGCCTCGGTTGCTACACCAACCGGAGCCTACCCGATCGCGTCAAGCTCCTCGAAAAATACATCCGCGATTACAAGGCCGACGGCTTTCTGATCAACTCCGTTAAGTCATGTAACTCGTTCTCGGCTGGCCAACTCCTGATGCTTCGCGAGCTGGAAAAACGCACCGGAGTGCCTGGCGGCTTCATCGAGTCCGACTTGGTAGACCCGCGCTACTTCGGGCGAGCGAACGTCGAAAACCGCCTGCAAAGCTATTTGCAGATGCTCGAGAGCCATCGCTCCGCGAGGGCCGCGTCATGAGGGTGTTTGTCGGCATCGATCTGGGGTCCACTACCACCAAGGCGGTTCTGCTCGATGAAAATGGGCAGATCGTTGGACGGGGCATCACCAACAGCCGTTCCAACTATGAGGTAGCCTGCACGGTGGCTCGTGACGAGGCGACGACTTCGGCGCGCTTCAACTTTTTGACGCGTGCCCTTCAAGAGTCGAAAGAATCCAATGCGCACGCGGCAAGAAGCTTCGAGTTGAGCCTGCTTGGAGCGTTCCGGCTGGAACTGTATCTCGCCGAGCTGTCCGCGTTGCGAGAGCGAATGCTTGAGCTTCTCGAAGGAGCCCGGGCGCGATCCAACGCCTCAATCCATGAGGCGGTTTCGGACATTCTCAGCGAGATGGAACAAACCGCTCCATCTCTTTTTTCCCAAACCGAAGAGCGAAAGAGCGATTTTTTCCGCGACCTGGCCGGTTCGGCTTTTCTCAGCGCCGCGGAGCGCATCAGTCACACTCGGGGTTTGCGATTCGAGGCGCTGGTGTGGCCGTTTGATCGCGCCATCCTCGAGATTGAGACCGAGGTCCGTGCTCTCGATTTTCAATCGGTGCTGTCTCGCGCGGCTCGACGAATCGGCGTTGACGAGCTGGGCCGTGAGGGCCAGGACGCACTGGCGCTTGTGATCGAGCAGATTGGGAAACGGCATCTGGAGGAAGCCTCTTTCGTCGGGACCGGTTACGGGCGTCAGACGCTGCCGTTTCCGAAAGCCGCGGTGCGGAGCGAAATCCTCTGCCACGGGCGAGGAGCTCATTACGTGTTTCCCGACACGAGGACGCTGCTGGACATCGGCGGGCAGGACACCAAGGCGATTCAGGTGAATGAGCACGGCGTGGTCACCTCGTTTCAAATGAACGATCGGTGCGCCGCGGGATGCGGGCGTTACTTGGGCTATATCGCCGAAGAGCTGAGCTTGGGACTTCACGAGCTGGGGCCGCTCGCGCTCAAATCCTCCAACCCGGCGCGGATCAACTCTACTTGCACCGTATTCGCAGGAGCCGAACTGCGTGAACGGTTGGGCATGGGCGAGCATCGCGAGGACATTCTCGCCGGGCTGCACCGAGCGATCATGCTGCGGGCGATGAGCCTGTTGGCGCGATCTGGCGGCGTCTCCCAGGAGTTCACTTTCACGGGCGGCGTCTGCAAAAACGAAATGGCCTGCCGCGTCCTGCGAGAACTGGTGGATGAGACCTACGGTAAGCACCTGACGATCAACATCCATCCCGACTCGATCTACATGGGGGCGCTGGGAGCGGCTCTGTTCGCCCTCGACGACTGGCGCGCGGGGCGCCCTCAGCTTCTGCGCGTATCGCAGGGCGGGCCCTCCGCCGTGCCCGAACGCGAAACCGGCGCCTGTGTGAACTGCGCCTGAGGAAATGATCATGCCAGCTCCTTCCGAACAGCTCACCGCAGGCATCGACGCTGGGTCCAGCGCCGTCAAGGTGGTGATCGCCTCAAGCAGCGGCGGTCGAGACGGCAAGGTCATCTTCAAGGCCTGCGAGCGGATCCGCCGCCGAAACGTTCACGATCTGGTTCGACGAGTGTACGACGATACCCGCGCTCAAGCGGGAATCTCGGAGCGGGATCTCGCGTATGTGGCGAGCACCGGAGACGGGGAGGCGGCGCCGTTCGCGACCGGCCATTTCTACAGCATGACCACCCACGCTCGCGGTGCCGTTTACCTTGAGCCGACGGCGCGTGCGGCGCTTGACGTGGGCGCGCTCCACGCGCGTGCGATCAAGTTCGACGAGCGGGGAAAAGTGTTGAGCCACCGGATGACCAGCCAATGCGCGAGCGGCAGCGGCCAATTCGTGGAGAACATTGCGCGCTACCTGGGAGTGCCCCTCGAAGACGTTGGCGGCCTTTCAAAGGGCGCTCCGGACTCGGAACAGGTGAGCAGCATCTGCGCGGTGCTTGCCGAGACTGACGTCATCAACATGGTGAGTCGCGGAATACCGACGAGCCACATCCTTAAAGGGATTCACGGCAGCATCGCCGGGCGGCTGGTGCGCCTGATCCGGGCGATCAAAGTCCAGGCCGCGATGGTGGTGACCGGGGGGCTGGCGCTGGACGACGGGTTGGTCGCCGCGCTGCGGGATGGGTTCAAGGCGGACCGGGGCGAGCCTCTGGAGGTCTTAACCCATGCCGACTCGCTGTACGCCGGAGCGATCGGCGCTGCTCTGCTCGGCGCGTTTCGTTCCGTTCAGCTGCAAAGGAAGTCAATCAACCGAGGCGATCCTGCAGGTGGTCTGCGACGCGCAGCGCATTGGCGATGATCGTCAGGGCCGGATTGACCGCACCGCTGGAGGGGAAAAAACTCGCGTCCACGGCGTAGAGGTTGTCCAGATCGTGCGCTCGGCAGTTGGGATCCAGTACCGAGCCCTTCGGATCCTGGCCGAAACGCAGGGTCCCGTTTTGATGCGCCACGCCGGCCAGCGGGATTCGGTCGCCGACGAAGAGGTTTCGCGCAAACAACCCTTGATGACATTCGTGACCGTGCTCGGGGCATTTTGTCTGTTGTCGCATCAGCTCTCGCAACTTCGCCCCGAGCCGCTGGTGCCCTTCTCCATTGTTGGGCCGATAGCTCAGTACAATCTCCCGTTTGCTGTTGAGAGTGACCCGGTTTTCTGGATCCGGCAGATCCTCGGAGGTGAGCCAGAAATCCAGGGAGTGCTTGGCCATCAACTCGAGTGTCCAGCCCGGTGCAATCGCCGGCGCTCCGGCCCTCAAAGCCTCGCGATCCAGCTTACCCACGAACGAGATGTGCCCCATCGGGTACTTCCAATCGTCGGAGCCGAAGTAAAAGTCGTTGAGGGCAAGCGTCTTTTGGAACACCGTTGGGTTTGGGCACTTGGAAACTGCCATCAGCACCGAATTGATGTGCCCCATGTAGTAGCGGCCCACCATGCCCGAACTGTTGGCGAGTCCCTGCGGATGCTTATCGTTGGCCGAACGGAGCAGTAGGGCGGCGGAATTGATCGCTCCGCACGAGACCACCACCAGGTCCGCTGAGTAGGTCTCCTCGGCTCCGTTTCGCTGTACCACGACCTCCGTCACCTCCCTGCCGGAGGTGCTGGTCCGAAGCCGATCCACGTAGGCGTTCGTCAGCAGGGTGAGATTGGGATACTCCAGAGCAGGGTCGACGCAGATCACCTGCGCGTCTGATTTTGCATTCACCAAACAAGGATAGCCGTCACAGGTCTGGCAACGAATGCACTTGGTGGCGCGGACATTCTTCTCGTCGATCTGAATGCCCAGGGGAACGTGGAACGGCCGACGGCCGAGCTTCGCGAAATCGTCCGCCAGTTGTTGAAGCCGCGGCTCGTGGGTGACCGGCGGATGCGGATAGGGCCCGCTCGCTGGTGGCTCGGTGGGGTCGTCACCGCGCTGGCCATGCACGTGGTAGAGCTGCTCGGCTTTGAGGTAGTACGGCTCGAGCTCTTCGTAGGAGATCGGCCACGCGGGCGAGACGCCCCCGGCGTGGTGAAGCTCGCCGAAGTCTTCCTTGCGCAGCCGGAACAGAGCGGCGCCGTAGAACTTGGTGTTCCCGCCAACGTTGTAGTTGGTGTGGGGGTGCAGCGGCCTGTCCTCCGAATCCCGCCACACCTCCTTGGTCTGATAGCGGCCGTCGAGGTTGACGGCTCGGGAGTCCCAATTTTCCTTTTCCCGGCGGACGTAGTCGCCTCGCTCCAGCAAGAGGATGCGCTTGCCAGTGGGCGCCAGGCGGTGCGCCAAAGTGCCGCCCCCAGCTCCGGTTCCGATAATGATGACGTCGTAGCGCTCCACGTGCGTGCCTCCTGCTTCGGTGGTGTCTCGTTTCTCCCATCGTGTTACGCATCGATGGTCCATGGGTTTCGTGTAACGTTTTTCTCGGCGCCTCGTACACAGCTAGGGCACGGCGCAAGCACTTGAGGGCTGTGCGATTCGCACTTAATTCTACGACTGTGCAGGACCCGGATGCCCCAGCCTCCATGTATCCTTATCCTTACATCCTGCTTTGGGCGCTGTTGCTGTTCGGTCAACCGCCGGCCGAGGCGAGTTCGTCGGTTAGAGCGGTCGGCTGCCTCGGGATGACCGTTTCCGACCTCGATCGCTCGGTGGAGTTCTACAATCACGTACTTGCCTTTCGGAAGACTTCGGAACTGGAAGTGGCCGGCGAAGCGTACGAAAGGCTTGCCGCGCTCTTCGGCGTGCGAGCCCGCACCGCTCGGCTGCAGCTCGGCAACGAGTGTGTCGAGCTAACCGAATACCTGGCCCCTCGTGGTAGGCCTTTCCCAGCGGATGCTCGCAGCAACGATCGCTCCTTTCAGCACATCGCAATCGTCGTCAACGACATGGACCGCGCCTATCGGGTTCTGAGGCAAGCCCGCGTGGAACATGTCTCCAGCGGGCCGGAACGACTGCCGGACTGGAATCCAAGCGCTGGCGGAATAAGGGCTTTTTATTTCCGCGACCCGGATCGGCACGTCCTCGAAGTGCTCCAGTTCCCCCCGGACAAGGGGGACCGGCGCTGGCACGCGGCTCGGGCGCCCGAGGCCCTCTTCTTGGGGATCGATCATACCGCAATCGTGGTCGGCGATAGCGACCTCAGCCTTCAATTCTACCGGGATACGCTCGGTATGCTCGTGGCCGGCACCAGTGAGAACTGGGGCACGGAACAGGAGCATCTGAACAGCGTCTTCGGTGCGCGGCTGCGAATTACCACGCTGCGTGCCGCCGCAGGACCTGGCATCGAGCTTCTCGAATACTTGACGCCTCGGGACGGGAGGCCAATGCCCTTCGATGAGCGCGCCAACGATTTACTGCATTGGCACACGGCGATCGTCGCATCGAACTTGGAACAGATCGCGGAAGCGGTGCGGAGCCGCAAGCTGGCGTGGGTAAGCTCGGGCGTGGTAGCGCTCCCCGACGCGCGGCTTGGGTATTCCCGTGCCTTTCTGGCTCGCGACCCGGATGGCCACGTGATCGCTTTTACAATGCCTTGATTTCGGCGGGAGGGATTGGTGAAAACAAACGAAGACATTCGCCTCGAGCAAGCGCGCAATCGAAGCCACCATTGGAAGCGCTGGGGCCCCTACCTCAGCGAACGTGCCTGGGGAACGGTGCGAGAGGACTACAGCCATTACGGAACGGCATGGGACTACTTTCCGCACGATCACGCTCGGTCTCGAGCCTACCGATGGAACGAGGACGGAATCGCAGGAATTTCCGATCGACATCAGCGGCTGTGCTTTGCCGTGGCATTGTGGAACCGGTGCGATCCGATTCTCAAGGAACGGCTTTTCGGCCTCACCGGCTCCGAGGGAAACCACGGCGAGGACGTCAAAGAGCTTTACTACTACTTGGACAGCACGCCGACGCATTCCTACATGCGCTACCTCTACAAGTATCCCCAGGGGGAGTACCCCTACGCGGCGTTGGTTGAGCGCAACCGTAAGGCGGGTCGCGGCGCCCGCGAATACGAGCTCTTGGATACCGGAATTTTCGACGAAGACCGCTACTTCGACGTTTTTATCGAGTACGCCAAAGCGGACATCGAAGACATCCTGATTCGAATCGAGGTCATCAATCGGGGTCCTGCGAGAGCAAGCCTTGATCTGTTGCCGACACTATGGTTTCGAAACACTTGGAGCTGGGGAGGTGACTTACGCCGCCCCATTCTTCGCTCCGAGGCTTCGAATTCAGGCGGAGTTGCAATCTCCGCCGAACATTCCGATGAGGGGAATTTCTATCTTCACTGCGAGGGCACACCCGAGCTTCTCTTCACCGAGAACGAAACCAATGCCGAGCGGCTGTTCGGCGCGCCGAACCGAACCCCCTACGTCAAGGACGGGATCGAGAGCTATCTGGTTCGCGGCATCGCCGGCGCGGTGAACCCGGATCGCGTGGGGACCAAGTCCGCCGCGCGTTACCAGCTCAGCGTCGAGAGTGGAAGAGGGGCGGTAGTGAAGCTGCGGCTGAATCGGCGCTCGCCTGCGGCCGGCGGTTCACTTGGCTCAGATTTCGAGGCGATCTTCGCCGCGCGGAAAGAGGAAGCGGATGAATTCTATCGCCGGATCATCCCGAGGGATGTCTCAGCCGATGCGCAAAATGTGATGCGGCAGGCGTTGGGAGGTCTTCTCTGGTCGAAGCAATTCTACCACTACGTGGTCCGTGACTGGCTTAGCGGAGACTCGGGCCAGCCACCACCCCCGGAGGCGCACCGCACTGGCCGCAACTCCGATTGGAAACACCTCTACAACGCCGACGTGCTCTCGATGCCCGACAAATGGGAGTACCCTTGGTACGCCTCGTGGGATCTCGCATTTCACTGCATTCCCCTGGCGATCGTCGACCCGGACTTCGCCAAGGAACAGCTGATCCTGCTGCTGCGAGAATGGTACATGCACCCCAACGGGCAGGTCCCGGCGTACGAATGGGCTTTCAACGACGTCAATCCTCCGGTGCTCGCCTGGGCCGCATGGCGGGTCTACAAAATAGACAAAAAAAGGCGTGGGACTGGAGATCGGAAATTCTTGTCGCGCGTGTTTCACAAGTTGATGTTGAACTTCACCTGGTGGGTAAACCGCAAGGACGCCGAAGGACGCAACATCTTTCAGGGCGGCTTTCTCGGTTTGGACAACATCGGCGTTTTCGATCGCAGTGCGCCACTGCCTTCGGGTGGACACATCGAGCAATCCGACGGCACCAGCTGGATGGCCATGTACTGCCTGAATATGCTCAGCATTGCCCTCGAGCTCGCCTGCGAGGATGACACCTACGAGGACGTCGCCAGCAAGTTCTGGGAGCATTTTGTCAACATTGCTCATGCGATCAACACGCTCGGTCTTTGGAACGAGGAGAAGGGTTTCTATCACGACGTGCTCCACCTTCCGGACGGCAAGGAGTTACCGCTCACAGTTCGCTCCATGGTGGGCTTGATTCCGCTCTTCGCAGTAGAGAGCTTCGAGAGCGAGCGGATCGCCCGGTTCCCGGCCTTTGCCCGCAGGCTCGAATGGTTCATCGAGAACCGCCCGGACCTCAAGGCTGGGGTCGCTTGTATGAAGACGCCGGGCGTGAACAGGCGCCGGCTGTTCTCAATCCTCGACCCAGAAAAGCTTCGTCGGGTGCTGCGCTGGATGCTCGACGAAACCGAGTTTCTTTCGCCGTACGGGATTCGATCCGTTTCACAGAAACACCGCTTCGAGCCCTACATGCTGCATATGAACGGAATGTCCTACGAAGTGCGCTACGAGCCTGCCGAATCCAGCACCGGCCTGTTTGGCGGCAATTCCAACTGGCGCGGTCCGATCTGGTTTCCGGTCAACTACCTGCTGATCGAGTCCCTGCAGAAATTCCATCACTATCTGGGCGATCACTTCAAAGTCGAGATGCCAACGAACTCAGGTCGCCATCTGACTCTGTCTGAGGTGGCGACCGAGCTGTCGCGACGGCTGACCCGAATTTTCCTCCGCGACTCGTCGGGGCGCCGCCCGGTTTATGGATCGCATGCCAAGCTGCAGAGTGATCCGAACTTTTCCGACCTGGTGCTCTTCCACGAGTACTTCGATGGAGACGATGGCTCTGGCGTCGGCGCCAGCCATCAAACCGGCTGGACCGCTCTGGTCGCGAAGCTGATTCAGCAAAGCAAAGAGGAGCGGGCGGTGCATCCACGGCACCCGTCCACCAAAGCACCCCGTAGCGAAGCATCGGTCAGGAGAAATTCATGAAAGCGATCGCGGTGATTCCCGGAAAGGCCAACAGCGTTCACCTCGCAGAACTGCCCAAGCCATCGGTTGCTCAAATCGAAGGCGGTCGAGGCGTCCTGGTGCGGGTGCTGCGGGTCGGAGTGGATGGTACGGACCGCGAAATCAACGCCGCCGAATACGGCGCTGCGCCGCAGGGATACGACTTTTTGGTGCTTGGGCACGAGAACTTCGGCCGCGTAGAGGCCGTGGGAGAAAACGTCACCGAGCTGAGACGAGGCGATTACGTTGTCGCCACGGTCCGTCGTCCGGGCGGGAGTATCTACGATGCGATTGGAACCCCGGATATGACGACCGACGATACTTATTGCGAGCGGGGTATCAACCTGTTGCATGGCTTCCTCACCGAGTATTACGTGGATCATGTGGACCACGTGGTTGCGCTACCGGTGCGGCTGGCTCACGTGGGAGTCCTGCTCGAGCCCCTGACGGTAGTCGAAAAGGGCATCGCTCAGGCGTACGAGATTCAGCGCCGAATGCGGGTGTGGCGGCCGAGGCGCGCGGCGGC
>Ga0126369_10000473_pt1 | contig 26310 bp, 21 predicted proteins | sample PanSoiMetaPlot_1_FD_109646 | JGI IMG/M metagenome (GOLD analysis project Ga0126369, IMG submission 109646) | Tropical forest soil microbial communities from Panama - MetaG Plot_1 | ecosystem: Environmental > Terrestrial > Soil > Tropical forest > Bulk soil | place: Panama | collected 2016-02-17
AGCGCCATGTCGCGATGGGCATTGATCACGGCCTTGGAAATGTCAGGGATCGGAGGCTGCGTCAGAGCCCACATCGATGCGGTGCCGGTTACATAGGTTGGGACGCCGATGATGCTGCATATGACAAAAAGGATCAGGCTGCCCCGCTTCATGCCGTCGTTGTTGGCGATGAGCGCGATCACAAAGAAGACGATCGCGAACACGAATCCGACCGTCGGAACGTGGTTCAAGATCATATGGACGTGCGGCCATTCCGGCGGAGTCGAGACGTCGGGAATGAGGGTGGTCGATTGCAGTTCACGGTGGACGAGTTCCCAGCCGTCCGCCACAATCATCAGCCCCAACGTGATGATTGCAACACCCCACACAAGGTGTGATGCGATATTGGACATGCGGTCGGTGCGGCCGGATCGCGCCAGCGCGACCAGGGCGACAATCCCAGTCAACACAAGGGCGACAAGCGCTGCCATCCCCCAGCGGTAGTGCGTATTCATCATGTCCTTGGAAAGCCTGGGATTTCCGGACAGCGCCGCCGCCGAACCGTCGCCGCTCAGGTAGGTCGGGACTGACAGCAAGGCCAGTACCGCAAACAGGACGAGGCAGGTTCGTTTGATACCGTTATTGTCCGTTAGCATTCCCGGGATGTAGAAGCAGAGCACAAACACCAGCCCAAAGGACGGGAAGACGCTAACGAGTATGTGCAGATGCGACCACGACTGAGGAATCAGATGCATAGACGTCCTCCCTGCGCCGGACCAACTCTCGCCGGTGTGTTTTTTGTGAGTTCGTTTTCGGTAAATCCCGCTTGCAGCTCTCCCCGCCGCTCCTATGGCCACACGAACCCGTCGGTCGAGTTACGCGAGCAGGGAATCACAGCCCCCATCCGAATCCCTAACCCAAGTTTACCCCAGGAATTTTCGCAAAACCAGTTACGAAAATTCTTGCTCTCCCCGCGCGGGGCGCAAGCGTCGGGGTACAGGAGACCAATTTGATGCTTGACATTGCGAGCGGGCATCCCGCGATCGATCTCTATCTTGCGCAGAGCTACGAGCAGGTGCGCGGCATGTCCTCCCGCTTCGCGGCTGCCATTTGCGGACACCTTATCCGGCGTCAGTCGGCGGTCGGCATCAGCGGCGAACTCCTCGAAATCGGCACTTTCGAAGGTCGTTTTTTCATCGCGATGGCACTCGGGCTGGCGCCGGGGGAAAAAGCACTGGGGATCGATCGGTTCGATTGGCCCGATACCGGTGTTGAAGCTCGTTTTCTTGCCAATTGCGCCGCCCACGGCATTCCGCACGATCGCTATTTGTCGTGGAAAACGGACAGCCGCGAGATCACTTCGGACGAGCTGCGGGAAAAGCTCGGCGGACGATCCGTCCGCTTCGTTCACATCGACAGCCACCATTCCCGCGAATGCCTGACCAACGATTTGGAACTGGTCGCCCCAGTCTTGCATCGCGACGCAATCATCTGTCTCGATGACATGCTCCACCCCGGCTATCCGATGGTGATTTCAGCCGTGTTCGACTATTTCGTCCGCCATCCCGATATGCGCCTGCTTTGCGTCGTCGACCGCGAAGATATCGTCGCAGCTCCAAAATTTCTCATTTGCCGCAGCGGTGCGCTCGCACTGTACGAGCAGGACCTATTGAGCTCTTTCTCGCGGTTTCACTTCCTCCTCAATGCGGACATGGAAACTTATGTGGCGCTCGTGCTGACACCGCGACCGCGGCTGGCAGAGGTCGGTTGAAAGTAGGAGGTGAACCTTTGCCTACAAAGCCTCTTGAGGTGCCGTAGAGGCCGCTGCGTCGGATGGTCCCTCAGCGCGAACCCCTCAAGTGCCGCCAAAGCCACAATATGGTGAGGACGATCAGTGAACCGACGACGGCGGCCACGACATCGCGCAATGATATCGCAATCCTCTCGAGACCGGGCAAAAGCCCAAATAGTCGGAACAGCAGGCCGCCGACCAGAGCGCCGACCAGGCCCACCCCCAGATTACGGGCAATACCCAAGCCTTTGCGGTCCCATTTGATGATGAGGCCGGCAAAACTCCCCCCGAACAGGCCAACAATGATCCAGACGATGAATTGATCGACCGAGGGCATTGGCGCGCTCCGGCGTTTGCTCAAAGCTGAGTATTAGGGCATGTGGATGTGCCAGGGCCCTGAGTGGCGTAGGTTTCCAGGATAGAAATAGAGCTGCATGGCTACCAGAGACTTCCTGCGACACAATTGGCCTGCAGTTACGATCGGCGTGACCGCCGCCGCGATCGTGGTGGCGGCCATCGTGATGCTGCGCGGCATGCCGCCGCCCACAGTCGTCATGGCGACGGGGCCTGAAGGCGGCGCTTACTACGAGTTCGGCAAGCGCTACCGCGCGGAACTCGCAGCTGCGAACGTAGCGGTGCGGCTGGTGCCGACGGCGGGATCGCTGGAAAACCTGGCCTTGCTGCTCGACCCGCACTCGGGCGTAAGCGTCGCCCTGGTTCAGGGCGGTATCTCCAGGGAGGGAGCTTCATCAGAACTCGAAACGCTTGGAAAGGTGTTCTACGAGCCGTTGTGGCGGTTCCATAAGCGCGACATCGCGGGTGAGGAGCTCGATAGTCTGCGGGGCAAAAAGATATCGATCGGGCCAGAAGGCAGCGGAACGCGGGCGCTGGCGCTGGAACTGCTCAGGCGCAGCGGGGTGGACGGGGAAGTCAACGAGTTGCTCCCCTTTGGCACGCGCGCAAGCGGTGAAAAGCTGTTGGCCGGAGAGATCGATGTCGTGTTCCTGATGGCGGCCTGGGACGCGCCCGAGGTGCAGAGACTCCTTGCCGACGAGCGCATCGAGGTTTCAAGCTACCAGCATGCGGACGCCTATGTGGCCCTCTATCCGTTTCTGAACAAGGTGGTGGTGCCTAGAGGCGTGAGAGATCTGGCGAAGGATCAACCGCCAACGGATGTGGCGTTGATCGCCGCGAAGGCCGATCTGGTGGTGCGCAAGGACCTACATCCGGCAATCCAGTTGTTGCTGCTGGGCGCTGCGGCGCAAATCCACTCAGGACAAGGTATTTTTCAGCGCGCCAACGACTTTCCGGCCGCAGACGCCACCACTCTTCCGTTGAGCGATGAAGCCCTGCGGTTCTACAGGTCGGGTCCGCCATTCCTGCACAATTATCTGCCGTTCTGGATGGCAGAATTGATCGGCAAGCTCATCATCCTGCTCATTCCGATCTTTGGCGTGCTCTACCCGATGATGCGATTCCTGCCCTCCGTTTACGATTGGACGATGCGACGCAAGGTTTCGCGTCTATACGGCGAGTTGAGGTTTTTGGAAGACCGGTTGGAAGCCCTCGGCCCCGAAGCTGGTGTTGGCAAAATCGCCGCGCAACTTGAACAGCTTGAATGGGAGGCAAACCATCTTAGAATGCCGATTACCTACGCAAGCATGCTCTATGTGCTGCGACATCATATCGACCTCGTGCGCCAAGGTTTGAAGAAACACACCGATAAGGTGGTTCCGGGAGACCCGCCATGAAATGGACCGCATGGATACGCCTCATCGGCACCGCGGCTTTCGGCCTCGGGCTCACCAGCGCCGCGTGCGCACAAAGCAGCGTCAAAGTCGGTGCCATCTACCCTTTCAGCGGCGTTGCGCCGTCGATCGGCGCCTACGCCAAAGCGGCGATTGAAGTCGCGGTCGACATCGTCAATAGCGACCATCCCGAGCTCGGGGATCTGCCGCTGGCCAAAGGCACTGGCCTCCCCGGCCTCGGTGGCGCGAAGTTGGAGGTGGTCTTCGCCGACAACCAGGGCACGCCCGCGGCCGGCCAGAACCAGGCCGTGCGCCTCATCACCGAGGAAAAGGTGGTTGCCATCAATGGTGCCTATCAATCCGGCATCACCTTGACGGCGAGTGCAGCCGCCGAGCGATACGGAATCCCGTTTCTGACCGGCGATTCTGTTGCGGCGAACCTGACCGAGCGCGGCTTCAAATGGTTTTTCCGCACCACGCCGATCGCCACTGACTTCGCACGCATCTATCTGGAATTTCTTAAGGACATGAAAGCGAAGGGAGCGAAGGTCGACTCCATCGCCATCGTCCACGAGAACACCGAGTACGGGACGTCGGTCGCATCCGTCGTCAGCTCGGTATTCAAGGCAAGCGGGCTCAACATCACCCAGGACATCCCCTATTCCGCCAATGCCAGCGACGTCCAAAGCCAGGTACTGCAACTCAAGGACAAGAAGCCGGACGTGCTGATATTTGTCAGCTACACCGCGGACGCAATTTTATACGCCAAGACGATGAAGTCGCTCGATTACAAGCCGCCGATCGTGATCGCTGACAATGCCGGCTTCTCCGATCCCTCCTTCGTTGCCGCCGTCGGCAATATCGTGCAGGGCGTGTTCAATCGCTCGTCATGGAGCGTCGGAGCGCCGGGTACGACGACCTATCTGGTCAACGAAATGTACAAAAAGAAATCGGGCGTCGATCTCGACGACACCACCGCCCGCATCATGCAGGGCTTCATGGTGATGGTCGATGCCGTAAACCGCGCCGGATCGACCGAGCCTGCCAAAATCCAGGCTGCGCTAAGGGCGACCGATCTTAAGCCGAATCAGCTCATCATGGGCTTCAAGGGCGTGAAGTTTGATGAGAAGGGCCAGAACATCCTGGCCTCGGCACTCGTCATCCAGCTGCAGACTGGTGTGAATTACGTGCCGGTATGGCCGAAGGAACGGGCGACTGCCGAGCCTATTCTCGTCTACAAGGGATGGTGACGATCCTTCCGTTAGCAAATGTCATCGACCCTCATCCAGGTGATTGCCGGTGGACTGCTTCTGGGCGCCGTCTACGCGTTGTTCTCGTCCGGCCTGACGCTGATCTGGGGCATGATGAACGTCATCAACTTCGCCCATGGCGATTTCGTCATGCTCGGCATGTATGTGGCGTTTGTTGTGTGGGTGATGATGGGCGGTGGACCCGCAGCCGCGGTTCCTATCGCTGCGCTCGTGCTCGCGAGCGTCGGAATCGTGTGTTACTTCGCTCTGATCCGCCACATCATGCGCGGCCCGATGCTGGCGCAAATTCTCGGCACGTTTGGTCTCGCGCTACTGCTGCGGTATTCCGCCCTCTGGTATTTCGGGGCGAGTTTTCGCACGCTGCCGGAGACGCTGGTGGGCGGTACGTTGCTGATCGGTCCGATCCGCATTGAATCTGCACGCTTGCTGGCCGGTGTTGTAGCGATTCTCGTCACCGCCGGCCTCCATCTCATCCTCACGCGCACGGCACTTGGCAGCCGCATGCTAGCGGTTGCGGAAGATGCCACCGCGGCGGAGTTGATGGGTATCCGCCCCGAACGCATGCAGGCGGTCGCGTGGGGGCTGGGCGCCGCCGCAACTGGCATCGCAGGCGCACTGATCGCGAACTTCTTCTATGTCGCACCGACTGTCGGCGAGACGCTCGCGATCGTTGCTTTCGTAACGGTCTCGCTGGGGGGGTTCGGCAGCGTTCCCGGCGCATTGGTCGCAGGGCTATTGATCGGCGTTATCGAATCGGTATCTGCCTATGCGATCGGCGCGATCTACAAGGACATCGTCGTCTACATCCTGTTCGTGCTCGCCCTGTGGCTGCGGCCGCAGGGGCTGATGGGGAAGGCGTGATGAACCGTGCGGCGTGGCCGATCCTTGGTATCGCGCTTCTCGCCTATCCACTGGTATTCTCGACGCCATTCCAGCAGCGCCTCGGCGCGCTGGTCCTGCTCTATGCTATCGGCGCGTCGGCCTGGAACATCGTCGGCGGTTACGCCGGCTTGATCTCGGTCGGCCACGCGGTGTTCTTCGGTTGTGGCGCTTACGCCGCGCTCGCGTCGTATCAATATCTCGGCTTGCCCCCGATCGGTGGTTTGCCGATCGGCGTCATCGTGAGCGTCCTTATCGCGGCTGTTATTGGCGTGCCGACACTGCGTCTGTCGGGGCACTACTTCAGCATGGCCACCATCGCAGTCGCGGAACTGATGCGGCTCGCCGTATCGAACACCGAATGGCTCGGGGGGGCCCAGGGTTTGAGCGGTCCCCCTGTGCCGCGCACCCCCCTCGATCTCTCGTTCATATCCGCGTTGCCCTACTACTATGTTTTCCTGGCCGTTTTCGCGGCCGTGATTGCTTTGACATGGCACATGGAGGGCAGCCGCATCGGTTATTATCTCCGTGCCATTCGCGACAGCGAACGTGCGGCGCGCTCGCTCGGCGTGGCAGCGCCCCGCTACAAGCTTTACGCCTACATGCTGAGCGCGGCGCTCACAGCAGTCGCTGGTGCACTTTATGCCGTCATGTTTGGCTTCGTCGATCCGGAGTCGGGACTTGGCATTTTAGTTTCCGTCAAAATGCCGATCATGGCTGCGCTCGGCGGCGCCGGACTGCTGTTTGGCCCTCTCGTCGGCGCCGTAATCCTGGCGCCTCTGGAGGAACTTTCCAATAACTTGTTAGGCGGTGCCGGCGCCGGGCTGACTTTCGTTGCTTACGGTGCCATCATCTTGGTGATCGCTCGCTTTCAGCCCGGAGGAATCTTGAGACCTGCGCTTAGCGCGCTGCGCCGGCGCAAGCGACTGCCAAAAATGTGAGGCAGCTGTGCTGATCGAAGCGCGCAACATCACCAAGGCTTACGGCAGCTTCAAAGCTGTCGACGGCGCGAGCCTCAGGGTTGAGCCCGGCACAATCCTTGGCCTCATCGGCCCCAATGGTGCCGGCAAGTCTACACTGTTCAATTGCCTGACCGGTGACGTGTCGCCCACGTCAGGAACAGTATTCCTCGATGGGCACGACGTGAATCGACTGCCTCCCGAGGAGCGGGCACGCCGGGGTCTTGCCCGCACGTTCCAGGTGCCGCAGACATTTGAGCAGATGACGGTGCTCGAAAACGTGATGGTCGGGGCATTTGTGCGCACACCTCAGGCCGAAGAAGCAATGGCTTGCGCCAGCGCTGTGATTGAGGACGTCGGCCTCGGCTCCTTCGCGGATGCTCCGGCCCGCAGTCTCGGTACGCCAGGGCGCAAGCGGCTAGAAATCGCCCGTGCCTTGGCGACCCGCCCCAAAGTGCTGTTGCTGGACGAGGCCATGGCCGGACTGATGCCCGCAGAGATCCAGCGGGCCATTGCGCTCATCCGTAAAATCCATGCCTCAGGCATCACCATGGTCATTGTCGAGCATATCATCGAAGTGATCACTTCGCTCGCCGATCGCGTGGTCGTACTTCAGCAGGGTCGTGAAATCGCCCACGGCACCCCTGCAGAAATCACCAGCAATCCGGCGGTTATCGAGGCCTATCTGGGTAAGCGCGCAGCAAACGTCGCCCCCGGTGTGCGGCCGCGAGACTTGGGCGGGGCATCGCCATGATGCGGCTGAGCGTCGAGCACCTTGAGGTGCGCTATGGTGACCTGATCGGCGTCGCCGATGTGTCGCTTGAGATAGCGGCGGGCGGCATGGCTGCGCTCCTCGGAGCCAACGGGGCGGGCAAAACAACGACCCTCAATGCGATTGCGGGCCTGATCGCTGCCACCAAAGGATCGATCGTATTCGGGACCGAGCGGATCGATCGCAATCCGGCGCACGCCATCGTGCGCAAGGGACTGGCGCTGTCTCCGGAGGGGTGGCGGCTGTTCGTGCAACAGAGCGTCGAGAGGAATCTTCTGCTTGGTGCCACGCCAATCTCCGAGCGCTCGCGCAAAGCGCCTCTATTGGAGCGCGTTTACGCAGTTTTTCCTCAGCTCGCCGCGCGTCGGCACCAACGTGCCGGCACCCTGTCCGGTGGAGAGCGCCAGATGCTGGCGATTGGGCGTGCGCTGATGAGCGATCCGAAGCTGCTGATGCTGGACGAGCCGAGTCTTGGTCTTGCTCCCGCCGTCATCGACGCTTTGTACGAAACGTTGAGCCGCCTCCATCATGAGGGCTTGACCATTCTGCTCGCGGAGCAAGCCATTGAAATGGCGCTCGCGGTGGCGGATCACGCCTATGTGCTCCAGGTTGGCAGGAGCGTTCTGTCGGGGCCGGCAAGTCAAATCGCGCAGGATCCGGAGGTACAGCGGATTTATCTCGGGACCACCGCCGCGACGGGGTGATCCCGGCAATCGGTATATGGGCAGGCCGCTTCTATCAAGCCATCAATCAATCTAGTTCCGCTTGCTGGCGCCAGGCCGCAAGTGGCATACGGTGATCGGAATGCCGAATTCATAAGGGTGGCCGACGCAGAGATCGAAGCCGTCAATCTCACGCGCCATGCCTTCCATGCCGAATAACTATATCATCGGCCCAAAACTACGCGCCCTGGAGCGCTAGTTCCCGGACAGGCCCTAAGATTACGTCAACATCCTGCCGATTGATCTGTCCCGCTTCGGCAAGTATGCTCCGGCGCGCTTTGGGGCGTAGCCAAGTGGTAAGGCAGCGGATTTTGATTCCGCCATTCCCAGGTTCGAATCCTGGCGCCCCAGCCAGAAATCACCAAATAAAATCAATATGTTGAACTGTTCTCACGGGCTGAGAACGTTGCTTTTTCATGTCGCATGACCTTCAAAAGATTTCCCCTTATTTTCAATGGCTTCCATTTTTTGCAAAATTCTCCATGCGACATGACTGCGACATGGAACGATCCTTGATATTCTCAGATCGTTCTTCATTTTCAATAGTTCCCAGTCTTTGCAAAAGGCTCCATACGAGCTGACTGCAACATGGAGCAGCCCCTGATCCAAGCGCACGTTCAGCTGCCTGGCGCCCGCCTACACCATCGTTACATGTCTGGCAGAGCATCCAATCCATATCTTCATGAAGGCCCGTATTCCCTTCGCCAACCGCCGCGCGATCGATCCGCGCAGAAGCAACATCGCACTCGATGCGAACGCGCTTAACCGTCACGGGACCAAGCATGACGCGCTTGTGGATCGACTTGAGAACCTGTCCGAGGATGGTGTACTTCACGTCGTGCTCGGCGGCGGGGTCCCGGACGAGGTGCAGCATCCGAACACCTCGGCACGGAAGAGGGCAGCCATGCTGCCCAAGATATTTAATCTGCGCCCTGGGTTGACCTCCGGCCAACGCGCCGAGCGCCAACGCGTCGCCGAAATCCTCCGGGGCAACGCGCAGCCCGGCACGCATGCGAACGACGCCTCGCACTTAGCGGAGGCCGCCGAGACCGGATGCAGTTATTTCATCACCCACGACAGGCGAATTCTGCGAAAGCGCGACGAGCTTCGTGCCGTCCTGCCGCCGAATCTATGGATCGTCTCCCTTGAAGAATTTTTCGAAATCTTCGACGACTTCATCGCTGGCCGCCGGATGTAGCCAGCCGCGTTGCTTCAATAGATCTTTTGCTTCCAGAGCACTGAGATCTCCTCAAACGATGAGGCGTAGCGTGCCTTGACAGTACGGATGACCAGTTCGGTCTCTTTCTGGCGGATATCGTATTCGTTGATGTTCACATAGACTACGAGCCAGCAAGCGCTTCCATACTTCTTCCTGCTCTTGGCACCAATAGCTCCATCAAGATAATGTGGAATTGACTCCGCACGCGCGATCCAATTGCTCACCGGGTCGAGCGTCGGCGCCTTCAGCTCGCGGTATTCCTTACCCAGCCTCCGACCGCCATGCGTGCTGGTCACCTCGATGTTGTGCGTTTTGCCCGACAGCTTCACGTAGCCGTCGGGCCACTGCTCTGACGAGCTCGCCAGGCGCACGCCCTCGACCGGCATCAAGCCTACGAATTCTGCAAGCACATAAGCATCGTGCAGAAATTTAAGATGCGGGCGATTGAACCAATCGTCCGAATTGCAACGGTCACTCAGAGCTTTGGTTGCCGCAATGAAATCCCCTGGCGCTTGCCAAGCCGCCAGAGCGATGTGGGCAGCATCGCATTCGCTCCGGGTCAGGGGTGGGCCCCGCTCCGGCTCCATCTCCTCGACACACGGTGGCAGTGGATCGGCCTCGCATGCCTGATCGATCCAATCGTCGAGAGCGTCGCGGGGCGCAGGATCTTTGGTCGGTCGAATCATGTACGTCAGGATGTCCCCGAAATCGATGAATTGATAGTGATCTCACCCACCGGCGGCAATCACAACCGATCGATCCATTTTTTGATCTCGCCAAGGATCTGGTCGAAGCTCGGTTTCGTGCCGTAGTAGAGTGCGCCGCTCGCCGCGAAGGCCTCGTTGTACGTTTTGCGCGTTTTTGGGTCGCTAAGAATGAAGGCTTCGTTTTCAGCAATGTTGGGATTGTCAGCGCCGCGAAACCGCTTCGCTTTATGGATTTGATAGGCTTCTGTACCAATGAACGCCTGAACGTCCGAGCGTTGCACCAGTGCGAAGACATCATAGTAGTGTCGCATGAAGCCGACTGGCGATTCGCCGCTTTGCTGTTGCAGACGGAATTTGGCCGAAACGGTCTGGAGCTTTTCAACGAATGTGTAGCGGAGATCGTAACACGGGACGCCCTTCGCCCGATTGTCGATCATGTCGACCTTGCCGACCCCGTAATCGTAAGCCCACGAACTGATGTCTCGCGCGACGTTCGGCGTCACATCGTCAAAACCCACTTCAAGCAACACGCCCTCGCGCAGTCCTTCCAACCGTTCGGTTGTCTTGTAAAAGAGCCGAATGCCCGCGCTGAAGAAATCCTTGTTGTCGAAGGCTGTGTCGCGCTCGACTTTTTCAATACAGTCAATGTGGATCGTTGTTGCCAGCCAGTCGTAAAAATCCTTGCGGCTTTGCACTTGCCGAGGTTTCGTCTGATTGCGTCCGGTCTTCACATCCCGGTCCGGCGGAGGCTCAATACGGATGTCGATATCTTCTGAAAACCGGTCGATGACTTGAAAGCCTTTGGACAGCGACGTCCCGCCCTTCAGCTGGAATGTGAGGCCCAGCTGCTGGAGGCCATAAAGGCAATGCATGATCCAGTAGTCTTTTTCGACCAGGGCCGGATCGATGCCCCTCTCTGATGCGACAATTCGGATCAGATCAACAAATTGCGGGTGATTGTGCAGATAGTCAGCCATGAGGCGCCATGTCCGCCGCCACGGCCGAAAAGAATTTTTTCGTCTTCACATTCCCGTATTCACGCGCTGCCTTTTGCAGGCGTGGCGCGTCGAATGACGGGACGCGCTCCCGCACACGGTCAAGCACCTCCCTCTTGCTTTCAGCGAGCTGATCCAGATTGTTCACGAGATCGACCAGCAGAAATTCCTTGCTCAGTTTTTTGGGAAACGATGGCCGCATGCGGAAGTCAAACGTGCGGCCTCCCAACGTGAAGCTCCCGTGCCGCTTGTGATTGTACACCACGGTCTTGTCGTACAGCTGCGTCGTCCCGACACCGAGCATGTTGTAGGCGTTGGGCGAAGCGAGCAAAAAGCGACGATCTTTCAGGAAGGTCTCCACCAGCCTGTCGTCGTCCGCCGGAGCTTTACCGAACACGGTCTCCTTTGGGTACAGGTAGAGTCCGGGTGCCAGCTTCGTGAGCGTTCCTTCATCCACGAGCTGCTTGATATGCCGGTCAACGGCCTTGGACCACAGGGCGAGGTCGTCTCGTCGATAGACCCGTCCGGGCCGCAGGTGCCTTCTGAGTTCCTCAACTTTCGTCATGTTGACAATATAAGAGGAGCTCTCTCATTTTGCAAGCTTTTTCATTGAATAATCATGCAAATTGTCTGCCTATAGTACTGATTTCATTATATATTCGTCGATATCAAGTCATATCTGCGTGGCTTTTGTGCGCGGGCGGGCGTTCCCCTGTGCTATACTGCGCAATATGAAAGTCGAAGAAATCGCCGAAGCCGTTGCCAACCTGCCTCCAGATCAACTCGTCCGCTTCCGCCGGTGGTTCACCGCATTCGAGGCCGGCCGCACCAATCACGCCGAGGAGCTCGATTCTGCGGCGACTAAACTCGGCCGCCTCGCCGGCCGTGCGTTTGCTGAATTGAAAAGGCGCTCGAACGAGCCGTGAGTAATTCCATAGGCGCGACGGTCGCAGTGCTGTCGAGTCCTTGCCGAGAATGGCCTCGCGCTAGCACATTTCTCGCGTCGCAACCAAGTCCCGAGCCGAATGGCCGGTGAGGGTCAAATCGCGTTTGATTTCCTGACGCGATATCTCAGGTGTCGTCAATTAGCGGACCTCGCATGCCGTGCGACGATCTTGGTGCGGGCGGAGCGCGATTGCATCTCCTGCCAGTCCTTGACCAGCGCAACCTCCATTCCGGCGTTGCCCCAGCGCATCGCCGACCTGATTGCAATAATTTCAGCCGATGAGGATTCCCCTTATGTTTCGATCGACCAGACACAGTCACACCTGTTCCTTAGGTGGGGTCGTCGCAATTGCTCTCATTCTGCTCGGTGCCGCATCGTGCCAAGCAGCGTCGCCCGCTCGAGAGCGCGTCCTCGCCGACATCAGGGCAGGCGCCGAGAAGATTACCGGTCGTCGGCCGGCCGAGAGCCGAGACGCAGCGCAAAATTGCCTACCGGGCGGCGTCCCAGAGAACTCTCCTCTCTGGGAAAGCGTCCTTGCCGATTACCGAGGGCTTCCCGTTCAGGATTGTTCGCCGACACACCGGGTCGCTGACGCACCAAACGGTCGACTTACGGGGCGGGCGCTCCTTCTGCTCCCAACGGCGGCGCAGGCTGCCGAATGGATTGTTTCAGCTTGTGAGGCCCAGGGTCCCACTGAAGCAGCGTTGTCAAAATGTGCTGTAAAGGTCCTGGATCATGTGAAAAATCAAAACAATCTGCAATTTGTGGTGGCGGGCGTCATTCACGAACCGAAGGAATACGGCTTTGACAAAAAGGATTGGGCCAACGCGCAATGCGTGAAGACGAAGGATAAAGAAGTCCTCTACTCATTCCGGGACGGCATCACCGTCAAATTGCAAGGCCTGCAAGACAAAGACAGGACGTCGTTTCGCTCCGGGCCGGAGGAAGGTTGCCGACCGACGCAGCCATCCGACCTCGCCGTGATCCTGACGACGGAACCAAAAAAGGTCGCCGCCGAGGGACGCGTTGCAGGTCTCCGGCGTGACGTGTACAGCGCCTGCATGAGCCGCTCGTCGCCGTCCGATGACGATTGGCGCCGCTTGGTCAGATCGTCTTTTGTTGAGGCATGGGCCAAAAAACGCTATGAGTTGATGGAGGTCGTGGCCAAAGCCGCGTGGTGCCTAAAGGCAAGTGCGCCCTCGACTAGGCCAAGCTAAACCCGGCCTCGCTTCGGTATTTGCATTCGCGAGCCAAATCCGGCGATGGCCGAAGCAAATCAGAAATCGTTTGTGGGATCACGCCTAAGAGCGGTTCGATCTCGCAGGACCTCTCGAATATTAGAGCACAGAAATAACCCTATTTGGCCTTCCTATCGCGCGACCGAAAATAAGGCGTGAAGTACGTGTGGTAGGCGAGCCGGTCGCTATATTCAATGATGTTATCGAGTACAGTGACGACGCGACAAGTTGTGGTGCCGCCATTTTTTTCTCCCCGTAGCCCACGGCCCACCATTTGCATGTAGCGCACCGGACTGAAGACCGGACGCGAAATGACGATGACATCTGTTTTCGGCGCATCAAAACCTGTCGTGAGGACGCCGTAGTTGCATAGGATCTTGAGAGTGCCGCTCTGAAACTGCCGAATGAAATACTGGCGGGCTGACATCTCTGTTCCACCGTGAACCGCGGCTGCCGGAATCCCTCTCAATTGGAGGAGCGCTGCCAGGTGGCTGGCATGCCACACCGAATTTGCGAAAAGCAGAATTTGCCCGCTGGTGGAATACTTGCCTACCGCTCGAACGATTGCGTCGTTGCGGCGTTCGTCCTCGCCCATTCGGTGGGCGGCCGCCTCGGGAAATTCATCGAAGGTCTCGATTTGTTTTTTCTCAGTTTCGGTGAGAACAAAAGGATGAGCGTAGGTCAAGGGCTCGATAAGAATCTCAGAAAGAATGCCAGCGGCCTGAAGCCTTTCATAGAGCTCGGCCTGCTCGTCAGGCGGCGGGTACAGACGACCATCGAAGCGTCGCGCCAGACGATGTGATTCCTCTTCATTGCGCCCACGAAACGGGGTGGCGGTCAGCCCAAGCAATGGCGGCGGTACGGTTTTTCGTTCATCCGTTTGCTTCCCGGTCAGCCAGCTGAGCAGCCGCGTGTATGACGGCGCGATTGCGTGATGGGCCTCATCAATCACGACTAGGCTGGCGTCCCGTATCCAGTCCGGCAATGTGGTAGTGATACGACTTGCCAGTGTCTGAATCGATGCGACGATAACCGTCGGCAAATCAGTATCGGCTGCGTTCGGATTGGGGTTGCCACCCCACAGACGAAAAATCCGCAAATCGGTCCATGGCTCTCCGCGGTTGGCCCACACTTGTCGGAAGCTTTGTACCGCCTGTTCGCACAACTCGTCGGTCTGAGCGATCCAGAGAACGCATGCTCCATTGTGTAGGGCGCAGTCGACCGCGGTTTCGACGGCGACACGGGTTTTTCCGGAGCCGGTCGGCAGGCTCAGTACAGCTCGCGCCGGTTTGGTTTTGTGTTTTTCAATCAACTCCCTGAGCTGCCCGATAAGGCGCTCCTGATAGTCATGCAAATCGCCGAGCGGCATCGGACCGCTGGCCCAGATCTCGGCTGTGCGTCTCGACGTGCGGCTGCCCCCGAATTCAGGCGGGAAGCCCAACGCCATCGCGAAGTCGAAGGCTTCCTGAATGCCCCAGCGATGGGGTGGCGCCAGCCCCTCTTTTTCAAGTTGCCGCTCAAGAACTGCAAGCACCGTCGGCCCATGCACCGCAAGCGCAAGGCGCGCCACCGCAACCGGCGGCATAGCGGCTTTCAGCTTGACCGCGCGCCTGACCGCGTCATCGAACGTGTCAAGACAGGCGCTGGAACTACCGCCGACGGCCGCCAGCAATCGTTCTTCAAGGCATCCCTTAGCCGCCACCTCAGCGCGTCGACGGACGTAATTTCTTTCCACGATAGCGTCGGCAATCTGTCCCGGGTCACCGGTGATCCATCCCGCATTGATGGCTTCGTGCACTAGGATCATGACCCGTTCCTGCCATGGCCTGCGCCCGAGTTGATCGAGATCGACCAGCAGCATCCCTTCATCGAAGGTCGCGGGCAGCGGCGTTCGAATTTCGCCAATCTGGATGTAGAGATTTCGACAGGCATGTACCCACGCCTCGTTTCTCCTATCATCAGAAAGAGCGGGAGCGAGTTCGGGCGCCACGTCCAACAAGAACACCGGCTCCGCTGCCCGTCCGTCATGTGCTATGCGGGCAACCTCGGCAAGGTCCTTCGCGCCGCGCCTGGACCAAAGCTGAAGCGCCCGGGCTGTCAAAACGACAACAGGAACACCAGTTTTTTGGGTTTGAACGGCCAGAGCATCGGAACTCGTAACGTGGCATCGCTCAAGCGGCACGAGCTCCGTCTCGATTCTGACCAGTGACGGAACTTCTCGGTACTCCGCTGCAGCCTCGAAGCAAATCCGGCGCAGTTCCGCTGAGACTTCGGTCGACTCACAGGCCGCAAAGGCTGCAGGCCAAATGCTCTTGAGGTCACCTTTCGGGATGGTCCACCCATCAAAGAACCCAGTGACCAAGAAATCCAGTCTGTCGATGATAACACTCCAGCCTGGCAGCCGCTGCAACCACTTCATGCTGCGAGCTGCCTTGAGATCGGGGATCGTCACGATATGGCCATTTAACGCGGCGGCTCCGTATCGTCCAAGCAGCCAGCATGTTGGCGATGGAACCTCGATCGGCTCGTAAACCTCTGGTCGCGTGGTATGGCCAAATTGCGCGTGTTGTGTTGAATGCCATTGCAACCGATTTAGGAGGAGTGCCGTGAGGGGGCCGCGCGCCGCAAGCGGCAAGACGCAAAGTAACGGCGCGCCGGCAAGAACTTGCGGCTCACTGACAAAATCGAGATAGCTCCATTGTGGAGACTTGTTCTTGGCGGACAAAACCCCGCTGTAGTACGGCCGGACAAATTGCCGATATTGCTCGTACGCCTCACCTACGCGGCTGTTCCAGGCAATCAGCTCATTGGGTGGCTCGGATCGTATATGCAACGCCGCAAGAAAAGGCTCATCATTTACATGATATTGCTCGTCAAGCAGAAGGCCCCAAACATTTGCGTCATCGGCGGCAATGAGGCCGGGCCGGAGCAAACGGCTTGCAAGCACCCATTTGCCGCTAAAACTACGTGTATGTACGCGCGCGGCAAGTGATGTGAGGAACCCTAACGAGACCGTCTGCGGCGCCTTACGCAGGCAACTCCAGAGATTGGCCCACGCGTGATCGGCCGCCTGCCCCCAGCTGCGCTCGGCGATCAAGAGCGTCTCATTAAGCAGCGTTTGCCATTGATTATCGTCGAGCGGACGCACGCCCAGGACCTGTTCAAGTATAGGCTTGCACTCTTTGTCCGCAGCAACAGCGTGGTGGACGGCAAATCTACCGGTGGGTACGACACCGCTCGAAATGATCACCTCCGAGGCAGCGGCGAGCTTTCCTTGCTCGGTCGGAATCACCCTAGCCAGACGCAATTCATTGCGCACGCTGTAGTCACGTGAAGCGTCGAATATGCGTTTCAGCAATTGAAAGACAGCGCGCGTCTGCGCCATGTCGACCGATGCGACAGCTTCGAGCCACTGCGTCAGGGCCAACTGATTGTCATGTTTCTTGCTTCGGCGAAGTAGGGCCTTCAGGCGGCTGAGGCGCTGGCCCCTGTAACAGCTTGGATGGAAAAAATCCGACCTCAGCTTGGGTGCGGCTGCTTGGCACCACTGGCTCAGCGCTACGTCATCTTCGACCGGATGGAGCTTAAGATCGGCCGCGCCTCGTAGCTCACCCTCGCCGTCGGCCAATACCGAAGCGGTGGCGAGGCGATCCCAGACCGCATCGACCAGGGGCTGCGCCGTTTCCCCGCGAGTCTCAAGGTCTCGCGGAAACATATCGAGCGGACGTCCCGGGTCCTCAACAGTAGCAAGTGGTGCAAGCGCGGAGACGACGAGCTCGGCAGCTCTCTCCATAAGGAAGCTGTTGTAAGGCCCGTGAATCAGGGCGGTGCGATCACTATTGACCTTCCACGGTGCGTTCAGAATTCCGGGTATGCGGGAGGGCGTATCCGTCGCGAAGAACGCCCAAAAACGGCCGGCCCGCTCCTCCCGCGCGGACAGCGGCAGCGCCCATGCGATTGGGACTTCGTCGCGCGTATGAACCGTGGTCCCGTCGGCGCGCGCTTCGGGATCAGTCAATGGCACGCGTATGTGGACAACCTGCCATGAACTCTCTGAGTCATTCTCGACCAAGTTCACAGCCGGGCCAACCCGCTTCCTGCCAATCTTGCGTATGGTGTTGGCTGCGGACTGGAGCTCTAGGTCGACGTCAACCGGGAGAAAGAGCAAAAATTCACCGGGGAACGCGTTGAGCTCATCATGAACATGAGGTACGAGCCGTTCTTCGGCGATATCGACACGCACGATCGTGGTCGCCCAGCGCGACAATTCGTTGAGATCGGGATCGGCCACGAACTCCGGCTCCGACTCAATTGGCCACGCCAAGCGAAGCCCGGGTGCGGGATGGTCTGGCGGAAGCGCCAAACGCTCGCGGATGGTCTGGCCACACAGAGTAGGATCAAATCGTAGACAGACCGATCGGCTGAAAAGCTCGATCCGCCCCCCCAAGCCCAAGAGCGATTTGAAACCAATACCAAAGCGGCCAATCTGATTTTGACGCTTGGGGGAGGAACGCGCACTTAAAAGCGCGATGATTCCATCGCGGCTTAGAGGCGCGCCGGTGTTTGCAGCATAAAGCCGGTTGCCCGTCAGCCGAAGCACAACGCGGCCGGCGACCGGACTTGCGGGCGCGGCCTGTTCAAGAACCGCGTCGGCGGCATTCTGGACGAGTTCAAGAACTTGGCGATAGCTGTAGCCGCCGGCAAGGGCTTCAATCTCGGTCTCGTAGTGATCGCGAACTTCGTCCGGAATATTTTGGTAGTTCGTCAGGCGCCGTTCAATGCGCTCACGCACGAAGTCAATCAGACTTGGTTGCGCCCGCCATCCCTCAGGCGTTGGCATAGCCGGATCAATACGCAATCGCAAACCATCCTCCATTGGACTATAGTCTGTGGTGATGATCAGAGAATTCACGCAGGTTGGAATCGCCGGCTAGAGTGCCTCGAACGATATCGTTGATCACAGCGAGCAATCGATCGTGGCAAATGCCGCCCAGATCGTCTGTCGTGACGAGGACGTTGCCAATCTTTCAGCGCGGTATCAGGCCATCCGTTTGCGCCATCGCTGGCATAATCCCGGCTATCGAGCATCACGAGATGCTCCCACTACCTGTTTCCCCTGGATCGCCGCACACAGTGCCATCCCATCCGCTGTCGTGCCAAGCCATTCGGACCGTGATGTGGTTTGCCCCCAATCAAACCGGTATCAAACCCACTTGTCGGCTGGTCGGAGTCCTCCCAAAGCGAGCAACTCCTTCTAGCCCAACTTTCGGATGGGCCCAACTGCCGGGTCATCGTTGCACAAGGCCGTCCGGACCCGCAGCGTGTGGCCACCCAGGGGGCCAAAGCTGCGCAGCCTGCAGGTGAGCACGATGATCTGTTGATGCTTGCCGGCTCGGCTCAGTGCGTCGAACATCCGTTGAATGCGGTCGTCGTCGCAATAAACGAGGGCGTCATCGAGGATGATTGGAGCGGCCTCGCCCTTTTCGGCAAGCATCGCACCCATGGCGAGACGAACAAGCACGGCAATTTGCTCCTGCGTGCCATCCGACAGCCGCGCAAACGCCTCCGTCCGTTCGCGTTTGACCCCGGTGATCGCAAAGCCGTCCCCAAGCTCAAGCTCCGCGCCCGGGAAGAGGTCGTGCAGAAAGGGTCGCAAGTGCCGACGCACCGGCACGTAGTAGTGATCGCGCCCTTCGGTCAGGCATTCCACGACCGTGTCGCGGAGCAATTGGAGCATCGACACGCGCTCTTGAACCCGCGCGCAGTCGCGCTCGGCGAGCACCCGCTGCTCCCGGGCAGCCGTCAGCGCTTCGCCGACGCCCTCGCCGCCCGCCGTCTGAATCTGCCCGGTGAGACGGCCAATATCGCGCTCAAGCTGCCGCACCTCGTCGTTGCGGTTCTCAAGCGCCTGCTCGAGGCGCTCGCAACGCGTCCGTCGGCGCTCGATCTCGGCTTGGTCGGGAGCCGTCAGCCGTAGCGCATCGAGCATCGCCGCCGCCGTCTGATGGGCGCTTTCTGCGCTTGCGACCTCGGCAACCAAGGCCGTGTGCCGCGCCACGCGCTCCGCGTCCGGACAAAGTACCAAGTCCGCGGCGATGTTTTTGCAAAGCAGTTCGAGCTTGGATTCGATGCCGCTGCGTTCGCCGAGCACCGTTTCCAGCGCCTCCTGTTGCTGCCCGCGCGCCTCCTCAAGGTTGTCGCGACGCGCCTCAAGGGCAGTGCGCTCCTGTGACAAAGCCACGCTTTCCTCTTCAATCTCCCTCGCGGTTGGCAAGCGTTGCCGCTGCGTGCCGGTAAGTGCCGCCGCGATCGCGGCCTCGGTTTCTGCCACGGCGAGCTTCAGCTTGCCAATTGCCGCTTCGGGGTCACCCTCCACCTTGAGAGCCTTGAGCTGCATCAGAACTGCTTTGCGCTCAGCCTCCAGGTCGCGGCGTTTGGAAAGGAGGGCGTGCGCACCCGCCACGCTGTTTACGTCCGCCGCTTTCAAAAGTTCAGACCGCTCGTGATCGAGTTCCTGCCGTTTCTCGTGCCTCTGATGCGCGGCGGGCGTCACCGTAATGACCGCCATTTCGGCAACGGTAATCTGGACCGGGGCCAGCACCGGTGCGCTGTAGCGCGCCATGGCGGGATTGCCGCCGATGCGGACCTGGCCGATGGCTTCCGGCTTGACCTCGACGGCGAGCTGTGCCGCGGCGGCCGAGAGCTGCGCATCAAGCGATGCGATCTCGCGGTCAAACGCGTCGAGGTCTTCGACCATCTGCGGTGTGATACGGATTTGAGAAAGCCGCGCGTCGCTGTCCCGGAGCTCCGTGGCCGCTTGTTCGATCGTCTTCAGCTGACGCGCGAGTTCGTCCTGGCGCTGCGCGCGGATCGTTGCCGCGACGAGCTTCTCAAGCTGCTGCTCGCGTCGGGAGAGAGTCTGCACGGCCTTTTCGACGCCGGCGATCTGCTCCTGAGTGCGAGCGACTCCAGCCCGGGCCTCATGTTCGCGGCCAAGAAGCTGCGGGACATCGCTGGCAAAGGCAGCTTCGGCTTCGCGGTTCGCATCGAGACGCTCGGTGAGCTCCCGATGTTGCGCCAAACGCTGCGCCGCGCTTTCGAGCGCGCGCCACGCCGCCGTCTTCTCTGCCTCGCAACGCCGGATTTCCTGATCGGCAGCGCGCGCATCCGCCAGGTCGCTGCGGGCGCTGACAAGTTCCTGCGTGAGTTCCTCGATCGCTCCGGGATCCGTCAGCTCGCGGTGCCGCCGGCGGTATTCGGCGAGTTCGCCAAACTGGGCCTCGAGGGCAGCGAGTTTGGCCTGATGCTCACCTTCGGCGATGCGCCAACGTTCGACCTCAGCTATGGCCCGACCAAGGGGGCCGTCGGTTTTGGGATGCTGCTCAGAGTTCGTCAGGTAGAGCCGCAGCTCCCTGTTGAGGGCTTCCAGAACCTGGCGTGCGCGTTCGCCGCCGACGAGCGCACCGACTTCTGATTCAATAGCGGCGTTTAGGAGATTCGATGCGCCCGCACCCACAATGGGAGCCGTGAAGGACGCGCCCTGGCCGACCCAAAGGAGACCGAATGCACCGTCGTCCAGCGTCCGGCCGCTGCCGGGACGCAGCCCAAGGATGTCCCACACGGCCTCATCCGCCTGCTTGAAGCGGGCGATCTCCCGGCCATCTTCGGTGAGGCTTGCACTCGGTGAGCGCAGAAACGACTTTCGGATCGCGTAGATCCGGCCGTTCTGGTCAAAGGTGAGCTGGACCGTTGCGGGCAGTTGGCTGCCATCGGAAGCCAAATCCCGGATATCCTGGGTCTTACTGTCGTGGCGGCAGAAGAGGCAAGTGCGGATCGCCTTGAACAGGGTCGATTTGCCAACCTCATTCCCAGCCGCAAGGACATTCACGCCCTGATCGAAACCATCGACATGCGCTGCGGTGGTGAAGCGGCCGATCCCTTCCACGGCAAGGTTTCTGATTATCATCACGCAGCCTCCTTACCCTGATCGCCAGCGACGCGAAGATAGAGCTCCACAAGAGCGTCTTCGGCGCGGTGGCGCATGTCCGAGGTCCGCTCGGGATCCTCTCCGACGCTGCGGAGCCGGTCCGCGCATCGTCGCAGAACGCCATCGAAGTCAATCGCCTCGAGATCGGCTTCGGTGGGGCGCACAACGAGAAACGCCTGATCAACGTCGAGATGAAAGACCGCGGCTTCGAGATCGACAATGCGGCGTTGGAGGTCGGCGTAGTCACCGATCGGAAGCGTGCCCTCCAGGTACAGGCGCACGATCAGGCGCGGCAGATCGGATTCATTGCGCAGCCGTTGTTCGAGATCGGCGAGCGCGGCTCCGTCCTTGAGGTACTCCGTGCGCGTGATCCACCGATAAGTCCCGGTGTTGACAGGGGTGATCGATGCAGGCGCCCCCGGGCCGGGAATGTCGACCAGCAAGGCGGTGCCCTGCTCCTGGCCACCGGCGCGGTCCGGCTCGGGTGTGCCGGCATACCAGGCGGCCGGCCCGATTCGGAGCGTGCGGTGCCAGTCGCCGAGGGCGAGATAATCCAGGCCGGCGCTCTTCGGGCGCCCGGGGTCGATTGGGTTCGTGGCTTCCCCTTCGTTTCCAAAATTCGTCACTGAGCCGTGGGCGAGGCCGAGACGCAACGCGCCTGCCGGCGTCGCCGCTGTGTCCATCCAGGCGGTCACGTCATCCAACTCCCCCTTCCGCGTCAGCGGAGCCGGTAAGAGGAACGCGTGCTCTTCAAGGCCAAAAGCTGTCGGCGTGAGGTGCAGGTGAATGTTCGGTGGCAGGCCGATCTGCGCCAGGCGATCCCACACCCCTTCGGGCCGGTGCGGATCGTGATTGCCGGGCAACAAATGCCAATGGACCTCCGAAAAAGCCTTCATGCGCTCAATCGGGGCGCGCAGCGTCACCGGGTTCGGGGCCTCGTTGTCGTAGACGTCGCCAGCGACCAGGACATGGCGGGCCCCGTGGACCATCGTCATTTCGCCAAGGCGCTCGACCGCAGCCAGGCGCGCCTGACGCAAGGGCTCTTCTTTGACTCCGAATTGCTTGAAAACTTTGCCGATTTGCCAATCCGCGGAATGAAGAAATCGCATGTTCGCCTCGCCTGAGTTGGCAGCGGTTTGCAGGACCAATCTTGAGGGCCGGCTCGAAGCCATCTTGGCGATTCGGCTCCCCCCGCAGCCTTGATCGCCGTAGCTCGGGCAAACCGGAAGCAGCGGAAGGAAAAAAGTTGGGGATGTCCTCCAGCTGAAATGACGGCAAGCCGCCCGTCGGCCCCACACGCGCCAGCCAGCGGACAGAGCCACCCGAGGGCTCCTCGGCCGCGCTTTACGCTCCCGCCAGCCACCGCCTGATGACCCGCCATACGCCTTGCCGCTGTCGCGGCGTCTGCGGCTGAGCGCACGTGGAAGGAATACGGGCTGCTACCGGCTGGAGCGGGCCGTAATACTGGGCCTTGGCGCGTCGATCCCTCGCACGTTCGGCGGCAATTTGCTGATCCGACCACGGCGCCGCTTCGACGATCCGTCCCTTGTCAATGAAGTAGTGAGAACGGCACGGCAGGCTCCAGCTCCCGATGGATGGATCGAGGGAGATGGATTCGCCATCGAAGGTGAAGCTCCAGTCCGTCGGCGTGAATGGCGTGATCACCTCGTGGCCGCAGCCGCAGCAGCATTGATGTGCGGCCGTGGCATATTTGATCGAGACGTACAGCATGCCCGGCTCAATGGTGTCCGGAATATGATCGACGAAACGATGCTCAAGTCGTGGGTACCGCATTCGCGAAATCCCCGTTGATGATCAGGTTTCCGTCGGTCGTGTAGGTGCAGTGGTGCTCCTGCTCGAGGTCGCGGTAGAAGCCGCGGATTTTCTTCCACTTGATGACGGCGAGCGTAGCGTTGAGCGCGTTGAGGTCGGCGACCTGAATGTTGGACGCGTAAAGATCGTCCTCCTCATGACCGCCCGCGAACGAAATCCGCCCCTTGCGGACATGATCGCGCTTGGCCGGCGTGCTCGCCGTCACTCGCAGGATGCCGCCCAGCGAGCCGTCGACCAGTTCGAGCCCCATGCCGACGTCGATAAAGGGGACGTTTCGGGCCTCGAGCCACTCGATCACATGCCGCTTGGGCGCGCCGCCATCGAGGCATAAGAAAGCAAAAGTCACACCTTCGAGCAGGTGAAGATTGTCGGCACCGATATCGACCGAATGCGCGATGATGCCGCGGTGCATACGAGAATAGATCGCTTTGTAATAGTCGACCTTCTTGGGCGCATCGCGCAGCTCGTCGAGCGAGGGTGCTCCCGGAGCGCGAAAGGCGTTGTGCTGCAAGAACTCGTCCCCGTCGATGAGACGGATTTCTCGCGCCGGCGTCTTGGCGGTGAGGTCAAGAATATACGATCCGGTGCCGCCGAGACCGATGATCAGGAGCTTCTCGCCGACGAGACGCTCCGTCAGGGCGCCCACACCGGCGCGATCCGATGCAGTCTCCGTGTAGTTGAACACCTCGTTGTCGTCGCCCGGCTCGGGCCCGGCGAAGGTTCGGGGCGTGACGCCGGGCCTCAACACGGTGGCGGGTCCGCATAGGATCGCCGCATAGGTCGTCATCTTCTCGTAATAGTCCCGGTAACCGGCGTCGGGCTTGGAAGAGAAGCTGTGTTTAGCGGCGATCCCGTTGCCGAGATTCATTTCAGCGCTTTGATGGCTGATCTGGGCGATGGGGACGCCGTCGGCTGTGCAGGGATAGTCGCCGTCGAAGTAAACGACGTGCGTGTCGGGCCGCTGCGCGACCTCGCCGGCGAGCGCCAGGCTCGAGATAAGCATTCCGGTCCGAACGCGCTTATTAGCATCGACGTAGGGTACGTCGCGCAAGAGGAGGAAGCCTCCTCGGATCTGCACGAAGTACCCCTCGTCGCGGAGCCGCTTCAGGTCGGGACTATGACTTAACGGTTCTTGTGACATTAAAGATCGTCCCCTCCCTGACCTTGACCGTGGCCCCGGGGCCAAGCTCGCCGGCCGAAGGATGCGATGCCGCATGCCGGTAGGTCACCGAGAAGACGATGTTGGGGTCGGTGTGCGGGCCGAGGAAGGCCAGCTCGACGATCTCATCGTAGGTCACCTCGCGGCCGGGTACCTTGCGCGGTCGCGCATTGACGATGATTTCGGTTTCGTGGAGATGCTCGATCGTCTGCTCCACAGCGTCACCGGGCTGTTCGGGCCCGGGAAGGTTGTCGATTACCATGCTCTGTCCTTTTCCATTGAACTCCGAGCCGAAACTCGGCTCGCAAACGTCCAATCGGCCGGAGCAGGACGAACCGGTAAGCCTGGGTCAGAATTTTTTGTGGAGGGTCCCTGGCGGGGTCGGGCCGCAGATGAAGAAGGCTGGGCATCCCGGGCAGGTCCAGGCCGACGGCTTGATTGGGAAGCATCCGGCGCGAATCTCGGCAAGGAAGCTGGCAAGCTTGGTCCGACGCGTTTCGAGCTTCCTGGGCGGGAGGTCAATCGGGGTCGTTTCCTGGTCGGCCAAGTGGACCAGCTCCACCTCGGCGTCCGGAAAGGCCTGTCGGGCCGCGAGGAGAAAAGCTGCGGCACCCACATCGTCGGCCTCGGCCGAGCGCCGATGCCCCGTGCGGACCGTACGCAGAATGCGCCGGCCGTCTCCCCGCACCAGCACGTCGTCCGGACGCACGATGATCTCCTGGTCCCCGAACCCCAGGCGCAGGACAACCGGCGTTTCGGCGGTCAGCCCGTCACGGGTGCTGATAAAAAAGCGGATCATGCTCGCCGCCAGGGCCTGATATTCAGCCGCATAGCCGTGACCTGCGAGGCCCTGCGCGTCGCATTCCGCGCCTACCCGGGCCTCGAGTTTGTCGAGCGGGATTTGACCTGCGACGATGGCTTCGAAGACGGTGCGCACGGCTTCGTGCATCCGCATGAAGTCCGTCAGGGTGCGCCGGCCGCCGACCTGAAGCATATGCGTGTAGAAAAAACGCCGGGGACAGGACTCGTAGAGAGCCACCTGGGGCGCGGCGAAGCTCAGCTTGCCCTCGAATATCCAGGCGATGGGCTGCTCTTCCGGCGTCGGCGGCAGCGGCCGGCCAGGCACGAGATGCCTGCGCGCGAGCCCCGCGCCTAACCGATCGAGGAAAGGCGACGCAGGCCGATTGTGCCCGTTTGCCTTCTTAGTTGGTGAGTAGAGGAGGAGACGGTCACGCGCCCGCGACAGAGCCACGTAGAACAGGCATTCCTGTTCCTCCGCCTGCCCTTCGCGAAACACGTCGAGCGCCCCGCTCTGCCCGCCCTCGACCATACCGTCCGGCGGCGGGCATGCCGGCGCGGGCGGCGTTCTGGGCAGCGTGTCGGCATTCATCCCCGGGAGATGGACCACCGGAAACTCAAGCCCTTTCGCGCCGTGAATGGTCATCAGGCGAACGGCATCAATCCCTTGGGCCGCCGCCGGCAGTTGCCGAAGATCGCGCTCGTCCGCAAGGCGAACGAGTCGGCGGACGCGGTCGAGAAGTCTCGTGATGGGCGCGCCGCGCGCGGAAGGTTGCACGCGCACAAAATTGAGAAACTGCCAGATAGCGATCGCCCGCCCACGGTCGATGACGTGCGTGGAGGTGCCAAGACGCGCAGCGATCGGTGTGCGATCGAGCAGCAGAGTCGCAAGAACGGTCCAGGGCTGTGCGGTGGAATCGAACCTGTCTAGCACATCTGCCAAGCGGCGGAGCGTGGCCCCCCCTGCCTTGGAAAGTTCGGGAATCGAATCGATCGCATTGAGCCAAGTCAGCGGCCGACTTTCATTAGCGCGGAGATAATCAAGGACGGCCCCAACATCGCCGAGCGACATTTCGAAGCCGCTCATGCAAGCGACCCGGGTCAAACCCATCGCGCGGCGGTCTGTTAACAGCGAGAGAAGCGTCAGCAGATCCTTTACTTCGGCGCGTTCGAACAGGCTACCCAGAAAAAGAATGGGAATGCCAAGACCTTCGAGCTCCTGGCCTAGGGTCGAGAGTTTCTCGTTGCCCGTGCAAAGCACGGCTTGATCCCGATAAGCGTAGCCCGCCCCGCGCATCTCCGCGAT
>Ga0126369_10000474_pt1 | contig 26298 bp, 23 predicted proteins | sample PanSoiMetaPlot_1_FD_109646 | JGI IMG/M metagenome (GOLD analysis project Ga0126369, IMG submission 109646) | Tropical forest soil microbial communities from Panama - MetaG Plot_1 | ecosystem: Environmental > Terrestrial > Soil > Tropical forest > Bulk soil | place: Panama | collected 2016-02-17
AGAGGTGTCCGGCGCGCTTGCCTCATTTTCATCGCCGAAGAACTTGACATAGCCGCCCAGCGGAATCGCGGAGATTTTCCATCGGGTGCCGCGTCGATCATAAAAGCCGACCAGTTCGGGCCCGAACCCGATCGAGAATACCAGCACCTTGATGCCGCAGAGGCGCGCCACAACAAAATGCCCAAGCTCATGAAAAAACACGATAACTGTCAGGGTGAACAGAAACGGGATGATCCAGTTCGTGTAGTTGCCGCCGACGGCAGCAAGACTGAAAAACACATTTGATCCCATCAGCAAACCTCATTTCGACCTAAAGCCACCCATCGCAGCGCTCTCTCAAATCGCCTTTCCCGCGATTGCCGGCAAGAGGCTCCGCGCCAGCGACCTTGAGCTATGGTCGACCGCGATCGCGTCGTCCACATCGACCGGCTCACGCATAATGCCGCGCCCTTGTGCGTTCTCGATGGTCGCCTCTACCAAAGCGGGAATTCCGGCGAAACCGAGACGACCGCCCATGAACGCGTGAACCGCGATCTCGTTGGCCGCATTCAACACTGTAGGGGCTCCATTTTGCGCCACAAGTGCCTCGCGCGCCAAAACGAGCGCCGGAAAGCGCACCGGATCAGGGGGCTCGAAAGTCAACGTCGCCATCTGCTTGAAGTCGAGACGCGCGGCTGCGGGCATCCGCTCCGGCCAGGCCAGGCAATTGGCGATCGGGACCCGCATATCGTGAGGTCCAAGTTGGGCAATCATCGAGCCGTCGCGATACTCCACGATACCGTGAACGATCGATTGCGGATGCACGACGATATCGATCTGGCCGGAACTAAAGCCAAATAGATGATGGGCCTCGATCAGTTCAAGGCCCTTGTTCATCATGGTTGCGGAATCGATCGTGATCTTGGCGCCCATCGACCAGTTGGGATGCTGCAGCGCCTGCTGCACGGTTGCGGCGCGCATCTCTGCGAGCGAGGCGGTTCGGAACGGACCGCCGGAAGCTGTCAAGATGATACGGCTGACGTCGTCGCGCCGTCCCGCCGAAAGCGCCTGAAAAATTGCGTTATGCTCAGAATCGACCGGCAGCACGATGGCGCCGGCGACGGCGGCCCGTTGCATGAAGAGTGCGCCGGCGCAGACGAGGCACTCCTTGTTGGCAAGCGCGACCGTGGCGCCGCGTTCGATCGCCGTCATGGTCGGCCGCAGCCCGGCTGCTCCGGTGATGGCCGCCATGACCCAATCCGCCGGCCGCTGCGCGGCCTCGACGATTGCTTCGGCACCGGCGGCAGCCTCGATGCCCGTTCCGGCAAGTGCGTCGACCAACTCGCCATAGCAGTCCGGCTCGGCAACGACCGCGAATTTTGCCCCCAAGTCCCGCGCCAACCGGGCAAGCGCGCCGGCGTTGCGTTGGGCTGTGACAGCTTCGACGCGGAAACGATTGCGCTGCGAACGCACGAGATCAATTGTGCTGGCGCCGATCGATCCCGTAGCGCCAAGCAAAGTAATCGACACCTCGCTTGCGCGAGACGCTGCTTCGGCATGAGCAAATGGAACGACCGACATCGACAGAGCCCCCCGTTTCACCACAACAACAACCCGCGCGCTGCGGCGTCCTGCCCCCCGCGCAGCAGCCCGATCAATGCTGCCACGCTGGTGGCGGCAATGAAACCGTCAAGTCGGTCCATAAGCCCCCCATGCCCGGGAATCACATGGCTCGCATCTTTTACCCCGAACCGGCGCTTAACGGCCGATTCGAACAAGTCTCCGGCCTGCGAGACAATCGATAGGACGAGTGCGATGCACGCCGCCGGCACAAGCGCCGTATTGCCGGCAACATAGACCACGGAGACACCGGCAGCGAGTGCGCCCAGGGTGCCTCCGCAGGCCCCGGACCAGGTCTTTTTCGGGCTGATCTGCGGCGCAAGCTTGGCCCCGCCGATCGCCCGTCCGATGAAATAGCCCAAGATATCGGTGGCCCATACGACCGCGAACAGAAACAGGATGGCAACGAGGCCGAGTTCTCGGTCGCGGCGCAGCACTGCCGTCGCCATCAGCACCGCGCCGGCATAGGCGACGCCTCCGGCGCCCCAGGCGCGACGGGTCGGCGCACACACGCTGGCAACTGCGGCCGCGCCAGCCGCGAGCACCATGAATGCCGTAAAGAGCTGTCCGGTGCCAACTAACGGCGCAGCGATGACGAGCGCCGCGGCGCCGACCGTGCGTACCGCGACGGCACCGCCGGATACGATCGTGCTCCATTCCCAGAAAACGCCGAGCGCGGCTGCAGCCCAGAACAGCACGAACGGCCAACCGCCCAACAGGACCAAACCGACGGCGAGCGCCGCCATGACGACGCCGGAAGCGACGCGCTTGCCAAGCTCGCTTGTCGATCGCGCGTTCGTCGGGGCGGGCACGACGTCACGATCCGGCGCAGGCTTTGAGGCCGCCGAATCGGCGCTCACGCCGCCGATACTCCGCAATTGCGTTCTCCAGCGTGGTCCGGTCGAAATCCGGCCAATAAGTGGGAACGAAAACGAGCTCACTGTAAGCCGATTGCCATAACAGAAAATTCGACAGGCGCTGCTCTCCGCTGGTGCGGATCAACAGATCCGGGTCAGGCAGATCAGGCGCATCGAGATGGCTGCCAATCACATCCGCGGTGATATCGCCGAGGTGCAGAGCGCCGGCACTGACCAATGCGGCGACGCGTTGGGCCGCGCGCGCGATTTCCTGGCGCCCGCCATAATTGAACGCGACGACCAGCAGGAGACCATCGTTGTTCCGGGTCAGCTCTTCGGCCTCCTCCAGCAGGCGTCCGATTTCCGGTTCAAGACCTTGGCGTTGCCCGATGATGCGGACGCGCACATTGTTCTTATGAAGTTCCGCAAGGTCGTTACGTATGAAACGCCGCAACAGCCCCATCAGATCGCGGATTTCGGTCGCTGGCCGCGACCAGTTCTCGGCGCTGAACGAATAGATGGTCAAAATCTCGATGCCCATTTCGCCGGCCGCCCGCACGGCGCGGCGCAAGGCTTCGACGCCGCGGCGATGGCCTTCACCGCGCGGCAGGCCGCGCTCGGCGGCCCAGCGGCCATTGCCGTCCATGATGATGGCGACATGACGCGGCGGCTCGAAGCCGGAGGCCGGCATGGCGACATCCGGCACCTTAGGCGCGGCAGAAGCGTCAGGCATCCTTTACTCCGATGTCGCGGTTCGGACTCAAACCGTCATGATTTCTTTTTCTTTGGCGGCGAGGGTCTGATCGACTTCGCCGACGACCTGATCCGTCGCCTTCTGGACCTCGCCGGACATGCGGGTGTGGTCATCCTCGCTGATCTTGCCGTCCTTTTCGAGCTTCTTGAGCAGATCGAGCGCATCGCGGCGCACATGGCGGACCGCAACGCGTGCGGCTTCGGCGTACTTGTGGGCGACCTTGACCATCTCCTTGCGGCGCTCCTGATTGAGTTCCGGGATGCGCAGCCGCAGCACCTGTCCTTCTGTAGCCGGGGTCAATCCGAGATTGGAATTTATGATCGCCTTCTCGACGGCGTGCACCATGGACTTGTCCCAGACCTGCACGCTGAGGAGCCGGGGCTCCGGCACGCTGATGGTGGCGAGCTGGTTGATCGGCATGTGGGTGCCGTAGGCATCGACCTGCACAGGATCGAGCATGCCGGGAGAGGCGCGGCCGGTACGCAGCCCGCCAAACTCCTGTTTGAGCACCTGGACCGCGCCCTGCATGCGGCGCTTGATTTCGTTGAGATCGTAGTTTGCGGTTGCCATCTCGCATCTCCCCCGACAATCGGCCACGTCGGAGTTCCCCACCCTACCCTCCCCCGCAAGCGGGGGAGGGTAGGGTGAGGAACTCGTGGCCGTTTCGTTCGTAGTTGCCGACCGCCGAACTCTCCTTCGGTTAGGCCTCGCCAACGATCGTCGCCCGGCCCGATCCGCTCAGCACAGCCTCGATCGCGCCCGGCTCCAGTATCGAGAATACAATGATAGGCGTACGGTTTTCACGAGCAAGAGCAAAGGCTGTCGCGTCCATGACCTTGAGTTCCCGTCGAAACGCCTCCTCGTGGGTCAGCCGATCGTAGCGTTTCGCCCGCGGGTCCTGTTTCGGGTCGGCCGTATAAACCCCGTCCACATTGGTGGCCTTGAGCACGGCGTTGCAGCCCATTTCCGCCGCGCGCAGGACGGCCGTCGTATCGGTGGTGAAAAACGGATTGCCGGTGCCGCCCGCGAACACCACCACCCGATTGTCGTCGAGATGGCGCATCGCCCTGGCCCGTTCATAGGTCTCGCAAACCTGCGGCATGGTCAGAGCCGACATGGTACGCGCCGGCGCACCGGCGCGTTCGATCGCAGCTTCGAGCACCAGCGCATTCATAACGGTCGCCAGCATGCCCATGGCGTCCCCGGTCGGCCGCGACACCCCTTGGGCCGCGACCTCGACGCCGCGCAATACATTGCCGCCGCCGACCACGACCCCGATCACGATGCCGTGGCTGCGGGCCGCCACGATGTCCGCAGCAAAGCGATCGACGGTAGGTTGATGAATGCCGAACGCCTCAGGCCCGCTGAGCGCCTCACCGGAGAGCTTTATGATCACGCGGCGGTACTTTGGCACGGCCACCTCTTTCCAGCCTCTGCGCTCTGGAGCTCCCGGAACACGGGTGTCCCGCCCGCTCTTTCGTGGGATGGGGAACGCCCGCTCCCCGGGCCGGCTCAAGCTTTGCCGGCGGCAGCGGCGACTTCGGCGGCGAAATCGGAGTCCGGGCGGTCGATACCCTCACCGAGCGCATAGCGCACGAAGCCCGTCACCTTGACGGCGCCGCCGACTTTGCCTTCGGCATCCTTCAGCGCCTGGGCAACGGTCTTGACGGGATCATGGATGTAGGGCTGCTCCAGAAGGCAGACCTCTTTGTAGAAAGTCTTGAGGCCGGATTCGACAATTCTGGCAACCACCGCCTCCGGTTTGCCCTGGGCACGGAATTTGTCGGCCAAAATATCTCTTTCCCGTGCCACCGCCTGGGGGTCGAGTCCTGCCGGATCGACGGCCTGCGGATTGGATGCGGCGATGTGCATAGCGACCTGACGACCGAGCACCGTGAGTTCGTCCTTCTGCCCAGGCGACTCAAGCGCAACGATCACGCCGATCTTGCCGAGGCCTTCCGACGCCGCATTGTGCACATAGGTGCCGACTGCGCCGGCCGTCACCGAGACCTGTCCGGCGCGACGCAGCGACATGTTCTCCCCAATGGTGGCAATCGCCGAATTGATGGCGTCGTTGACGGTGGCGGCACCGACCTTGCCGGCCTTGATGGCTTCAACGTCGGTGCCGACATCGAGCGCGACATTGGCGATCATGCGCACGAGACCCTGGAACTGCTCGTTACGGGCGACGAAATCGGTTTCCGCATTGACCTCAACCACGACGCCCTTGAGGCCGCCGACGGCAACGCCGATCAGGCCTTCCGCGGCGATGCGCCCGGCCTTCTTGGCGGCCTTGGCGAGCCCCTTCTTGCGCAACCAATCGACCGCGGCCTCCAATTCGCCGTTGGTTTCTCCAAGCGCAGCCTTGCAATCCATCATGCCCGCGCCGGTCTTGTCGCGGAGTTCCTTGACCATTTGAGCGGTTACGTTCGCCATGGCGATCATCCTGTCTGTCAGCGTTTCCACGAGTCTGAGCTTGTGGAAAGTCCCCTCACCCCGCCTCTCTCCCCCCTCCCTTCCCTCCCCCCGGAAGCGGGGGGAAATGAAGGGAGGGGGAGAAGCACTATTCGGCGCCAAGTTCCTTGGCTTGGGCGATCCAGCCGTCGACACGGCCCGGCAGGCCGACCTCCTCGCCAACATTGTGGGCGGCGGTGGAGCCGAGGCCAGCGATCTGCCAGTAATGGAAGATGCCCAGGTCGTTGAGTTTCTTCTCGATCGCCGGCGACACGCCGGACAGCTTCTTGAGGTCGTCGGCAACGCCGCGCGGGCCGGAAAGCGCTGCGAAGCCCAACCCGTCAGTCTTCTCGGCCGGCACACCCTCGACAAGCGGCTCCTCGGCAGCGCCGACGTCGATACCTAAATCGCCCTGGGCACGGGAGATGCCGTCGATGGCCGCCTTGGCGACAAGATCGCAATAAAGTGAGATGGCGCGGCCGGCGTCGTCGTTACCCGGCACGACAAACGTGATCCCGTCTGGATCGCAATTGGTGTCCACGACGGCGGCGACCGGGATGTTGAGCCGGCGCGCCTCCTTGATCGCGATATCTTCCTTGTTGGTGTCGATCACGAAGACGAGGTCCGGAAGACCACCCATATCCTTGATGCCGCCGAGCGCACGATCGAGCTTGTCGCGCTCGCGGGTCAGCGTCAGGCGTTCTTTCTTGGTGTAGCCTTGGGCCTCGCCGGCGCCGAGAAGCTCATCGAGCTTGCGCAGTCGCTTGATCGACTCCGAGATGGTCTTCCAGTTGGTGAGCGTGCCGCCGAGCCAGCGCGAATTGACGTAATACTGCGCCGACCTCTTGGCGGCCTGCGCGACTGCATCCTGCGCCTGCCGCTTGGTGCCGACGAACAGGATACGACCGCCCTTGGCGACAGTGTCGCTCACGGCCGTGAGCGCGCGATGCAACATCGGCACCGTCTGGGCAAGGTCGATGATGTGGATGTTGTTGCGGGCGCCGAAGATGAAGTCCTTCATCTTCGGGTTCCAGCGATGGGATTGGTGACCAAAATGAACGCCAGCCTCAAGGAGCTGGCGCATCGAATATTCGGGAAGCGCCATCGGTATTCTCCGGTTGTTCCGCCGCAGACCCGTGAGCCTAGGCAGCAACCTCGCGGTCGCCGCTCGGCCACCGGACGGCTTTATGGGCCAAGATCCGCGTGTGAGATGGCGGGCTTATAGCGGGGGGCGTGGGGGGATGCAAGGCAAAGGCTACCGACAGGCAAAGGGACGGGCAAGGCTATCGGCCATGCGGTCGCCAACCTGAAAGCCGCTCACGCCATCGCCGAGCTGATCGATTTCCCCGACGACATCATAGCCCGGCACGAACGGCGGCCGGCGAGCCGCAGTTTGCAGGTAGAGGTGGCGCCGGATCACCGCACCACCGCACGCGAATTCACACCTCGCCCCGCACGGCCGTCGGCAGGGGAGCGTCGACCACCTCCAGCTCCTCGGGACCACCGAAGCGCCAGGCAGCTGCACGATGATCTTAGGATTTAAGACACAGTTGCATGTCGACCACGGTCGGCGGCCGACATCGATGCTCCATGATGGCACCTAAGGGACGGACGCTGCACACCAAAGGTCAATTGTATCTAACCGCACCATTCCTACTTTGGCTGTTCTGCTCGCACGGGAAACCTGCTTTATTACATCATAAGAGGAGCGGCAACGCGATGTGCGAGAAGAGCTACGCAAATCTCAGCCAGCTCGCACGGCGAATAATTGCGACCGCGACTGCCTTCACGTTCCTCTGTCAGAACCTCGCCTGGGCCGTGTGTGCGGACGGCTCGACGTTTCCGGACGGCGGCTTCGCCATCGGCGTCCCGCCGATCACGATTGCGGGCAACTGGTCGTCGGGCACCTTCACCGGCACCGCCGGCTCGATCTTCGTTCCTGATAATTCGGTCTTCGAGCACAACGATACTCGCCAGCCAGTGACAGGGGGCGGGCACAACTGGGTGTTCGACCAAGGCTCGACACTCTGCAAGGAGACCGACACCGGCCCTGCCGGCGGAACGCCGACGGCATGGGCAATCCCCCCGTTCACCGCGGCGAACTGCGTCCTCCTGCCGGTGGTCAAACGGGGACCGATTTTCGGAAATTTTGCCGATGTTCCCTACCAGGGAGGGACCATCACGCCGACCTGCAATCCGGCTTTGCTGAGCCAGCCCAGCGTTCCCAACCCGGCCAACACCAGGTTCAATCAGCTCGGTTGCGCGATTTCGCATGGCGTGGCCAGCACGTCGCAAACCGCCACCACCTTCCTGTTCGTTGCCGGCATCCACGGAGGCCTGTTCGTACTGTCGCTGGTGAATGTAGCCAACCCGGTCGGCGGCGGCGATGCCGGCAAGATCGCTGCGTCCACGGACTTTTATTCAGATCTTCCCTTGGGACAGAAGCTGACTGACGCTGCGGTCAGCCTCGAGGGCATGTTCGCCGTTGCCACCTCGACCCGATCGCCAGCCATCTTTGCCTGCCTCAATCCGCTGGGCGATCCCGGCGATCCCAGCTTGCCGATCGATCCGAACTTCGCGATCCCCCCTGCAAGCCGAGTCAAGTGCATGTCGGTTGGAAGCAATGTCGTCGCCCCTCGGACAACCACCTTTGGCCCCGACAACCTGCCCTATTTCGGCGGCGGGACCTTGAGAATGTATCCCGGCGGTTCGGCTCCGACCGCGTGGCCGCAGTGCATCTTCAACGGCTTCGTCTTTCCTCCTCCGTCGCCGACCACCCCGATAGACAAGCTGAAGGCTGTCTTCAACGCACACAGCGCAACCCACTGCGGCAACACTCAGTCGACCAAAATCGGCTCGCCGTTGGGGGGGAGCCAAGCCCTCATCAGCCACGGATCATACATGTACACGAGTCCATTGGGCGGTGCGGTCGTGCAAATCAAGGTGACCATCGATCCCGTCACCGGGTTGTCGCAATATGCCCTCCGGACCTATATCAGCGGGCTCTCGCTCGTTACGGGGCTCGGCGTCGCCGATGACCTCCTGTCGTTCATGGTCTTCAGCGATCCATCGGGTGTCGGCGCGGCGGGTCGGGAATTTATCACCAAGCTGCCGCTCTGCGAGGACATGTAGGTGGATATTTTCTGTCTTGGTCGCTCCCCACAACCAAGTGCCCCGTGAGCGAGGGTTAGCGGCCCTTGAGGGGGAGGGGGCGATTTCGAAGTGTGTGCCGTGAAGGCCTCCTCCCGTCGCAGCCATGGGGCGGTATACGACGACCCGAGGCCGCAGCCCATTCTTTGGGGTATGTGTTTGCCACGCCGCCGCCACAACGCTATCATAAGGGCCATCCCAGCAATGATCCGGTTTTGCCCGTTTGTGCGCCTTAAACTATGGTGTGGGCGTGTGATTCTGGCCGGTGTTGTTTTTGGCGTGTAAAGTGGACACGCCTGTGGGACTGGCCGTGCAGGAAGGCAATGCGCAAACAGGCGGAGAGGTTCCGTGTCGGATATTTTCACCGAAGTCGATGAGGAAGTACGCCGGGAACAGCTTAAGAAGCTGTGGGAGCGCTACGGCAACTATTTCGTGGCGGCAGCCTTCCTGGTGATCGCCGCGGTTGCGGCATGGCGTGGCTATGACTACTGGCAGACCCGCCGGGCCGCCGAGGCCGGCGCCGCCTATGATGCGGCCGCCCGACTCGCCGACGAAGGCAAGCATGGCGAGGCCGAGACGGCCTTCGCCAAGCTCGTCACCGACGGCACCGCCGGCTATCGGATGCTCGCGCGGCTGCGCGAGGCGGCCGAGATGTCCGAGCGAGACCCCAAGGCCGCGGTCGCGGCCTATGACAAGATCGCGGGCGAAACGACCGGGCAGCCGCTGATCAGTGAGCTCGCCGCCGTTCGCGCCGCCTTCCTGCTGGTCGATACCGCGAAGCTAGACGAGATGACCCAACGTCTGGAGCCGCTGACTCAGTCCTCGGGCACCTTCCGCCACACGGCGCGCGAACTGCTGGCGCTGTCGGCTTGGCGCAACCACGACACCGCCGCGATGCGGCGGTGGGCGGAGGCGGCCAAGAACGATCCGGAAGCGCCGTCGGGTGTGCGCTCGCGCATGGACGTGCTCGCTTCCCTCCTTCCCGAATCCGGAAAGCCTTAAGGAGATGCCGATGCGACCTCTTGCACGCTTCGTCCTCGCCGCCGCAGTAGGCGCTGTCGTTCCGGTTCTTTCGGCTTGCGAGTCCCTCGATACGTTTGACATATTCGACAGCAAGAAGAAGCTTGCCGGCGAGCGCAAGCCGGTGTTTCCCGAGGGCGTCCCGGGCGTTTCCAGCGGGGTGCCGCCCGAGCTGATGAAAGGATATCGCGAACCTGAGGGAGGCGCGGTCGACCCAGCCAAGTCCGCCGCGGAGGCTGCCGCCGAGCCGACCGCGAAGTCGAAGCCCAAACCCAAGCCGGGGCCGCAACGCACGGCAGGCAAGCCGGCCCCGAAACCGCAGGCTCAGCCCGATGCCGATGCGGCGGTACCTACGCGCACGGCCACGCCGGAACCGGCTCAGCAACCCGCGCCGCAGACCGCCACCGCGCCCTGGCCCTCGGCGCAGCCGCAGGCGGCGTGGCCGGGAGCATCTGGCGCGGTGACGCGCTGAAGCGGGGCCGACCGAAGAGATTAAGCTGTAGCCGAGCGCCTCCCTCCCCCAATCGAAATCGGCTGTCGCCGGCTTCGGTTGGAGGAGGGGAAGAGCGGGGCACATCGCCCGGTCCGCCACCATGAGCTTCATCGTTGCGATTGTCGGCCGGCCGAACGTCGGGAAATCGACGCTGTTCAACCGCCTCGCCGGACAGCGAGTCGCGCTGGTGGACGACATCCCTGGCGTCACCCGCGATCGGCGCGAAGGCGCAGCGCAGCTCGGCGACTTGACGTTCACCATTATCGACACCGCGGGCCTGGAAGACTCCAGGCCCGAGAGCCTCGCTGGCCGCATGAGGGCGCAAACCGAGGCCGCGGTCGCGAGTGCCGATGCGGTGTTCTTCCTTATCGACGCACGCGCCGGCATCATGCCGGACGACCGCGTGTTCGCGAACCTAGTGCGCCGCGCCGGCAAGCCGACAATTCTGGTCGCCAACAAGACCGAGGGTCGCAAGGGCTCTGCCGGTGCTTATGAGGCATTCGATCTGGGGCTCGGCGAACCGGTGCCGATATCGGCCGAACATGGCGAGGGCCTTGCGAATCTCTACGACGCATTGCGTGCCGCGATACCGTCGCAGACAGGGCCACAGGATCAGGAAGAAGACCATAGCAATGGGGCACCTGTCGCCGCTCCCGCATCCGAGAAGCCGATCCGCGTCGCCGTGGTGGGGCGGCCCAATGCGGGCAAATCGACACTGATCAACCAGCTCCTTGGTGAGGAGCGCCTGCTCGCCGGCCCCGAGGCCGGCATTACCCGGGACGCCATCGCAGTACCGCTCGCCTGGCACGGGCGACGTTTCCTGGTCCACGATACCGCCGGGCTGCGGCGTCGGTCCCGGGTCGACAGCAAGCTCGAAAAGCTTTCCGTCGCCGACGCGCTCCAGGCTATCCGCTTCGCCGAAGTAGTGATCTTGCTCATCGACGCCACCCTGGCGTTCGAGGAGCAGGACTTGCGCATCGCTGATCTCATCGAGCGCGAAGGTCGCGCGCTGGTGCTCGGCATCAACAAATGGGATCTCCAGGAGGCCGCTCCAGGCGCGATCGCCAAGCTGCACCAACAGGCTGACCGCCTGCTTACACAAGTCAAGGGCGTTCCGGTCGTCGCGTTGTCGGGGCTCACCGGCACTGGGCTCGACCACCTGATGAAAGCGGTGGTGGACATCCACGCGCTATGGAACAAGCGCATCCCCACCCACGCGCTCAACCGCTGGCTCGACGAGGTGCTCGCCGCTCACCCGCCACCCGCGGTGTCGGGCCGCCGGCTCAAGCTTAACTACATCACGCAGCCGAAAGTTCGCCCGCCGAGCTTTGTATTGTTCTGCACCCGCGCCGACGCGGTGCCAAACAGCTATCGCCGCTATCTGGTGAACACGCTGCGGGAGCACTTCGACCTGCCGGGGGTACCGATCCGGCTGACGCTGAGAGAGAAAACTAATCCATATGCCAGGACGAAGAGGTAGGTCCCGAGCATGGCATCACTGCATGCATTGTAACTAGCGTTGACACTGGATACAGGGAATGTCGTTAAGGATTCGCAGAACGCGCAACCGGTTTGGGCCCGGCGGCCTTTTCTGCGATCTTCACCGAATGAAATGAGGGCATGCCTTGCAAACGGAGGCGCCGATCGCAGCCAAGTCATCACCAGCGGGCCGGGCGGTCCGCCGGGCTGCATTCGGCTTCGTTTTCGTCACGGTCGTACTCGACATGCTGGCGATCGGCGTCATCATTCCGGTCTTGCCGAAGCTGGTGATCGATTTTCTCGGCGGCGATGCCAGCGAGGCGGCGCGCGTCTATGGCCTGTTCGGGACAATGTGGGCGCTGATGCAGTTCGCGTTCTCGCCGATTCAGGGAGCGCTGTCGGATCGGTTCGGGCGACGGCCTGTTATCCTGATCTCCAATGTCGGGCTCGGCCTTGACTACGTCGTGATGGCGCTGGCGCCCTCTCTCTACTGGCTGTTCCTCGGCCGCGTGATCTCAGGGATCACGGCGGCAAGCATTTCGACCTCCTACGCTTACGTGGCCGACGTGACGCCGCCGTCCGAGCGGGCGGCGCGCTTCGGCCTGCTTGGTGCCGGTTTCGGAATCGGCTTCGTACTCGGGCCGGCGCTGGGCGGGCTCACCGGCGCAGTCGATCCACGGCTGCCATTCTGGATCGCGGCAGGCCTCAGCCTTGCAAACGCTCTGTACGGCTTTTTCGTCTTGCCGGAGTCGCTGCCGCCGGAGCGCCGCGCGCCTTTCGCATGGCGGCGCGCTAATCCGGTCGGCGCGCTCTCTCTGCTGCGCTCGCAGGCGCCGCTGATCGGGCTCGCAGGCGTGAACTTCCTTGGTAACCTCGCCCATGCGGCGCTGCCGAGCGTCGGTGTACTCTATATGATGTATCGTTATGGCTGGACCGAGCGCACCGTCGGCCTCACCATGGCGGGGGTCGGCGTCGCCGCAATCGTGGTGCAGGGCGGCATCATCGGGCCGGCCGTCAAGCAGTTCGGCGAACGCAGCGCACTCATCATCGGCCTTGCGTTCGGCGTTGCCGGCTTTGCAGTATTCGGCCTCGCGCCAACCGGACCGGTTTTCTGGCTCGGCATTCCACTGATGGCGATGTGGGGTCTCGCCAACCCGTCGGCCCAAGGCTTGATGAGCCGACGCATCGGCCCGCATGAGCAGGGCCGGCTGCAGGGCGCCAATGCGAGCCTGATGGGCGTCGCCAACCTGATCGGGCCTGGGCTGTTCACCCTGACGTTTGCATTCGCAATCGACATGGCACACACATGGAGCGTTCCGGGCGCGCCATATCTGCTGGCTGCGACGCTGCTCGGGCTCGCGGTCCTGGTGGCGCTGCGGGCGACCAAAGCGGGGTGATCCAGCGGGACCGCGCGTCCTGCGCAATTACGTATGCTCTCGAGACCGCACCATCCGGTTGATTTTATCCTCCACAGAACCAATACGCCAAACGTTCTTCAGCTCGTAGCGTTTCTCGCTGCCCCCCCTTGTGATGTGGACGTCAAGATCCCCCGTTCCAAAACCGAGGAACCAAAGTCCCAGTATTCTATGCACAAACAAATCGTCACTATGCCTCATGATCTGAACTTGTGAACCAACAAAATTTTCGCTGCCCTCGCTCATGACAACTTTCTTTCCCACCTCGCTAGGTGCAAAATACCAATAAGTCAAACGATCGAAGCCAAAAATTGCCACAACCCAGAAAACCAAAAGAGTCAACGAAAAAAACAGATAAAATGCAAGATTCATATGAAGTTTCAGTAACCCAAACCATCCTGAAACAAGACTCATACCTCTGGTTTGTTCAAGGACGCCCAAGATAAGAGCGGCAACAAGCAATAGAACCATTGATTTCATCCCGCGTGCGCGTGCGCTGGTAAACACGAGGACAAATATCACTAAACAGACAAACGATATCCCGACCCAGGCACTTGGGTGGACGAAAATCTCCGGACCGCTTCCAAGTTTAATCTTTGTACCCTGTATCCAGGTGACGCCCGCGCATATCAGGCCATAAAACCAGACTACCCACCAGTATAGCAGGTCCGAGTGCTGATATACTTTTATACGCTTGGCATCAATACCATCGGAGCTCTCTTTTTTTTGCAAAACCTTGCTATTGGCCGTATCCTTGTGTTCATCAGTCATAATGATCGCCTCCTTGCCGTTTCGCACGCACGAGATGAGCAACCCTCCGGGAGCTTGCTCACGGGCCGACGCTGCCACCAACAGCGCTCAAGATCTCTCCCATAGCATAACAAGCAAACCGCCAACTGAAGCAAACACGGAAGCCAGCATAGTTGGAAATGCTATCGCCCTCAGCACCCAAACAACAGCTGTAATCACTGCGATCACAGCGACAATCATAATCTAACCCCACACTGTATTTATCTGTATAAAGGGATCACAGCAGCGGCCGCACAACCATCTATTAAGTTGCACGAGCATTGTAAAACGTGACGCGCGCGTTGTAACAGCTGAATTGAGAAACCGCAAGTTTTCGATCGGCCGATGGCGCCCTATTTTGGCAGAGCTACTTGCTCCTGATAAGCGCTATTCCTTGCTGAGGGCGAACGATATCAACTCGCGGGCGCGAAAATCATAAATCCGCCCGGTCTCGGAAAATTCCGGCGTGCACAGCGCGACAATCTTTTCCGCCGCCTGTTCCGCCGGCGGCAGCGTCATCGGGTCTTCACCTGGCATCACCTGGGCGCGCATGCGGGTGCGGGTCGGGCCCGGATCGAACAGGTTGACCCGCACGGCCGTCCGTTCGGTCTCAGCCGCGTAGGTGCGCACCACGGCTTCGAGGGCGGCTTTTGAGGTCGCGTAAAGACCGCAGTAGGGGCGCATGGTGTGCGCAGCAGCTGAGGTCAGGAACACTGCCCGTCCCGCATCGGAGCGCCGCAGCAGCGCATCCATGGCGCAGATGAGCTGCCAATTCGCCGTGACATTGACCTTCATCACCTCGTCCCAGTCCTTAAGCGTGATGTGGTCGAGCGGCGAGGATGGCCCCACGATGGCGGCGTTGCCGATCAGAACGTCGAGTCGCCCGTAACGTTCATTGAGGGCGCCGGCGAGCCGGGCTAATCCGGCGAAATCCGTCATGTCTAGGGGCACCAGCGTAGCGCTGCCGTCGGCCGCCCGGATGGCGTCATCGAGATCCTCCAGCCCGCCCACGGTGCGCGCCACCGCCACCACGTGGGCGCCGGCCCGGGCGAGCGCCAGCGCGGTTGCGGCCCCGATGCCGCGCGAGGCACCGGTGACGAGGGCGATGCGGTTGGAAAGAACGCCTGCGATCAACTCGCCTCCGCCAGCAACGAAAGCTGTCGCGGTGATGCCGTATCGGCGCGGTCGGTCAGCGGCGTCGGATAGTCGCCGGTGAAGCAATGGTCAGTGAATTGCGGGCGCAGCGGGTCGCGTCGCTCCTCACCCATCGCGCGGTAGGTGCCATCGACCGACAGGAAGGCGAGCGAATCGGCGCCGATGATCTCGCGCATCTCCTCTACGGTGTGGTTAGCGGCAAGCAGCTTTTCGCGTTCGGGGGTATCGATGCCGTAGAAATCCGGATGCGTGATCGGCGGCGAAGCGATGCGGAAATGCACCTCGGTAGCACCGGCCTGGCGCATCATACGCACAATCTTCACCGAGGTGGTCCCGCGCACCAGGCTGTCGTCGATCAGCACAATGCGCTTGCCAGCTACCGCCGAGCGGTTGGCGTTGTGCTTGAGACGCACGCCAAGTTCCCGGATCGACTGGGTCGGCTCGATGAAGGTACGGCCCACATAGTGGTTGCGGATGATACCGAGCTCATATGGGATGCCGGCTGCCTGGGCATACCCGATCGCCGCCGGCACGCCGCTATCCGGCACCGGCACCACCACGTCGGCGGCCGCCGGCGCCTCGCCGGCAAGCTCGATGCCCATGCGGCGGCGGATCTGATAGACGCTGCGGCCGCCGACGATCGAGTCCGGCCGGGCGAAATAGATGTACTCGAAAATGCACGGCCGCGGCCGCATCGGTGGAAACGGCTTGAGCGACTGCGCGCCCTCTTCGGAATAGACCACGACCTCGCCGTTGTCGACGTCGCGCACGTAGTGCGCCCCAATGATGTCGAGCGCGCAGGTCTCCGACGTCACGATCGGGCAGCCGCGCAGTTCGCCAATCACCAGGGGGCGGATGCCGAGGGGATCGCGGGCGCCGATCAGTTTTTTGTTGGTCAATGCTGCAAGCGAATACGAACCTTCGAGCTGACGCAGCGCGTCGATGAAACGATCGATAAAGCGCCGGTGCCCGGAGCGCGCCAGCAGATGCAGGATCACCTCGGTGTCGGTGGTCGACTGCATGATGGCGCCGTCGCGCACCAGTTGTCGGCGCAGCGTCAGCCCGTTGGTGAGATTGCCGTTGTGGCCGACCGCGAAGCCGCCTGCATTGAGTTCAGAGAACAGCGGCTGGACGTTGCGCAACACGGTCCCGCCCGTGGTGGAGTAGCGGACGTGGCCGATCGCAATGCTGCCGGGCAGGCGATCGATGATCTCGCGACGGGAAAACGTATCGCCGACAAGGCCGAGCCGGCGTTCGGAATGAAACCGCCGGCCGTCATAGCTGACAATGCCGGCGGCCTCCTGGCCGCGATGCTGGAGCGCATGCAGCCCGAGTGCCGTGATGGCCGCGGCATCCGGATGGCCGTAGATGCCGAACACGCCGCACTCCTCCCGCAGCCGGTCACCGTTGATGTCGAGGTCGAAGTCCCGATGCTCGTCGCTGCGGTCCTGGTCCGGATGATCGCCTTCGGGATCAGGACTTGCATAACCGCCAACGCGATCTGAGAGGCTGCCGGCTTGGTAGGGGTCCATCATCGCTCCGTTCGCCTTCGTCGATATCGCCTCACATGCGATCCGGGGTTTCTATCCGAATCAGGGCCGCTTCGTCACGCGATTGACACGTTTTATGCAACGAAATGTTTATCATTTCGCCTAAAAACGCCAAGTTTCGCCCACGGCTGCAACCGCCGGACGATTCCCCGGTCGAATTCCCTCTCACCAGGTTCCAAGACGGTCTTTTTTGCCAAGACGGCTACGATACAACCTGCTCGCCACCGCGGACCACCGGTCATGCCGGAGGGTCGCCCGCGTTTTCCTTCTGCTTCTTGTATCGCGAATACCAAGCCTCGATATCCGGCGACATTGATATAATATCGTCACGCAAGTTCTTGAGCACAATAAGCGATTTCGCGTTTGCGATCCATTCGGGCTGCGATTTCGGCTGAAACCAGTCGTAGAACGCAAACGCCACCACGACGATGATCAACCCCCGCCCCAGCCCGAATAGAAATCCCAGAGTGCGGTCAAGGGCGCCGATGCGGCTGTCGAGAATCTTGTCGGAAATCTTCACCGTGATGACCGACACCACGATGAGCGTGACGAGAAAGGCGCCTGCCGTGGTGACGCCGATCGCCACATAGTCGTTGTTGAAATAGGCCTTGGCCGAGGGCAGCAGCTTGGCGTAGGCCAAAAATGCTGCCCCCGCCGCCGCGCCCCATCCGGCGATTGACAGAATCTCGCGGATGAGGCCGCGCACCATAGCGAGCATTCCGGAGATCAACATCACGACGATGAGAAAGATATCGAGATACATCAGCAGGTCTTTGTTGCGAGCAGACGGGTATCTGCGATCGGAGTGGCCATTCGGCAGGTGTATAGCGACCGCGGGCACCCCCGTCATCCACCTTTTGGGGTGCCCCTTCAAGTGACCGACGCAGTAGGTATCTCCTTTAGAGACCTTATGAATGGGGCTTTAAATCGCCCGTCCGCCGCCGCTCCGCGCCCTTCGGGGCGATCTCGCTCACGATATCCGTCAACGGGCCCACCCCAACGAGCGCCATGCCGGCATCCCCTGCTTCGCTGCGCGCCGTATCCGGCACGAAAGCGCGGGCGAAGCCAAGCTTTGCGGCCTCCTTGAGCCGGGCCGCAGCCTGCGCAACCGGCCGCACCATGCCGGACAGCGAGATTTCCCCGAAATAGACCGCGTCCGACGGTAACGGCGCATTGGCAAGTGACGACACCAGCGCAGCGGCCGCCGCAAGATCAGCGGCCGGCTCCTGGATGCGCAGGCCGCCGGCGACATTGAGATAGACGTCGTGGCCCGACAGCCGCACCCCGCAATGGGCGTCCAGCACGGCGAGCACCATGGCGAGGCGGTTGTGGTCCCAGCCGACCACGGCGCGACGCGGCGTGCCGAGCGTCGTCGGGGCGACCAGTGCCTGCATTTCCACCAGGAGAGGGCGCGTGCCCTCAATGCCGGCAAACACCGCAGTTCCGGGTGCGCCGAGATCGCGTTCGGACAGAAACAGCGCCGACGGGTTTGCGACTTCACGCAAGCCGCCGCCGGTCATCTCAAACACGCCGATCTCATCGGTGGGACCGAACCGGTTTTTCACAGCGCGCAGGATGCGGAACAGGTGAGCGCCTTCGCCCTCAAAGGACAGCACGGCGTCCACCATGTGCTCGACCACACGGGGGCCGGCGATCTGGCCGTCCTTGGTGACATGGCCGACAAGGATCACGGCGGCGCCCGAACGCTTGGCATAGCGGATCAGTATCTGGGCAGCCCCGCGCACCTGGCTGACGGTGCCGGGCGCAGACTCGATCTGGTCGGTCCACATGGTCTGGATCGAGTCGACCACAACGAGCCGCGGCGTCTTACCGTCGGAGAGCGTTGCCACGATGTCCTCAACCGCGGTCTCAGCGGCAAGCTCAACAATCGCTCGCGCGAGCCCGAGCCGCTCGGCCCTCAGCCGCACCTGCGCAACTGCTTCCTCGCCAGAAATGTAGACAGCGCGATGACCCGCACGCGCAATCTCGGCTGCAGCCTGGATCAGCAGCGTCGATTTGCCGATGCCGGGATCGCCGCCTACCAGCAGAACGGAGCCACGCACGAAGCCGCCGCCGGTGACACGATCCAGTTCCGCAAGGCCGGACGGCGTGCGTGGCGCATCATCGGCTGCACCGGCGAGCGGATGGAGCACGAACGGCCGGCCCTTGCGATGCGACTTCCCGGGGCCGCCCGCCGCCGGCATGCTGCCGGTTTCCTCCGCGATGGTGTTCCACTCGCCACAGGAATCGCACTTGCCCTGCCAGCGGCCAAAGGCGGCGCCGCAGTTCTGGCAAACGAAGGTGAGGGCACGGCGGGACATGGGGACTTAGAGCGGATTTCGATCAACTGCAGTCACTTGTAAGGTGGGGCAAAGGCGCGGTCTTCGGGCCGTGCCCACCAGGCTCGGTGCGCTTCCACATGACCGGAATCCGGTCTAGGTGCAAGATTCGTATCAAAATAGCAGCATGCCGGCGGATTTAGAGTGTTCCCCGGTCAGGCTGATCAAATCTCGATCGAATTGTCGGGCAGCTCGTCGATTTCGTCGGAGGCTGCTTTTTGGCTACCTTCAAAATCATCGGACAACTCATCCAATTCGTCGAACGAATCGCAACGCCAATATCTTACCTGATGACTTGCACAGAAAAGCCTGATGCTCGTCGAAGGCGGCTCCGCTGAGAAGTCGTAGGCGAGGAGCAAATCATTCCAATTGACGGGCATGGAGTTGTCGTGACTGTTGCGCTGCGCAAAGCACACCGAACGGGGCGCGCATATAAACACAGCGGTGCAAGGTCGTCCACAGCACGTTGACAATCCGTGGTACCCTGCCTTGCGATTGTTCCTGGGATGGCGCTATGATCGATCGCCGTTTGCTCATCGGCCTTTTGTCCACCGCCGTCGCGGCGCCTGCCGCTTTCTCTCAGCAAGCGGGAACCCCAGTGCTCAAGCGTGCTCGTACCAACATCCTGGAAATCGCATACGAGGACTCAGGACCGGAGTCCGGCTTTCCGGTGCTGCTGATGCACGGCTTTCCGTACGATCCGCGCGCTTTCGACGACGTGGTTCCGCCGCTCGTCGCGGCCGGATACCGGGCGATTGTGCCGTATCTGCGCGGCTATGGGCAGACGCGCTTTCTCGAAGCCGACACGCCGCGCTCCGGCCAGCAGGCGGCGCTGGGCCGCGATCTCGTGGAGCTGATGGATGCGCTGGCGCTGCCGAGCGCCGTGCTCGCCGGCTTCGATTGGGGCGGTCGCGCAGCCTGCGTCGCCGCCGCCTTGTGGCCGGAGCGCGTGCGTGGCCTCGTGTCGGCCAACGGCTACAACATTCAGGACATTGCCGGATCGGTCGTGCCGGCCCCGCCGCAGCAGGAGCATCGGCTCTGGTATCAGTATTACTTCCACACCGAGCGCGGCCGTGCTGGTCTGCAGACCAACCGGCGCGAGTTATGCAAGCTGTTGTGGCAGCTGTGGTCGCCGAACTGGAAGTTCGACGACGCTACCTACGCCCGCACGGCGGACTCCTTCGACAACCCGGATTTCGTCGGGGTGGTCATCCACTCCTACCGCCATCGCTTCGGCTATGCGCCAGGCGATCCGGCCTATGACATCGTCGAGCGCCAGCTTGCCGAGCGGCCCCCGATCACGGTGCCGACGATTGTGCTGCACGGCGAAGGCGATGGCATCGCCAGATCGACTGGTGCGGCGTCGCAATCGCGCTTCTTTACCGGCCCCTACCAATACCGGCCCATCCCCATCATCGGCCACAACGTGCCGCAGGAAGCCGCGAAAGAAACCGCCATGGCGGTGCTGGAGCTGCTGGCTGCGGCGCGGTAGATTGGTTTCCGACGCTACTCCTTCTGCACCACCAGCGAGATCTTTTTTCTCATCACGTTTTTGTTTGCCGCGCAGGATACATGTCATTCGCAGTATCAAACGAATGTACTGGTATCGTAAAGCCGGCAGATGCCGCTCAAGTGGCCACCGCGCGTGGACGTTGCTCTCCCTCACCATCTGATAGGACGCGGTGCTCGGATATTTCTCGCTGATGCGGCATGCATGGCGGCGCCCTCGAAAAAAGTCCCCCTCGGCATGCCGCTTTTCCCTTAAACAGCGCACACACGGGAAGGGCCCGCGCCCCAGTTGCGAAGGCACAAACAGTCTAGGGAAAAGCGACCTCGCTGCGGACACGGACCAACGGATGTTTCTCACCTTGTTAGTTCGTGCGAGAATTGATCTTGCGCAAACAAAGCACCTGAATATTGCGACATCATTATTTTATGATAATTATCGGACCCGTGCTCAGAATGGCGGTAATCGAGCGCGCTGCGCGCCGCGTCCTCGTGGCAGTCGCCATCATTGGCCTGGTGGCGGGAATAGCGGCGCGCGCCGCCGATCACCCGACTATTGCGGACGCGTGCTGGGCGTTGACGACAGTCGCGGTCGTAATCGGTCTGGCGGTTTCGATCGTTCGCAGCCTGTTTGCCGGAAGGCTGGGTGTCGATGCGATTGCGTTGCTGGCAATGGTGAGCGCGCTTGCGCTCGGACAGCCCCTGGCGGGTGCCGTCGTTGCGCTCATGTACGCAGGCGGCAATGCGCTGGAGGATATCGCTGCAGCGCGTGCCGAGCGGGACCTGCGCCTGCTGGTGGACCGTTCCCCTCGTGTGGCGCACCGCCGTGTGGATCATCGTATCGACGACGTACCGATTGAGGATGTCGCCGTTGGCGACAATATCCTGGTGCGGGCGGGTGAAGTCATCCCCGTCGACGGATTGGCCGACGGGCCGGCGACGATAGATGAATCGGCGCTGACGGGCGAACCGATTCCTGTGGTCAAAGGGAAAGGTGAGTCGGTCAGCAGCGGTTCACTGAACGCTGGTGATGCGTTCGAGATGACGGCTTCCTCGGTCGCCGGCGAAAGCACTTATGCGAGCATCGTGAGGCTCGTGACCTCGGCGCGGACCGCCAGGGCGCCGTTCGTGCGACTTGCCGACCGCTACGCGCTGCTGTTCCTACCGGTCACCCTGGTCGTCGCGGGGGCCGCGTGGTTCATATCTGGCGATGTCCTCCGCAGTCTCGCGGTCCTGGTTGCGGCGACACCCTGTCCGCTCATCCTGGCGGCGCCAGTCGCGTTCATAGCCGGCATCTCCCAGGCGGCCAGGCGCGGGATTCTGGTCAAGGGCGGTGGCGTTGTCGAAGCGCTGGCGCGGGCGCACACGGTATTGTTCGACAAGACCGGGACACTGACCGTCGGCGGCGCCCGGCTTCTCGCCGTCGAGGTCGCACCGCAAGGCCGCAGCACCGACTCAGTGCTACAACTTGCTGCGTCTCTTGAGCAGGCCTCGCACCACGTGGTTGCGAAGGCCATTGTGGCGGCGGCTGCCACGCGTAGCCTGCATCTGGAAGTGCCCAAGAACGTCAGCGAATCTCCGGGCTCCGGCGTGCAGGGCGTGATCGACGGAAGGCGGATCAGCGTGGGTTCTCCCGACATGATCATTGCGCACCGGCATGCCTGCGAATGGGTCCTGCGGGCAATGCGCCGCGCCTCATGGCGGTCAGCACTGGTCGTGCTCGTCGCCGTTGAGGAACAGCCGATCGGCGTGCTCCTGCTCGCTGATGAATTACGCCCAGAAACGCCGCATGCGATCCGCGTGTTGCGCGCCGCCGGAGTTCGTCGCATCGTCATGGTAACGGGTGACCGCGCGGAGGCGGCACAGACAATTGGCGCCGCGTTGGATCTCGATTCCGTGCTTTCCGACCGCGTTCCGTCCGACAAAGTCAATGCAGTGCGCGCCGAGCAACGCCTCCATCCCACCATCATGGTCGGCGACGGCATCAATGACGCACCGGCTCTCGCCGCGGCCGACGTGGGGATTGCGATGGGCGCCGGCGGCGCCACCGCCTCTTCCGAGGTCGCGGACGTGGTGATTCTTGCCGATCGGATCGATCGGGTTGCCGAGGCGATCATCATCGCACAACGATCGCGCCGCATTGCGGTCCAGAGCATCGCTGTCGGGATGGGCTTGTCCCTCGTCGCAATGTTGGCGGCGAGCTTGGGATGGCTTCTTCCAGTGCCGGCCGCGATCGTTCAGGAAGCAATTGACATTGCAGTCATCCTCAATGCCTTGCGGGCCGCAACTCCTGCGGTTGGCCGAAGGCGGCACACAATTTCGGCGTCCGCCGTACATGAGTTGCGTCACGGCCACGTCGCGCTTGGCTCTAGCCTCGATCGTCTTCGCGCGATTGCCGACGCGCTTGACGATTCCGCACCCAAGACTGCGCTCGCGTTGATCAGTGAGGCCAACGATGTGGTCCAGCAACAGGTCGTGATGCACGAGCGTGACGACGAGGGGAACGTCTATCCGACGCTCGCGGCTGTACTCCGCGACGGCGTGGGTCTGTCCGCCATGAGCCGGGCACACCGGGAGATACTACATCTCGCGCGCCTGCTTGCTCGCCTTGCCGAGGATATGAAGCCGGAGACGGCCGACCGCTATCTTGTGCGCGACGCGCAGCGAATGATCGAATCGATCGAAGTCTTGGTGCGCATGCATACGGCGCAGGAAGAAGACATTTATGATGCCGTGCTGGCGCATTGACCGGTCCGCTGGATGACACTGCGGCATAGGCGCCGGAGCGGGTGTTGGTCTACTGGGAATCCCAACGGATGGGTAAGAGGCTCTCCGGGGAGCCCTTCCCGAAGGATTTGCGTCGCGCCCAAGCGGAAAGGCCCAACGTGGGGCACGTGGAGGTCGTCATCGGGCCGGCTGAAGGCCGGACCCGTTGGCTTTGCCGACCCTGCGATTCCGCGGGAGCATAGACGCCAGCTCGATGCTTCGGTACTAAAATCGCCTGCTTTCACATGCAGCATAGCGCTGCCATGGAACTCACTTCATGTGCGCCCGAAGGTATGCTTTGCGCGTCCTGCGGTTAGAAGTCGCGGCCGATTAAGATATCTGCCGTATTGCGTCCGAGCCGCGAGCCATGACGTAGTTGTCGCAGTGATGATCTCGACACACTGATGGAATAGTCGAATATGTTCAGAAACTTCCTTCTGCCCCTCACTGTTGCAGCCATGATTGCCGCCAGCTTAGCCAAGGTGTCGGATCAGCGCGGATTTGAAGAATTGATGGTCCGGGCGGCTATTGCCGACGAGGCACGTGCTCAAGGTGCTAAATGCCCACTGGCGCAAGACTACACTGACAAGGTGGACGTCCGGCTGCTTTCAATTTGTCTGAAGTATGGGCTCGATGCGTACGAGGCCGCGCAAAGGTATCCGGCCACGGCCGCGAAGGTATTCGCTGTATACGGAGAGGAGGAGACCTTTCAAAGGGTTTTGGATCGCTACGGGCACCAGGTCATTCCCGTTGTCGCTTATTTCGTCGAAAACGGCTCCCGTGAGTTCCAAATTCGGCAGGCACTCGGTGATGCTCTGCAACAGATGTGGGAGGGCAAAAAGCCAAAATGGGCGCTGGCCGACATCACCCGGGAACAGATCGGTCTGATTGCCATCTACCACCTTGAGCACCGTGGCCATGAAATGCTCGCAGAATTTGAGATTGTCGACGGGGTCGCTAAGCGAAAACCGGTGGCCCGCCTTCTTCTTGGAGCAAAGGACCTGCTCTTCGGGGGTGTCGGAGATATTGAGACAATCTTGGTGCGCGGGGAGCGCTTGCCAACCTGGAAAGAGGTTGGCTTTGCCGCTCTCGATGTCGCGATAGTGGCCGGGGGGGTGGGCGCGGCTGCAAAGGCTACTCGTCTTGGGGTCGGTGCGGCAGAAACCGTTGAGAAAAGCGCGGTTCGTCTAGGCGTGGAAGGCGCGGCCGCGAAAGATACGATCCGTCTCGCCACCGTGGAAGGTGCAGCCGAGAAAAATGCGATCCGTCTCGCCGCCGCGGAAGGTGCGGCCGAGACAAATACAATTCGTCTCGCCGCCGCGGAAGGTGCAGCCGAGAAAAATACGATCCGTCTCGCCGCGGAAGGCGCATATGAAGCGATCAGTGCAGTCGGTAAGACGAGTATGTACGTCGCTCCGATCGCGTTTGTATACGTTGCGGTCACGCGGCCACAACTCATTGCGTCTGCGGGCGGCTGGATTGCTGAACAGCTCGGCGCCAACCGTGCGGTTGGTGTATTCGTGGTCTACCTGATTGGTATCTTTCTGATCTTTCAGCTTTTGAGGCCGTTTTTTTGGTGCGGACGTACGGTCGGGAAGCCCATTTTTCGTCTAGCTCGGTATGCCTACAACAAAGGGGTCGCGTAATGAACGGCATGGGGGATTGGGCATGAGGCTGCTGGTGCTCGGGCTTTATTTGGTCTTCGCGATGTCATGGGCGTGCGCTCAAGATGCAATTGCCCTAAAGCGGGGTGAGGCTCTTCTTGCCAAAGAATGTTCGCGTTGCCATGCCACCGACCGCGCTGGTGAAAGCCGGCACCCGCAAGCCCCCCTCTTCCGCACCCTGGGCAAGCGCTATCCCATCGAGTCGCTGGAAGAGGCCTTGGGCGAGGGCATCATCTCCGGCCATCCTGATATGCCGGAGTTCAAATTCGAGGGCGATGATGTCGGTGCCATCATCGCCTATCTTAAGTCTATCCAAGAACGTTAGTAACGTTTGACGCGATTTTGATGCATTTTCCGTGCGTGCGCATTTTGTTTCTATAAATGCACCGCCAGATTTGAGCAAGATCAATGCCCAGGTCCGCGCGCCCCTCGTAGAAGTAACGTCGCTTCAGCGAGAGGAACCGTTCATGAAAGCTTCCGACATCATGGTCGTCGACGTCGATGGCAAGTCCGCGAGGCTGACCGAAATGGACGCGCTGGTCGCCTATCTGCAGGTGCTGGGCACGTTGGTGGATTTCAAGCTTTACGACGACAAGGCCGATCTGCGCTGAGCGGAGCGATGACCGATGGAAACCTTCATTTCGAATTTCGTCACCACGTGGTCGACGCCGATCTGCGTTGCAATCTTTCTGGCGATCCTGGCGTATGCCTTGTGGCCGGGCAACCGCAAAACCTTTACTGACGCCGGCAAGATGCCTTTGCGGGAGGACTGAGCTGTGGCCAAGCGCGAGGTCGATCCGGTCTCCGCACCGCCACGACGGGGCACGAGTGGGACGGCATCAAGGAACTCAATACGCCCTTGCAGCGATGGTGGTTGTGGTTGTTTTACGCCACCATCGTGTGGGCCTTCGCGTACTGGGTGTTTTATCCTGCCTGGCCGGCCGTCGGCGGCTACACCGCCGGCGTTTTGGGTTATACCAATCGCACCCAGGTGGCCGCCGATCTCTCCGACCTGCAAAAGGCTCGTGGCGACAAGGGCGCCGCGCTGCAACAGACGCCGCTCGCCGATATTGAAAGAGATCCGATGCTGCTCTCCTTTGCGCAGGCGCAGGGCAGGGCGGCCTTCGGCAACAACTGCGCGCCATGTCACGGCGTGGGCGCGACCGGCGGGATCGGCTATCCGAACTTGAACGACGACTGGTTGTGGGGCGGCACACTGGCGGCGATCCCGGAGACCATTGCGTATGGCGTGCGTTCCGGCAACGACAAGGCGCGCCAAAGCGCCATGCCTGCGTTCGGCAAGAACGG
>Ga0126369_10000475_pt1 | contig 26290 bp, 51 predicted proteins | sample PanSoiMetaPlot_1_FD_109646 | JGI IMG/M metagenome (GOLD analysis project Ga0126369, IMG submission 109646) | Tropical forest soil microbial communities from Panama - MetaG Plot_1 | ecosystem: Environmental > Terrestrial > Soil > Tropical forest > Bulk soil | place: Panama | collected 2016-02-17
TCGCCGGACGGCACGGTGCACGTCCAGCAGGGTGGCCAGACGCCGCAGCCGGCACCCGTCGCGCCGGCGCCGGTGGCGAGTTACCAGATCCCCGGGTTGAACCCGGCGGCCATGCCGGGCGCGATTGGTGGCGCCCAGAGCAGCTCGCTGCCGCAGCAGCAATTTTCTGACGCGCTGACGCCGTACCAGTTCCAGATGACCTAGAACGTTGCTCCCCGCATAGAACGAGGTTTACGATGCAGCCAGTTTCCCCAGAACCTTCGAGCGCTGAGCCATCTGCGGATGCCCCGGCCGTCGAGGCGAGTTCTGAATCGAGCCAGCCGGTTTCCCGCAATCTACTGCAGCGGTTGTTCCGCGGCAGGGGGAGTCAGGAGCCCGAAGCACAGGACGAGTCCGAGCCGGTCGAGACGTCCCCCAAGATCACGCTCACGCAGGAGGAGCTCGATCGGCGCATTCAGGCCGAAACGGATCGGCGCGAATCGAAGCGCGCGGCCCAGACGCTCGCCGAACGGCGGCGCAAACTGCGGGACGAAGACCCGTGGGCGTATGTCGAAGAAGAGCGCAGCGCCGAGCGCGCGGCCGAACAGGATGCGCAGACCACCACCTGGCTGAGCAACATTGGCGCCACGCACGATCGGTTCACGCTCGACCCGGTGGTGCTGGCGCTGTCCGACACCGAACGCAATCGCATTCTCGCGCTCGAGGGCGCCGGTGTTGGTCTGGAAGGCCGCAAGCTGATCGTGACGGAAGGGCTGAAGGCGCTGGAAAAGCAGTGGAAGGCCGAAGGCGCCAAAGACGCCGAAGACAAGTTGCGTCGGAACGCGGCGTTCCGCAAACAGGTGCTCAATGAATTTCGTCGTGGCTCGCTGAGCGAGCCCGAGTTCATCGGCAGTGGCAACGGTTCCTCGAGCACGGACCAGACCGTTAGCGGCCTCCTCCGGCAGGGCATGAATCGCCACCGCAGCATGTAACAACATCATCTAACTTCGGAGAATTACTACCTTGCCGTACAACTCAGTTGCGGGAAGAGTCACACCAGGAACATCCCCGCTCATTCCAGAAGACGTTCAAAGAGATATTGTGCAATCCATTGAGGTAAAGAGTGCTGCAATGCAACTCATGCCTCACGTGACGATGAAAAGGGCACAGCAACGGATCCCAGTCAATACGCAATTACCGATTGCATATTGGCTAACTGGAGCGTCTTTGGATGCCCGCGACAGAGGTATGAAGCAAACTACCTCAATGGTATGGGACAATGTATATTTGAACGCGGAGGAGATGGCGGTCATCATTCCCATCGCTCAGGCGTTGCTCGACGACATCGACTACGACTTCTGGGCGCAGGTCAAGCCCAAGGTCACCGAAGCCTTCGGCGTGGCGCTGGATGACGCGATCTTCTTCGGCACCAACGCACCGGCTTCCTTCCCGACGGCGATCGTGACCGCTGCCAACTCGGCGGGCAACCTGGTGGTCGCCGGGACGTCCACGGTCGACTATCTCGATGACGTCAACAACGCCATGGGGCTGGTCGAAGCCGACGGGTTCGACATCACTGGCTTCTGGGCTCGCCGCCAGGTCAAGGCCAAACTCCGCGGTCTGCGCGACACCACCAAAGGTCTGTTGATCTACGGCGACGACGTCGGCTTTCAGGGCGCGCCGAACACGGGCATGCTGTACGGCGAGCCGATCATCTTCTCGAACGCGGGTCTGTCCAGCTTCAACACCGGCGCCTCGGGCTACAGCATGATCATGGGCCAGTGGGACCAGAGCATGCTCGCCATTCGCGAAGACATCAGCATGGAACTGTTCGACACCGGCGTGATCACCGACAACGGCTCGCCGCCGGTCATCCAGTTCAACCTGATGCAGCAGGACATGGTCGCGCTGCGCGTCATCGCCCGCTTCGCCTGGGCCGTGCCCAATCCGGTCAACCGCCAGCAATCGACGACGGCTTCCAGATACCCCTTCGGTGTGGTCCAACAGAAGGCCTCGACAGGTGGCGAAGGTTAGAGCTATTTGTTGTCGTAATTACTAGTATCATTTGATTGTCGTTGTTTGTACTCTGATGCGCGGCGCTTTACTGAGGCATTTCGTAGTGGGTCATTCTCGTATCGCTCTCTGTCGCGGATGCGATTGCACTCGCGGCACTGGCGATGGCCCTGCGAGGTGACATACGTGTTGTCTGGTGTGTACTCGTGACCACGTTTGCAATGCGTCCGATCACTCGGTGCAGGCAAGACCGTTTTGCCTACCGACTCTGCTCGCGCCACGTATCTGCGGTGCCGGTTCGCTTCGATCTGAGTTCGATGCTCCGTGTAGTAAGCATCAGCACAGGTTCGACAACGACGGCCAGTGCCACCGGGAAGCCAAATGGTGTTCGGCTCGTTGTAGGGGTGTCCCTGCGGACATTGGGTCTTGCGTCGATGGACAGCGAGAGCACCGTTGCCGCGAAGAACGTTTTCAACTGCCGTCACGGCTTCGAGATGTTCAGGGTTCACACACTTGCGTGTACGGCACAGATGGTCGATCACGAATTCGTCTGGGATCGGTCCGACAAGCCATTGGTACACAAGACGGTGGATCGGTTGGTTTTTCCCACCCACCTTGACCTTGCCGTACCCATCAGCATCGAGCGGACGGTGCCAGGTCCAGCAGTGCGTCCGGATATCGCACACAACGAGTTGCCAGAAGCGGTTCCAGAGCACCCAGTCGTCAAGAGACTCAGAAAGGCTTCGGCCCAGCACGGTACTCAGTCGAGGGATGTGAGTGGTGATGTAAGAGGCCACGTACATCGATTCAGTCACGAAGGACGTTGTATGAGCACAACGTATGGAAATCAGTTGAGGACTCGTATGCGCGAAGATCCGAAACCACCCCAGCCTCCAGATCCTGAGCCGGGACCCGAGCCAGAGCCCGAACCGGAGCCGGCGCCACCCACGCCGGCCTGAACCATGGCGAAAAAAAACTGGATCCAGTCCGCTGTTTCCAAGCCTGGCGCGCTGCGGCAGACCCTTGGCGCCAAAAAGGGCGAGCCGATTCCCCGCAGCAAGCTCGAGGAGGCTGCCAAAAAACCAGGCAAGACGGGCCAGCGCGCGCGCATGGCGCTCACGCTGAGAAAACTCGGCAAGTAGATGCCCGGCGGCAGACCCTACAAGAAGCCTGTCAGTCGGGCGCAGGCCAGATTCTTTGGGGCCGCCGCCGGTGGTCAGATCCCCGGCTTCAGCCCCGAAGAGGCCAGAAACAAACTCCGGGGCGTGAACGAAAAGAAACTGCCGGCCCGCAAGAAAAAGGGAGGCAAGAAAAATGCCTGAAATTCGTGCCCTGGTGCCGATCGAGCACGAGGGCAAGGTGATTCAGCCCGATGAGGTCGTCGACGTCAGTGCCGAGCAGGCCGAAGCCTGGCGGGCGATGGGCAAGGTCACACTGATCACCACCGAGCAGACGCTCGCGGCCGCCGCCAACGAAGGCAACTACGCATCGGTCATCGGTCGCGAAGACGTCGGCCAGGTCAGCGCGGCGACCTCGCACCCCGGTCCGCAGGCTGACGAGGACGAGGACGAGGATCATCCCCGCTCCCGGAGGAGAAGGTAATGGCCAGGATGCGTTTTCTCGCGGTTGCCTACGACCCACGCCCGGGGCACGAAGGGGTGGTGTACGGCCCCGGCCACGAGACAGACTTCGACAGCACCGACTACGAGTACATGATCCAACTGCGTAATCGTGGCTACGCCGAGATCACCGATGCGACGGGACTTCCGGCTGGTGCGACTGAAGAGACAGCCCGCGAGCCATTCGTGGCCCCGGCGACTCCGGCAGCCTAGTCCGGTGTCGAACGTCATCTTTATGGCCGGTCCGGTGCAGGACTCGGTGACGAGCACGACCTTCTACGGCAAGGACCACCAGGCCAACCTGACCGACGAGGCGTTTGTCCAGGCTCTCATCAAAAGTGGCAAGGCGGCGCTCCAGGGCGCCAGCATTCGCGGCATCTACGTGGCGCCCATCGCGACCACCACCGCGACCGTCAACTGGATCGTCGACCAGGCGTGCACCGGCATGGTGGTCAATTACGGCACGACCACGGCTTACGGCTCTAACCAGAACGCCACGCCGGCCTCCGGCAGTGGCGCGATTGTCGCCAACCTGACGGGCCTCACGACCGGCACGACCTACCACTACCGCATTTCGGTGACCGTCGGCACGTACACCACGCTGACCCCCGACCTGACCTTCAGGACGTTGTGACCGTCACCCTCGAGCAGATCGAACAGGAGGTGGCTCGTCGCATCGGGCCGTACTGGCGCTACTTCACCGATCGCCAGTTGCCGAATACGGCCGAGTTCACCTTCGCGGCGTTTCCTGAGCTCCGCTCCAGCATCGACCTCGACCTGGTCACCAACCTATGGGTGCTGCGTCGAGGCGAGTGCTATGACGGCAACACCGTGACGCTGGATCCGGTCGATCGCCAGCGCACCGTCGACGTGTACGACGTCGAGCAGGGTCGCGTTGTGCCCGATCGACCCTGGGGCAGCATTCCCGAACCCGGTGAATGGATGGAGTTTCACCATCTCAATCCTGGTCAGGAATTGCGACCGGCCGTGCTGGCTGGCCTGCGACGGTGTGTTCTCCCAGACACCGTCCATGTCCAGCCGACACAACTGTGGGGCGGTCTCGACCTGACGGTGCAATTCCCGTGGCTCACCGATCCCTGGCAGATCGCGCGTGTGCGCTACGGCTGGATGAGTCCGTACGGGGAGGCACCCTACGATACCTATACCTCGGCCGGGCATCTGATCCTGACTGGCACCTACGGCATGGCGTTACCCATGGCCGTGTGGGTAGACGCCTGGCGTCCGGCCTGGTCGTGGATCAACGCCGCCGAGTCGACGAGCGGACCGACCGAAGATACGGACGTGCTCGAGGTCGACCTCGACTACGCGGCGAGCGCCGGCCACATCGAAGCGTGGCATCTGTTTCCGGATCGGCTGCAGTCTGCCGCAGCCGGCAATTTACAGGCGACGCAGGCGCAGGCGGCTGCGGAGTTCTCGCGGTTGGCGAATGTCTTTGGCCCGCAGCGCAACACGAGCATCGGCTTTCAGACCATGGTGCGTCTCAGCGGGGGTCGCCACGCGTGGATCAATGGTGCGTCGTGGTAAACGTGGCCGATCCCCGCGTCAATTTCAACTTGCAGAATGGCACGCCTGGGCCGCCAGCGTGGTCGCAGGGACCGCCCGGGCCACCGGGTCCGGTGGGCGCTCCTGGACCGCAGGGTGTGCCGGGTGCTGGTGGTGATCAGGGCGCGAGTGGGCTGCGGGGCACCCTGTGGTGGCAAGGACAGGGGCCACCTGGTGGTGGTCTGGCGGATGCGCTTGCGCAGGATCTCTACCTCGATACCTTGACTGGAGACGTGTATGTCTTCACCTGATGACCGAGGCGTGCACTGAATGCCGTGGACGCAGGTCAGCAATATCAAAGGTGTGCCGGGCACAACCGGCGTCCAGGGACCCAAAGGTGACCCCGGTGCCGCGGGTCTGCAGGGGCCACAGGGCAATCCTGGCGCACAAGGCCCGCAGGGTGTGCAGGGTCCCGCTGGTGTACAGGGGCCGCAGGGTGCTACGGGTCCGCAGGGTGCTACTGGGATGACAGGAGCGCCGGGAGCTACGGGGGCCACCGGGAGCACAGGCCCGCAAGGTGCCCCAGGCTCAAAGTGGTACACCGGCAGCGGCGCACCGTTGAATGCGACCGGCCTCGTCGGTGATTGGTACCTCGATAGCACCGCAGGTGACTACTACGAAAAGACGGGGGCGAGTGTCTGGATCTTACGTGGCAATCTGCGCGGGCCACAGGGTCCTGTTGGTGCGACGGGTCCCCAGGGTGCGCAAGGAGTGGCTGGTCCAGCCGGTGTGCAGGGGCCGCAAGGGGCTACGGGACCAGCCTGGACACCAACGCCGATCACGATCACCGGTAGTCGCCACCACATTCGCGATCTGCCATACGTCATCGATCAACTCTTGACGGCGCTGGCGACACAGGGCTTCATCGTGAACAACACCACGTCCTGATGCCGACGCAGAGTAGCCGGCGCCGTCCGTGGCCGTATGACCTGCGCATCTCGCTGCAGAAAACGCCTCTGCAGATCAGCAATATCGGCTCATCGCGCGGCAAGAGCATCGGCTCGATGCGCCCGATTCTGATCAGCCAGCTGCGTTCCGAAAAACTCGCCAACCTCTTTCGCAACGGGCTCATGCTCATCCCGAGTGACCAGACCGGGCTGCTGGTCGGCAAGAAACAACAGAATCTGGGCACGAGTCTGCCACCCCAGGCGGCCTACGATTCGGCGCCGGTGTATCGCGAGCACACCTTCGAGTTTCGTCCGAACGGCGGTTTTGGGGAAAGCGTGCAATCCTCGCGTACCGACAAGCGCTACCACTACGCCATCAATTGCTGGGTGACCGGCGGACTGTTCGGGCTGGGTCCAGCGTCGCACCAGATCGTGCCAACGACGACGGGCTCGATCCGCATGTTCACCGAAGCGCTGAATGCGAGCAGTCAGCTCGCGCTGTTTGTGCTGGCTGGGGCCAACGTGCTCGAGCGCACGGACGACTCGGTGGTCGGTCAGGTCGTGTCTCGGACGCGCGCCGGGCACGTGGCCACCGATGCGGCGCGCTACACCGGCGCGTATGCTGGCGCGGTCGACGCGCTGTACGTGGCGTGGGACGACGGCGTGCTCGAGGAGTACAGCGGTGGCACGTGGCGAGCGTGTGCGTTGCCGTCCGGGTTCCTGCCCAATTTTCTGTGCCGCGTAGGCGACGAGCTCTGGGCCGCCGACGGCACGGCGTGCATCCTGCGCAAGGTCACCAACGATCCCAAGGTGGCCGGCTCCTGGTCGGGGCCGATTCTGGTCGGCACGCCGTCGATCAAAATTACGGCGCTGCGGCAGACGACCAACCGGCTGGTCATCTTCAAAGCTGACGGCGACGTGTTCACCATCAATGGGGACGGTTCGGACAACGATCTGTTCCCCGGTCTGGAGAATACGCCGGATCCGACGAACGCTCGGACCGCGGCGGCGTGGCAGGGTAGTCTGTGGTTCCGGACGGGCCGAGCCTTCTGGCGGCTGGACATGCAGGGTGGCGCCGTACTCACCCCCGAAGGTCCGGGTCGACAATTGCAGAACCTTTCTGAGGTCAAGGGTCCGGTGCAGGCCTTCGCCGGCTGGAATTCGCAGATGGCGTTTGGCGTGATCTACAACGCCGCGCTCGGCAACAGCTACCTGCTCAGTTACGGCAACTGGGAGCCGCGTCAGAGCGACACCGGCACCAACTACGCGTTTGCCGATCAGTGGGATGGCGCGCTCGTCAAGTATGAGGGCAGACAGGCCACGGCATTGTGCGTCTCGAGCATCCCTCTGGATGCGCGGCTGTACGTCGGCTTTAGCGATGGATCCTACGACTGGATCAAGCTGGTGGCGTATCCGCTCACGCCGGACGCGGGCGCCGACTACACCACGGATCAGGCGTACATCGTGGCGCCATTGCACACCGATATGTTCCAGGCTGACGTCAAGCAGACGGTCGGCTTTAGCGTCTTCGGGCCGCTATTTCCGGTCGGGTCCAGAGTCAACGTCAAGTATCGCCAGCGCGGGGGCAAGGCGGGCTTGCCAACGGCCGATCCGCTGGGCGACTTTATCGACCTGGGTCCGAATCCGTTTATCTACAACGGCCAGCGCATCGACGCAGCATCACCGATCGCCGGTACGGCGCTCGAGATGCTGGTCGAGCTGGAGGGCACGCCGACGAGCACCCCCATCCTGGAAGGCGTCGGCTTGCACGAGCGGCTGGTGCCCGCGTTCCGGCGCGACTTCAGTTTCAGTGTGGATGCCAGAGATGCTATTGCCCGACGCGATGGCGCCAGCGTGCGGCAGTCAGGTCGTTCGGTGCGGGACCTGGTGATGCAGGCTGCCGCCGCGCCGGCGACCGTGGCGCTCGAGTTTCCCGACGAGACGGTGTCCGACGTGGCGCTGTTCGACTACACCGAACGCATGGTGGCGCATTCGCAACGCGGTGGTCAGGGGTGGGCGGTGGACGTGCAGGCCACGCAGTTCGGTCTGCTCGAAACGTACGGCACGATTGGTCGTACACGCGGCACGAAGATTGGCGATACGCGCGGATTCCAGATCAACGATCTGCGGCACTTCTAAAGGAGACAGTACGGAATGTCGGGCAGCACCACGGAGTTATCGCTCGCGACCGCGGTCGACGCGGATGACAACGCGGATTATCTGACAATCAATCTGGCCAACAGCTTGCGCACGCTGGACGGGCTGTTCAACAACGTCACCGGGCATACGCACGGTGGTGCACATCAGGGTGGGCCGATCACGCCGGCGGCCGGTTCGATCACCTCGGCGATGATTGCCGACGGGACGATCGCCACGGCGGACCTGGCCAACAATGCGGTGACCAACGCCAAGCTCGGCACCGACACGGCGCGGCTGAACCTGCTCACCAACGGCGGCTTCGAGATCTGGCAGCGGGGCAATGGGCCGTTCTCGGCGAACAATGCGTACACCGCTGATCGCTGGGCGATATCGCTGGGCGGGACATCGACTGTCAGTATTTCCAGAAATACCGTAAACCAGGACGCTGGATCGGTCGCTTGTGCTGCGATCACGTACACGCATAACGCGACATCGGCGCTCTATCAGAAGATTGAGGATGTTCGGCAACTCGCGGGCAAGACGATCAGCGTATCGGTGCGGGCCCAAACGAGTACGGCAAATGCCGTTCAGGTGACCGTTTCGGATGGTGTTGGCAGTGCGGCGAGTAGCTTTCATAGTGGCAGTGGCACCTATCAAACGCTCACGCTGACGTACACGGTTGCGAGCAATGCCACGTTTCTCAACATCAACATTGGTCTTTTTGCTTCATGCGTGGTCGTTGTGGACAACGCCATGCTGGTGGTGGGCTCGGTGCCGACCGACTACGCCCCGCTCCACCCGGCCGACGACTTGGCGCGGTGCCTGCGCTACTACGAAACGATTGGAGCGTCTGGCGGCAATTCAATATTTCCGGCGTTTGTGTACGGCACGACCGTGGCGGGTTGGATGTGGCCGTTCAAGGTGCAGAAGGCCGTTGCACCGACCATCACGACTACCCCTGCGGCCACCTTTGCCGTGTTAGGGGCCACCGCCACCAACATCGCGGGGACTTCGATCTCGACAGCCATTCTTTCGGTTGACAAGGTCCAGGGACAGTGCTCGGTGGCTTCGGGACTTGTCGCAGGCAACGCCTCGTTTCTCTCAGCAGCAACAGGTCAAACAGCGGTTATCTATGCGGAGGCGAATCCTTGAGCATCTACGTTGCATCGTTTACCAGCGCGAATTCTTGGGACTAGACGTGTATGAGTGTATTTGTTTCAGACTTCAATGGAGCTGGCGGAACCTGGGTCATAACCCACGATGATGCGTACGGCGGTGGGCACGGCGGCACCATCGACCCGGCCACCGTCAAGCACACCGTCGGCATCGATGGAACCGAAGATCACAACTTTCTGGTGATCCAGTGTCCGGTGTGCGACTCCGTTTCCACCCACCCGGTGGGCGGCGGCGCGCAGCCGCAGAGTGTGCAGCAGATGTTCGTCAACAAGGTCGACGCCAACGGGTGCGTGTGCGGCCAGGTCCAGTCCGCCGACCCGACGTCACTCGGAGAATCGCACGTCAGGCTCCAGGTCAACAGGCAGCTCGGTCCAGGTCGTTGGCAATTGGGGTAAGGAGATGACCGACACAGAGTTCCAGTTCAAGGTGGTGTACGTCGATCCGGGTGACGGATTGATCGTCGGCATGGAACCCTCCGGCGGCGCGGTCGGCAGCGCGCACAAGGTCGCGGTGCTGTTCGACCAGGCCGAGTACGAGACGCTCATGCGCACCGAGCCGGCGTATCTCTCCGCGGACAAGTCGAAGATCCTGGCGGCGCCGGATCACGCATGAGTGCCGGTTCGTACATCGACGACGTGCTCTGGGCGGCAGCCATCGGCGACGGCAATTTCAACCCCGACAGCGCCATCTACAAGTATTGGCGCTCGTTGCGCCAGGCTGACCCGCCGCAGTACCTAGGCGTGCCCGTGACGCCCGAAATTCAAACCGAGGTGGGCACCCAGCAGGGGTTCAGCTCCGGATGTGTTCTCGGGTGGGATCCTGTAAATGGGGCCTATATTGCCAACGGCTGACGATTACGGTAATCATACGAGCGGTGCGGTGATCAACTGGAATCAGGACACCGGCGCCGAGCTGGCGAATGGTTAGCGTCGGCGTTACCTGGGCTCCCGTTTCGCCGTGGCTCCCTGCCAGCCAGGAGCCGTATCCGCCTGAGCCGCAGCCGGGGCCGATCGGGTGCACGTACGACCAGACGACGCCGGCAGTCATCCAGACCGCGGACTGGACGTGCAGTTGCGCCTCGAGCGCGTGGCTGCTCAACAGCCTAGGCGATGATCGGCTGGGACGAGCGTGGAACGAGTGGGACGTGGTAGATCACTTGCGCGCCGCGACGTACCCCGGTGCGGTCGATCCAGCCTACGGACTCGCGCGGGCGGACATGTACGACCTGCAGACGATGTTCGAGTCGCTCGGCTACACGGTGCAGCGCAAACAGTATCTGAGTGTCGATGACGTGGTGCGGGTCGCGGGTATCTATCCACTCCAGGTCAACGGGGCGCGTTGGTATCACCATTCGGGTGCGCGCGCGCTTGGACCGGGCGTGCTCTACCTGGCCAACCCGGCGCCCAGTTGGAAGGGGGTCGGACAGGAGATGGACGCCAGCGAGGCCGCAAGTTGGGGTTCGTGGAATGGCATGTGGGTGATCGCGAAGGGATGATGTGCCAGACGAGTCGCCCGCCGAGTATAGAAACGGCCGCGACTCGGGCATGTCCATCGAGCTAGCGGTGTCGATTCGCTACAACCGCGTGCGGCCGGACACGAAGGGGGACCGTGTCGAGAGCCGCATCGACTCGCTGGCATTGATCGTGATCGGTTCGGTGGTGACCGGCATCATCCTGTTGTTCTTAGTGCCGAAGATCCTGGCGGCTTTGCCATAGGGGAGGAGCGTATGCAAATCGGTTCGTACACCTTAGGCATCGGCGGGATCCTGGCGATTCTGGTGATCATCTTCGCCGTGCTGGGCTTGGTGGGCGTGCTGCCGTTCAGCGCGACGGTGGTGTTCGCTCTGATCGCGGTCCTTGCAGTGGCAAGGCTGACGTAGACTGGTCCTGCCCGGAAACGGCAACCCACGGCGCGAGCCCCCAGCCCGAGAGACAACGGCTACTGGGGGCTTTCGTTTGCCCGCAGGCGCACGATCTCGCTCATGGCGGTTTCGAGTTCTTCGGTCTTGCGTTGTAGTGCCGTCTTGAGCCACTGGTTCTCGGCGCGTAGCCGCCCAACCTCGGCCAGGTCCGCCTGCCGTAGCTGCTTTTCGATGGCATACACCCTGTTAAGCTCAGCGATCTCGGCGCGGAGTTCGTCGCGCTCACGACGCACGTCATCAAGTTTGTCGAGCGTAATCTGGTGAGCGGACTTGCTAGTCACAATTGTTCTTATCTTTATCAAGAGGGCCTGACGAACTTGTCGACCAGTGTAACGATGGCGATCGCTACGCCAACGATACCCAGCAGTCGCCACGTCAGGCTCGTCTCGAGTTGAGAGATGCGTGCGTCCAGATAGTCGCGATCGGCTTTCCGACTGACATCGAAGTACTCGCGTGTGACGACGTGTTCGTCTCGCGAGGCAATGGCCTCAGCCTGCTCTTGAGTCAGGCCGGCGTTGCGCATCTTGTGCAGCCAGTCGATGGTCACGGCGAGCCATTCTGCCCGGGCTTGCGAATCTGCTCTTCGATGCGCGTCAAGCGTTGAACGACGTCAGGCAGGATGTCGTTGAGCAGATCTCGGATCTCGAGAACGACCACGCGGGACCCTTCGAGTTCGTCCTCAAGTCGATTCAGCCGCGTCTCGATGCGATCGAGACGTCGGTCCATACGGTCAAGGACCTGCGCCTGATTATCCAGACGTCGTTCAAGCTCAGGGTGGCGATGTGTCGTCTCAGTCATCTCAGTACTTCCGCGTGGGGATGGTCCGTGCCCACGCCAGCAGATCTTCCTTAATGTACCGCTTCCAGCGCCCGTCTTGAATGAACGGGCAGCCTGGCACCGCGACCACGAAGTACTCAAAGCGTCGGAGCGGCATGCTCAGGTACGCCGCAGCTTGCTGCGTCGTCAGGAACGGCGAGTCGGGCGCGGCGAAGCGTCCGGCCTCTTCCTCAGTGCGACGCTGCGCGGTGCGGTGCGCGCGCTCGGTCTCCAGCGGCGGCATGCCAAATTTATGCAGATAGCGGCGTAGCACCAGGTCGACCAGCCCGATGCGCTGGGCGATCAGGTGACGGTAGGGGCGCTGCCCGCTCTGTTCGATCTCCTGGCGAGCGCGGAAGATGGCGTAGTCGAGGTCGGAGCGGGTAGCGAAGCGCGGCGCCCGACCACCCTGCTTACCCGCGTGACGAGCCATAGATGTGTCGTCTCATGACCCAATGGTACGAACTGTGACAGGTTAGAGTCCACTAATCAAAACGTGCCGTCATTTAAGCTGCCTGGTGAGTGCTAGTTTTGAGTGTTAGTGAAATGGTCTAGGGGATCACAGGTTCGAGTCCAATATGCTCCACCGTGACTGGTTGTGAGATCAAATGTGACGATCGTGTGATCTGAGCTTCAGGTCCAATTTGGCCGAAAAAGGCCGAATCACACTTACACCGAGGAGACACATCGGCAGAATGCATCTCAAGAATCGGTCAACTAGGCCGACTCCCGCAGATTTGAGTGCTACGTTTGAGTGCGATCTGAGGGCGCGTAGCTCAGTAGGTCAGAGCGCGCGGTTTACACCCGCGAGGTCGGCTGTTCGAGCCAGCCCGCGCCCACTAACGCCGGCGACGATTCGTCCGCTGACGACGGGCTTCGTCCGCCTGTTGCTTCGCGAGGTCAGCACGCTTCTGATCCGTGCGTGATGGGGTAATGCGACAGCGCAGCCCATTCCAGACGAAGTTCTGAACACCCCGCAAATGCTCGCGCACGTGCACTTCTTCTTCGGGCTTGGATGCTACGGCCCGCCAATGCTCGGCGACCCAGTGCCGCAAAGCGAGTCGACGATCCTTGCCTTCAGGGATATCACGCAAGCGGAAGACTTCGGCCGCTCCACGCGACGTGGTGGGTAATTCAAGACCTGGCTGTCCTTCCAAACCTAGATATACGCGCCATTGCTGAAGCCGCTGCTTGGCTAGAAAGACACCCAAGAGCGCTCTGCTCGACAGGTCTTCGTCATACTCGTGAGAATGGTCGAAGGTCTCCTTACCTGAGGCCCACCCTGTCAATGTGCGATGGATGGGCACCCAACGCCCTGGCCCGGAGCGTCCATACCAAACCGCAAATGCTGAAGCCTGTAAGGGCTCCGCCATCAGCATCTCCATTGGCCAGGGGAGGGCAACAGTTACCCGCCCACGCGTCTCCTGGGGACGCAGACCGCGGTAACGCATCAAAACCCAGCGCTTCTCTGTCTCGGGGATCTGGTCACCCGTGAATTGCGTGATGATGCGTACATCAAGTGGCCATTCAACCTGCCAGGGTTCGGGCATCTCGTCGCCCTCCCAGCCCACCACGCCCCCATGCAGTGCGGCGTCCACAAAGGGTTCGGCACCATCGAAATCCCAGGCAGTGATGCGCTTGCCTGAGTGGAGCACATTGCGAGACGCGATCGAGAACTCAGGTGCCTGATAGAGCCAGTCCAACACACGCTCGATCAACTCGATTCGTCCTGAGTCGCGTGCCTCGCAGGCTGGACATACGTGACGGCCAACATTGGTGCGTACTGCAGATGCCGGGATCTTCAGGCCGCAAGCCGTTTGCTCCTGGACGGGCAGATGGTCGAGGCCGGCCTTACCAAAGCGCACAAAGACAATGCTTTCGCTGAGCAATGGGTGATGTTCGCTCATCCGACTTACCTCTTAGGGGTCACTCGCGCAGATAGCTGAGCACGAGCAGGACTAGGCAGCCCATGATGCCGAAGCCAGCGAAGATCAGCACGATGCTCGACGGATCGTTCACCGCAACCTTCCGACCAGGCGATCCATGGGCGCCGTCGCCTCGCGCAACATCTCCAGCTCGAACCCGGTGTAGTGGTTGCGCGTCACATCCACGCGCGTGTGGCCCATGACTTTGGCTACCTTGTCGATGTTCTGCCCGGCGTCCTGGCTGTACGTGCTGAAGTTGAAGCGCAGCTTGTGCGGCGTCAGGCTCAGATCTTCGATGCCCACCTCAGCGCACATCCTGGCGAACCAGCGGTTCAGCCCGCGCGGCTCGTGCATCTTGCCATCCTCGTTGGGGAAGACCCACGCTGCCCCTTCGGCCGGCTTGCGGGATCCGGTCCAGCGTGGGCCTCTGGCCATGCACTCGTCGCGCAAGCGCTGCTGCTGCTCGCGCAGGATCTGGGCAACCTCCTCGTTGAAGGGCACCTCGCGCTCGCCGGTCTCGCCGTGCATCTTGACTCCGTCGCGGGCGACCAGGCCCAGCCCGCGGATGCGGTTCACTCGCCTGCGCACGGTGATCACGCCACGGGGAAAGTCGACGTCGCGCCACTGCAGGCCGAGCGCTTCCTGGCGGCGTACGCCGGTGGCCAGCGTGAGCTGCACCAGCCCGGCCAGGCGCTCTGTGCGCACGCGCTCGAGCAGACGCTGTAGATCGGCCAGGCTGGTGGCTTTCTTGCGCTTTCGGTGGGCCTTCGGAGGTTTGACGCCGAGCAGCGGGTTGCGGCTCAGGCCGAAAGTGCGCGGTCGCGAGCAGGCAAAGCCGAGCGCGGTCTGCATCTGGGATAGCAGCATGCCGATCGCCACGCGGCCGGCGCCATCCTTGACGCGCTGATCGCGCCACGCCTCGAAATCCTCCTCGTTCAGCTCGCCGAGGGCCTGCCCGGCAATCGCGAACGGACGCACGTGCCGGTCGAACGAACGGCGGTACTCGCTGGCCGTCGTGGCTTCCCAGTCTTCGGCGTTGTGGGCCAGCCAGCGGTCGTAGCACGTGGCCAGCGTGATGCGCGGCGCCTGCGTCGAACGCGTCTGCACGGGGTCGATCAGACCGTCGGCCACGTCTCTCAAGTACTGCTGGTATTTGTCTTTAGCCGCCTCGAGGGTCTGCGCCTGAAACTTCAGCGGCCGGTGGCCGCGACCGCGGTACAGCGGCACGACCCAGCGCTTGCCGTCGAAGTAGGGGCGGGGATGCGTATTGGGTTGGCGACCAGGTCGTTGGGTAGTATTGCTCTGCACGAGGGCGTCGTCTCCTTTCGTGCCACGCGCGGGTCGGTTTCCATCAGTCGCCGAGCCTGCGCACAGCGCCCCGGTGTGGATTGGTCTCCACATGAAGCCGGGGCGCACCCGTGTCCGGGTGCAGCGCCGACTGTATCGCACTCAGGTTGAGCGCGGATTGAGCAGACCTACTCGGGCGGCGGGCGCTGCAACTGGTGCGGCTTGATGTGCAGTACACGCGCGAAGGCCTGCAGCGTGGAGGGGAAGACCTCCTTGCCGGCCTCGGCGTTGTGCACCGTGGAGGACGAGACGCCGGCCAGCTCGGCGAGATCCTCCTGGGAGAGGCCGGCGCGCAGCCGCCAGTGGCGTAAATACGGCAAGCGCAGATACGACACCGGCACGACCATGAATAGTCCATTATGCCCCACGTATTGAACAGTGAAAGTGTCCCCATCCCCCTAGGATTCTAGATGTAATCTGTTAGCAACAACTTCGCACTCTACACCGCATCAGGCGGGCAGTATATAGAACTCGTGTTCTATAGTCAAGGGTGAAGTGGAGGTGCGGGTTGTGGATGGAGGGGGTCTGGCCATGAGCAATGGTGAGCGCCCTGAGCGGCAGGACGACGAGTTCAACGTAGACGCGGAGCGGGTCTACGGCTGGCACACGTACGCGGATCTGGAGGGTGCCGGTCCGATGTCACAAAATCCAGAATTTCCCACCGGCGGTGCCGGGGACCCACGCACTACGGGCGAGTCACCACCGACAACAGACGCCCACAACCCGCCACAACCCATCCTAGACGGTCACGTTGATCCCGAAGAGGCGGGTGGCCAGACTTCCGAGAATGCGAAACGGAGACGACGCACTCGCCGGTCGCGGGCGATGCCCATGACCAGTACCTCGATGGATCCAGAGACCAAATTCAGCGATCTGCACGAGCCGTGGCTGAAGCGCGAGCAAGCTGCCGAGTACCTGGGCATTCATCCCAACACGCTCGACAGTCTGCGGCGCGACGGCAAGATCCACCCGCTGTACATCACCTCGCGCGTCCTGGTGTACGAGCTGAGCGAGCTCGAACGCTTCACACGCGAGCAGCGCGGTCTGCCGCCGCTCGGACCGGTCGAGCCGCCACCGGCGCCTGAGCCACAGCCAAAGCCCCGCCGCGTTCGCGACTGGAACGCGCCCAAGCAGTGAGCCGATGTCCGAGCAGACGCCTGGCGGCAGTATGTCTTCGGAAGCCCTCCTGCAGGCCAGCCGCGCGTACATGGCGGCGGCCAACCGGAGCAGCACGCTCTACGAGCTGAGCGAAGACTTCCTGCGCATCCTCGACCTGGTCGAGGATCCCGAACAGGACGAGCAGGCGCTCGAGGCGGAGCTCGATCGCATCAGCGGGCTGATCGCCCACAAGGCTGAGGCGATCGCCGGGCTGGTGGCCCACATCGAGGGTCTGGCCGATGCCCGACGCGCAGAAAGCAAGCGGCTGAAGGAGCGCGCCGACGCCGACGAGCGGCACGCGCAACGTCTGCGCGACTACGTGTTCCGCCACATGCAGGCCATCGGCAGCGAGCGCATCGAGACGGTCAGATTCACGCTGCAGATCAAGACCAACCCACCCGCGGTCGAGGTCCTCGACGGCTGGGAGGTGCGGGTTTCACCGCAGTTCCTGCGCACGGTAACGACGGTGAGCGTGGACAAGCGCAGCATTCTGGACCACTACAAGCAGACCGGCGAGATCCCGGACGGGGTCGACATCTCGCGCAAGCAACGACTGGAGATCAGATGACACAGGATCAGGTGGAGGTTCTGTACGAACGCTGGGTGTCCTACCCGAATGTGGTGCGCTACGTGCCGTCGACCGATCACGGCGTGTACGCGACCTACGGCGGCTTCTGGTGCACCGACTGGCTCGGTGACTACGCCATGGTGGAGCGCCTCGGCGTCAAGCCCGAGGATCCTCTGCCGCGCAAGAGCGCCTGAGCATGGCGCAGGTCACGGCGCACTACGAACGCAAGCTCAGCGATGGCAACTATGGCTCGGAAGGCCTGGCGCTGTCCTGGACGTGGGACGTCCAGGAGCACATGGCGGATGAGATCGACTCGGCGATCGACATCCTGCGCACGCGCGTGCTGACCGAGCTGGCCAATTCTGCCTCCGAACAGGTGCGCTTCATCGCCAACCATGAATTGCGCGCCCGGGCGCCCGCATGAGCGAGGCCAACACAGACGTCGACGAGGTCATCTCGGGCCAGTTTCTGATCGCACTGCACGACCAGGCCGTGCGCATGGTCGCCTCGACTAACCCGCTGATTGCCAACTGGGGCAGGCACCTGCTCGAGGACTGGCGGTCGCTAGAGCTGCTCGCGGAACGGCAACGCGCGTGAGCGCTGACGCGACGTGGGTCGACGAGGTGATCGAGGGCTGGACGCCGGACCCAGTGCCTGAGCTGTGCCAGGAATGGGCCTGCAACGAGCCTGCGCAGACCTGGTGCCCGTTGTGCCGCGCGTTCTTCTGTGCGTACCACGACGAGCTCGTGCCCGTGCGTCGGCACGCCTGTCTGAAGGGACACGCCGAAGCATGAGCTTGAGCTACTGGTCCAAGCACAAGCATGAACCGTGGAGCAGCAAGTGTCGGGCAAGCACGCACTGGGCGTGCTACGGCGTGCGTCGATTCAACGGCACCCGTCAACCCTGCGAGTGCCCGTACCACCAGACGAGGATTGAGCCTGTGCTCAAGCAGGCCGTGGTGTGAGTGATGACCAGATCCACATTTTCCTGTTGTTTCTGGGGCTGGTGCTGCTGCTCATGATCATCGTCGCCAGGACGATGCGCTAGTGAACGAGCTGGAGGCGCGCGTCCTGGAGCTGCAAGCCTACGTCGACCGGGTGGTGGCCGAATGCCACGATCCGGCGACGCCACGTCAACGGCGAGAGGATCTGCTGCGCGAGATGCGCGCATTGCAACGCTTGCTGCTCGCTGTCCAGCGCGAGATGAGTTAGATGGCGCGCAACGTGGCACTGGTGGCCTTCGGCATCGTGGTCGGCGTGTTCGGCGGAGCCGCGCTCGGCATTCGCGCGGCCGATGCGGGTGGTGGTAGCGGTCAGGATCAGGAAGCCCCACCGGCCGACGCGCCGGTGGCGGTCGAGCCCACGCCGGAGCCGGCGTATGGTGTGTGGGACCGGCTGGCGGCATGTGAGAGTTCGGGCCGCTGGTCGGTCAACTCCGGCAACGGCTACACAGGCGGGCTGCAATTTGATCAGCAAACCTGGCGTGCCTATGGTGGTCTGAGCTACGCACCAGCGGCCTACCTCGCGACTCGCGGAGAACAGATCGCTGTAGCTGAGCGCCTGCGTGCAAGCCGTGGCTACCAACCGTGGCCTGTTTGCTCCCGCGTGCTGAGATTGCGATGACGCGTGTCACGCATCACTCCAACGGGGTGATTCTGATCAACGGCCGGCGCTACCAGCGGTCGCAGTTCGCGGCCGCCGAGCCGACGTTCAAGGACTGGCTGCTCTGGTCGCTGATCATGCTCGGCTTTGTCCTGAGCGGCGTGCTGGCTGCCGCCGGCTGCGGGTTTGCGGTGTGGCTGATCGTGCAGCTCGTGCGCAGGTACACGGGGTGAAAAAGCTCGCTCAGCCACCGCTGAACGGTCAGCAATTCCGTCGACTGATGGATGGCGATCTGAAGGAGCGCGACTGGCAGAAGCAAATCGAAGAGGCGCTCGACCTGTTCGGCTGGTGGTGGCTGCACATCCCGGCCAACGTGGTGGTCTGTCCGGCCTGTCGCAGACGTATCTACCGCGGCATTGCCAAAGGCTTTCCCGACATTCTCGCGCTGAAGCCGCCGCACATCCTGTGGATCGAGTGCAAGCGTGAGCGTGGACAGCTCGACGCCGAACAGAAGCGTGTGGGCGCCATGCTGGCGGCGTGCGGCCAGCGCTGGATCCACGCGCGGCCGCGGGATCGCGAAGCGTTGCTGCAGGTCATCGCGCATCCGGAGGCGGCGTGAGTCGCTTTCTGCTCGTGGAACTCGAAGTTGATCTGGATCACCATGCGCGACAGGCAGCCTGGGATTGGATCCTGCTCGCTCCCGCGGTCCAGCGCCTGACGGATATGGAGGTGCTCAGCCCGCAAACGTACGAGCAGTGGATGCTGCCGCGTCAGATGTCACTGGTCTCGGCAGCAAAGAAGGCGCGTCCAAGACGATGAGCCTGACCCGCGAGCAGCGTGCCGAGTTGCACTATCAGGACCGCGGCCAGTGGCTGCGACTGCGCGTGCGGCACTGCACGACGCAGGTGTTCGGCATCGCCTCGCTGTCGAACCCGCAGCACTACTACCTGTCGGACGGGACGTCCTGCACGTGCCCCGATTTTCGGTTCCACGGGCTCGCTGACGTGCGCATGGGGCAGGCCGGGCTGCACCACCCGTGTTCGCACGTGATGGCCGTCAGGCGCGTTCTGGAGCTGCCTGCGGTCGATTTAAAAAACGTCGCTCCAGAGCATTGGAAAATTCAGGCCGCGATCGCAGAGTCGCAGCGAACGGAGTAACTGAGAGATGCCAGGCATGCGTGATCCGAGCGCCAGTGGGCTGAGTGTGCCGAGTGAGATCCAGGCCAATGAGATGTACATCGCCACGCTGGTCGAGGTCGAGGCGCGCGAGTACAAGGGGCCACCCCACTACAACAAGGACGGTACGCAGAAGCAAGAAACGTCGATCGTGTGGAAGTTCGAGCTGAAGGATCGCGACGACCTGCACACGATCTGCAAAGACGACGGCGAGCCGTATCAGCAGTGGCGGTTTACGTCGGACGCGACCGGCGACGGCTCGTTCGGTCGCGACATCATCGAAGCGCTGGCCGGACGTGAGGTGACCGATACGGAGGTCATCCAGATGCTGGCCGCCGACGAGGACCACCTGCCGACGAAGCTGTATGGCAAGTCGTGCCTGGTGGTGCTCGGCACCTACACCCGCGCGAATGGGCAGGAGGGCATCGGCATCAACCAGCAGTTGCCGCTGGGCGACAAAGACAAGAAGCGCCTGAAGGGCGCGCCGAAGGCGGCAGCCCGCGCCGATCTGCCGTTTGATGCCGGTTCGCGCATGGGCAGCCCACCCCCGCAACAGTGGGACCAGAAGGGGCGGCCGCTGCCCTCGCAGACGGCGGCGCGCTCGCAACCATCGGTGGCTGCGCCGTCGGTCGCGGAGGAGGCAGACGACGACGACGCGCCGTTCTGAGTGAAGGCTGGTGCTCTCGCGTCTGGGTCGCGCGGAGCACGTTCTGTTGCTGGGAGATACCGCCTTGGACGGGCGCAGGTACGCGATCTCTCGTTTCGCATCGCGACACGATGTTCAGCCTGATCCGTACGAGTTGACCTGGGATGAGCTGGTCTGGACGTTGAGTCAGCACGAGGTGCGGGCATCCAAGCATGACATGTGGCTCTGGTCGCCGACGCGTTATCGCGATGGTGCTACTCGTGGTCGAGAAGGTGTCGAGTCGGTAAGTCTGTTCGTGGCCGACATCGACGACGGCACCAGCGGTCAGGACATGTGCGCGCGGCTGATGATGCTGGGCACCTCGTTTCTAGTCGTCTCGACGTGGTCGCACACACTCGCGGTGCCACACCTGCGGTGTGTGTTGCCGCTGGATGAGCCGATTCCAACGCGGCTGTACGACGACGTCTGGCAGTCGTTCAATACCTATCTCTTCAGCACGCACATCGATCCGCAAACCAAAGATCCGAGTCGGATGTTTTATGGACCGAGTTGTTCTGCTGAGCATCTAGGAGAGGTGTTTGTCGGACAGCTCTGAGCGTGCCTTTGTTTGGCGCTATCTGGATCCTGTCCCGCCACCGGTCATCGTGGTGGCCGGCACCATCCGTCCCGATCCAACACATTTTGGCGAGCTTGAGTATCGCGCTGAGTGCTTGCTCGCCAAGTGGTGCCGGGAACTCGCCGCGATGGTGCCGGATTCAGGTCGACACAACGCGTTGAGGAATAAAGCGCGTGCCGCGGGCGGTCTGATTGCGCTTGATCTGCTCAGGTACGGCGAGGTGTACGCCGCGTTCTTCGCGGCGTGTCAGCAGAACGGGCTGACGCAGGACTCCGGCGGGGCGGCCGAGCGCACGATTCGCGACGGGCTGGCGCATGGCGCGCAGACCCCGTGGGCGCCCAACGATTTGCCCGATTCACCCGTCTGGCGCACACGCTTCGAGACGCCTCGAATCGGATCGAAAAAAGCTGTTCCCGGTTCCCAACCTAGGGATGGGAACAGCGGAACAGAAACTTTGGCCTTGTTTGAGACCGCGCGAGCAGTAGCCGAGCAAGCCCTTCCGCAGGTCGCGTGGATCGCTCGACCGTGGATTGCCGAGGGAGGTCTGACTGAGGTCGACGGCAAGGTCAAGCAGGCCGGCAAGACGACGTGGTTGCTGGCCTTGATCCGCTGCGTGCTGGATGGCGAGCCGTTCATGGGCGAGAACACGCTGCAGACCCCGGTGGTGTTGCTGTCGGAACAGAGTCCGCGGTCGCTGCAGCAGGCGCTGTTTCGCGCGGGGCTCGAGGCGCACGATGACCTGCACATTCTGTTCTGGCACAAGGTGCGCGAGTTGCGGTGGCCACATGTGGTCGAGCTGGCCGCCGACAAGTGTCGCGAGGTGGGCGCCAGACTGCTGGCCGTCGACACGTTGGGGCAGTTCATTGGCTTGCATGGCGATTCGGAAAACAACGCGGGTGACGCGCTGGTCTCGATGCAGCCGCTGCAGGCGGCGATCGCGCAGGAGGGGCTAGCGGTCGTGTTCAACCGGCACGAGCGCAAGAGTGGCGGCGAGGTGGGCGATTCGGGTCGTGGCTCGAGTGCGTACGCCGGCGCTGTCGACATCATCATTTCGCTGCGTCGGGCGGGCCAGGATCTGCGGCCGACAGCCAGGCATCTGCACGCGCTGTCGCGGTTCGACGAGACGCCGCAGCGGACGGTGATCGAGTTGCAGGGCATGCGCTACGTGGTGCTCGGCAGCGAAGAGCGCGTGCTGGCGGGGCAGATCGAGACAGAGATTCTGGGTGTGCTCGGTACCGAAGCCGAGCCGATGTCGGAAGGTGACGTGCAGGAGCAACTCACGCGACGTCGAGCCGATATTTCGGCTGCGCTGAAAGTGCTGGTAGCCACGGGACGCATCCGGCGCATCGGCACGGGCAAGCGTGGAGATCCGTACCGGTATTTTCGTCCGACGGACGACGCCGATGATGATGACGACCTTGAGCAAGAGGAGCTGCCGTGAGCGCTGATGCGATCGAGCAGGCGGTAGCCGAGTACCAGCCGGCGTGTCTGCTGGCGTTGTTCAGCGGTGGCCATGACGCTGCGAACGTACGTGGAAGACGCCATCAAAGAGATGATTGACGACGACGAGTGGAAGCGCTGCGAGCGCACTCAGACCGCTGAGCGCAAGTCAGTCAATGAGTTCATCGCCAATTGGAAACGCGCTGATGGGCGGAATGGGCACCAACCATGACGAAAGTCGTCCACCTCCGCCGCGAGCCGTACGACGTGCGCATCGACCGCCGCTCGAAATGGGGCAATCCCTATCGGATGCCCCAGGACGGCGATCGTGAAACCGTCATCGCGAAATACCGGGACTACATCCTGGGCAAGCCGGTGTTGCTGGCCGCCCTCGGCGATCTCCGCGGCAAGACGTTGGGCTGCTGGTGCAAGCCGGCAGCCTGCCACGGCGATGTCCTAGTGAACCTGTGCGATTCGGCGAATTGGGAGGAGCGGTAGCTCTATGCAGACGCGATTGCCTTTGCGAATACGTTGCGTGTTCATACTGATTGAATCCTTGTGAGATAGGCGGTAGCCGCGGCGTGACCTTCGGCACCGGGTCCGAAGCGAGCCAGGACGGTCATGCCGCGCAGCACGCACCAGCCGTCAGCGCGGCGCTCGAGGTGAGGCGCCGGCTGCGAAAATCTGGCGGCCCGGTCTTCGAGCCGGCGGGCTGGTCTGGTCGGCACCTCGGCCAGATGCGAGAGCAGGACGCCGAGGTGATGCGGGATGGGCCAGCGACCCTGTTCCCAGCGATTGACGGTGACGCGATGCACGCCCAATGCTGTAGCCAGTCGACCCTGATCCAACCCGGCACCCGTACGCCAGGCCTTCAGCTCGGCCGGCGTCACGTTCTATCTCCGATCATGCTGAGCACGGCGCCGCACGCCAAGATGACGACGCTGCCGATGAGGAGCGGGGTGACGTCGTGCGTGCTGAAGAGCAGCCAGGCGGACCACCAGGTCAGAACGCAGAGCACGATGGTGATCGCCGCGGTGCCGGGTTTCATGGCGCGTCGTGCCCATAGCTCACGACTGCACCGGACGTGGTTGGAAGACCCACACGTAGCGATCGTTGAGCTCACCACCTACCAGGGGGGTGAAGTACTGCGGATCGTCCCAACCCATTTTGCGTGTGACCAGAACCGCGGCGTAGGCGTGGTTCTGCTCGGGATTGAGCGCCGGTTCATAGTCGACCACGACGCGCGAGGCGCGGTCGCCGGCGTCGGCGATGATGCGCGATCCGCGGAAATTGGTGGGTCCTACGTAGCGGGTTTGAATAGCGCGATAGCACGCCTCGGGAAGTTGGACGTGGGCAAGAATGGCGGAGGCATTGTCGATAGTCATCAGTCGTCTCTTTTTTCAGTCTGGTAGTCGGTTTTCGTGTTCGCGCTGCTCGAGGAAGCACGCGATGTGCTCGAGCAGCGCGAACATCTCGGTCGCGACAGGTTGCAGTTGGGCGAGGTCTACGGCCGGATTCAATTGGCCGGGCGTATCGGTATCGAAGAAGGACGCGTACGCGTTGGTGGCGTCGTTAATCTCGTCGAGCAGAGGCATGCTGTCGTCTCTCTCTTTCAGTCTGCACAAGGTGGTCTAGAATCCGTTTTTGCGGGCGTGGGGTCGCGCGACAGCACGTCATCACGGTCTTAGACCTCAATCACGTGGTAGCTAGAAAACCGACCACGGCCGATACCGCTCAGTCCGTTGTCGCCACACGGCCAGATGGTCAGTCGCAGTTCAAAGCGCAACGGCATGCCGAGTCCCCACAACACGGCCCAGTTGGCGTACAGACCGAGGCTTGTACGAATCAGATCAAACAGGTAGTCCATTAGTCGTCTCTTCCTTCAGTCGTAGCCGCGGGCGAATCGATGTCGGCGGTTTTCAGCACGCTCGCGTAGAGCTCATCCAGTTCTTCGGAGTGCTCAACCCAGGCGTCTCCGAACAGACCGTAGCGGCGGAGGGCGCGATCGTAGCGTTGCAGCGCAGCGCGGAGGTCCCGGTAGCGGGCGTGCCAGTCGATGCTCACGGCTGCACCGGACAGCGATGGCACTCGGTCAACTCGCTGGGCAACGCGTAGAGCGCGCCACACCGCCGGCAGCAGACCCAGTGATTGGGCGTGTCGTTGTCAGCCAAGGGCCAGAGTCGACCCTGGTAGTACCAGCGTAAGGACGCTATCTGGCGAGCAGAGATCTGCTCGCGCGTCATCGTCGAAGTCGTCATCAGTGTCGTTCTCTCTTTCAGTCTGCAAAGGGTGGTCTAGAATCCGTGTTTGCGGGCGCAGGGGTCGCGCGAGGGGGAAGGTTCGTCAAGAATCATCCGGTCCGGGCGCCTAGTGCGCCCGGTAGCTAATCGGCAGGGTAGGCGCGTCCCAGCATGCGCGACAGTCGCGGCACTCGTTATTCTGGCGCGATGCCGGACAGGTAAATGAGCCGTCGTCGGCCGCGGTCGAGCCGGCCGACAGTCCCGGGATCCTTGGCGCCGGCGCGTTGAAAAAGAGTGCCGAGGGTCGCACGGTCACGTTGTCGAGGCCGGCGAGCGCGGTCAACGCCAATTCCCACGCCATCCTGGTCGCCGGCGAGATCTTCGCCATCGTCAATGGCCGCCAGGAGCGCGTCGGAAACCAGAATTTGATGTCCGGCAGACTCTGACAGATACGTACCCATGCCCACGTGTAGGCCGGCGAGAACAGATCGCCCGAGTCGTGCACCCGGAAATACGGCTTGCCGGCACGCCGGATGACGTCGGCTAGCGTGCGTACGTAACTGTCCGTCCCCTCCGCGGTCTTCAGACACTCGCGTGTCCACTGAAACCGGGCCCTCTGAGCTTTCTTGACGCCCGGATACTGCACGTAGCTCCCTTTGTCGGCGTAGCACTGAGCGCAGATGGTGTGCTTCCCGGCGTTGAACGCGTACGGACACGCTTCCCGCGCCGGTAGTGACCAGCTAGCACACGGCATCTTTCTGGCCTCAGTCAAGAGCAGCGTCGTCGTGCCGGGCACGTACGCCCGCGGAATGTAGTGTCTCATCGGTCGCACTCCTCGCACACGCCGAGTGCGTTGAAGCGATGCCCAATGATCTCGCAGCGCTCAATGTGGTACTGCCGCGTGTGGAATACCGTGTATGAGCCGTCCGGTTCGATGGTGTAGTTCACATCGTCCCGGTCCCCAATCAGCTCGCCACACACGGAACACGCGATGTCAGCATCGTCTGCCTCGAGAATCGCTTTGGGCAGCTCGGCCGGCGTCTCTACATACCCACGCGTCATGTGGCATGGGCACGTGCACTCCGAAGGCGCTAGACACAACACGTGTCGCGACCATTGGCAGTCTGCACTCTTGCCCGTCTCAGGATTGATCAACGTGTTCATGGGTGGACGTGCTCCCCATGTCCACAATTGCGGCAGTACAGGTAGCCGTTTGAATCACTCGTGCACTCAAATCGTGGGCACCCGTCATCTGTGCTGTACCGCTCACCGTAGATCTCGTCACACTCGACACAGATCACTCGTCGTCTCGTCTTCACTCTCGTCGTCTCCTCAGACTCAGTCTCTGTCAGCCGTGGTCTCGACTGACACCCCTTACTGTAGTGCAATGTTATAGAACACAACTAGAACAGGCCGTTGAGGTCCGGTTGCGAGACCAGGATGCTGCCGGTTGTGTCGACA
>Ga0126369_10000476_pt1 | contig 26281 bp, 25 predicted proteins | sample PanSoiMetaPlot_1_FD_109646 | JGI IMG/M metagenome (GOLD analysis project Ga0126369, IMG submission 109646) | Tropical forest soil microbial communities from Panama - MetaG Plot_1 | ecosystem: Environmental > Terrestrial > Soil > Tropical forest > Bulk soil | place: Panama | collected 2016-02-17
CATGCTCGGCCTGGAGCCGAAGGGACAATACTAGTTCCCGTCTCAACTTCCCTAGACCCGCTTCGGCTCGATCCGCTCGAGCAGCCGCTCCACCGTTGCATCTGAAATGCGCGTGCGTGGCCAGCGATAGATCAAGCCGTGTACGAGCCAGATCACCAGAAAGCTGAACACGCCGGCGAATATCCAATCGGTGAAGAAATGCGCGCCGGCCGCCATGCGCAAGATTCCGACGGCAGAGCCGAAGGCGACTGCCGCTGCATAAGCGAGCGCGCGCCAAGGCGGCGGGACCACGGCAGCACCCGCCAACGTCCAGAACGCGCCCGAAGGCTCGCCCGCGACAAAGGAGCAGTTCTTCGGGCAGTCGCCGCGTGGATCCCACCAGGGGCGGAAGTGTTCGTCGCCGCCGAATTCGGTCACATCGATTGGGCGCGGGCGACCCCAGTGTTCCTTCAACACGAGATTGGCGACGACCCCGGGGGCGAGCGCAAGCGTCACCAGCATGAGCACGATGGCCCGGCCGGGTATGGTGAGCGGCCGGCGCGGCCAAACGAATTTCGCCGCGAGTGCGATTACCGCCGGGGCTGCGACGAGGGTCACAAGCCACACCGCCACATCGCGCGCGCGCAGATAAGCCGGGTCGTAGGCGCGCCAAAACCCTCCGCGCTCGGGATCGAAGAACAGCGCCGCCAACTTTAGGTCGAGGTCGGGCCGCAGACCGAAGACGAGGCCGACCGCGGCAGCGACGGCGAGCGCAATCACGAGGCCGGTTCGGTTCATGCGGCTGATCCCCGCGCGTGTCTAGCCGAGGCGACGCGCGAGTTCAAATTGTGAGACGGTTGAGCAGTTATCGCGGCTGTGGGGGCTGCTCGCGGCAAACGTTTGCTTCACCAATCGGCGACAACCAGTTGCCGCATTTGTCGCAACCGACAAGCATGGCCGTGATCGCGATCAGTAAGGCGATGCGGCCAAAGCCTCTGGCGGTCGTGCGTGTAGCCTTCGCGATCACTTGCATGAGCCCTCGCAGGTGGGTGCAGCCAGACGCCGGCCTATCTTAGGGCGGATTTCCTAACGGATTTCTGGCGGATGTGAGGCCGCGGGCGGCGCTGCGCCAGCGGCGCGGCGAAATACGGGTTTCCAAAAGCCCGCGCTGAAGCCGGCGATGGCCCAATAGGCAAGCCCGCCGGCAACACCGGCGGCAATCACCGGAAGCGGTTCGTTGAGCGGCACGCCGGTGTCATCGATGTAACCGAACAGATTCCAGCCGATGAGCGCCGACACCGCCCCGTTACCGGCGTGAAATATGGAAGAGCGGATGGCAAAGGACTCGGAAATGATTATCCCGATCGCGGCGGGAAGCCACATCAGGCTGAGCAGCATCACCAGCAGCACCGGCGCGGCAAATACGAAGCCGAAGATCGCGAAAACCTGCGTCTCCGCATGAGCGGCCGCATCGCCGAGCTTCCAGGAGCCGAACACGATGACAAGCGTGCCCACCGCGACCGCAACAGCGTAACCGAGCGGCACCAAGAGGAGGCGCAGCAGCAGCCGCCCGAGATTGTCCATCTCAATCCGTCATCGCCATGGCGCGCAGCGCCAGGCGTTCGCGCGCGGAGAGCTTCTCGCTCGCGCTTTTGAGCTGGCCGCAAGCAGCGAGAATGTCACGACCGCGCGGCGTGCGCACCGGCGAGGCGTAACCGGCGTTGAAGATGATCTCGGAGAATTTCTCGATCCTCTCCCAATCCGAGCATTCGTATTTGGTGCCTGGCCATGGATTGAACGGGATCAAGTTGATCTTTGCCGGAATTCCCTTGAGCAGCTTCACGAGCGCCTTGGCGTCGGTAAGCGAGTCATTGACGCCCTTGAGCATGACGTATTCGAATGTAATGCGACGCGCGTTGGAAAGACCGGGATAGTTGCGACAGGCGTCGAGCAGCTCCTTGATCGGATATTTGCGGTTGAGCGGAACGAGGTCGTTACGCAACTCGTCACTGACTGCGTGGAGCGACACCGCGAGCATGCAGCCGATCTCTGCGCCAGCCCGCGAAATGTTTGGCACGACGCCCGACGTCGAAAGTGTGATGCGGCGTTTGGAGATGGCGATTCCGTCTCCGTCCGCCGCGATCAAGAGGGCGTCCCGCACCGCCTCGAAATTGTAGAGCGGCTCGCCCATGCCCATCATCACCATGTTCGAGATGAGACGCTGGCCGCCCTTCCCCTCCTGACTGGCCCCGGATGCGGCAGGGGAGGCGTCCAGGCGCGCCGCTCCAAGCCAATCGTCGAGGCAATCGCGCGCCACCATGATCTGGCCGACGATCTCGCCGGGCGTGAGGTTGCGCACGAGCCGCTGCGTGCCGGTGTGGCAGAATGAGCAAGCGAGCGTACAGCCGACCTGACTGGAGAGGCAAAGCGTGCCGCGGTCCGCCTCCGGGATATAAACGCATTCGATCTCGTGCGGCCGGTCGAGCGAGTGCTCGCCGGGCAAGCGCAGGAGCCATTTTCGCGTGCCGTCCGCAGAGACCTGCTCGGCCACGATTTCGGGGCGCGCGAGCGTGAAATGCCGGTCGAGCGCCGCGCGCAACTCTCTCGAGATGCTGGTCATGGCGTCGAACTGGCGCGCGCCGCGCACGTAGAGCCAATGCCAGGTTTGCTGCACGCGCATCTTGCGCTGCACCGCCGGCACGCCAATGCTTGCGAGCGCCTCCGTCAGCTGCGCGCGCGACAAGCCGACGAGCGAGGGCTTCGCCGGCGGCTGATAGCGCTCGAGCGGGGTCTTTTCGACGAGACCCGCGGTGGCCGTGGGGGATGTCGTCGCAGAAGCGGACATGGTTTGCGGTTCGGTCATCGCAACGCGTTGCGGCTTTCTAGCATAGATGGGGTGCCCGGGCCGATGACGATAGACTGCCGGTCAATCGCGCTTCAAATGGTCGATCAGCGCCATTGCAGCGGCGGGCGCGCGCACCTTGGCGCCCGAGATCATGTAGATAAAGACATCGCGCTCGCTACTGGCGGGCGACGGTGCGGTGACGACGGCAAGATCGTTCGGCGCGTCGCCTGCCGCCCACTGACGGGCACGCTTGGCCCACAGGGCGAGCGCGCGCGACGGGTAACCGCTTTTTTCCTTCTCGGAGGTGCGCTGCAGTCGCGCATAGACGAAATCGGCGGTGATGTCGGCAATCAGCGGATGCTTCTCGGAGTCGATCACGGCCACCCCGACCGAGAACTTGCGCAGCAATTCGACAAAAGAGGGCACGACGAAACTCTCGTGCCGCACCTCGACCACATGGCGGATGGGGCGACCGTCGACCTCCGCCGGCAAGAGCGCGAGAAAAGCCGCGAAATCGGCCTGATCGAATTTTTTGCTCGGCGCCATCTGCCAAAGCACCGGCCCGAGCTTCGATTTCAGCTCAAGCAGGCCGCTCGCAAAGAAACGCTCAATGGCAGGACCAGCTTCGGCGAGGACACGGCGGTTGGTCGCGAATTGCGGCCCTTTGAGCGAGAAGACAAAATCTTCCGGCGTCTCCGCTGCCCATTTGCGGAAACTGTCTGGCTTTTGCGTGCGATAAAAGGTGGCATTGATCTCGATAGTCCTGACTTTGCAGCTGGCGTATTCGAGCTCACGCGCCTGTGCGAGCCCCTTGGGATAGAACTCCCCGCGCCAGGGCTCGAATACCCAACCGCCGATGCCCACTCGGATCATGCCGACACCTTGCCGTCCGGTCATTCCGACATGGACGGCGAGAGTGTGCAACCCGCAGTCGCGGCCGGCGCCACCTCAATGCAGGTGTGTGCGCTAATCGAACGGTGTGAGGATCGAGTGGCAGGAATTACGATGGGGTTAGCTGACGGTCAACCCATCCTGCAGTCGAGGGGCGCAAGCTTACATCCGAGCCGAGGGCTTGAGATTCGTCATCGTCCCGTCGGTAAAAGCAAGCTCATCCTGTTCGACCGCCTTGGCCTGCAGTTCCGCCGCCATTCGCCGCAACCGGCCTGCAATCGTGAGATCGAACGTGGCGCGGGACATCGTGATGAGAATTTCCGCTTGCCGACGCAGATATGCACCAGTGACCATTGACGCCGACCCCTTGCGAGAGGGCTTTGGCCGAACAACAGCCTCGGGCGTCATCGGTTCCTAATTTTTTCGCCCTTGCAAAAGGTTCCGCCTCGGTGGCGGCGGCGCTACTTGCACTCCTGCTCGATCTTGTCGAGCGCCGGCGCGAGGCCCTTGAGCGAATACTGATCGGTCGACTGCGAGCCGCGCCCCGAAGTGCCCTTCACGGTGAGATCGACGCCCTTGCGCATGCTGTCGACCATGCGCGCCTCCTCGCCGACGTTTTTGATCCAGGCGCCGTCGTTTTGAGTGTACATGGCGAATTTTGCGGTCCCGATCTCGGCCGTGGCGTCCGAGCTGGACTTGAAGGGGTAGCCGATGATGACTGACACCTCATTTTTTACCTTCTCGCCGGGGCGGATCGAGACGAACAGGTAGGACTGACCGCGCTGGCGGCCGGCCGGTTCCATTTTCGTCGTCTTCGGCTTGGCGAGGGCAAAGCAGACCTTGTTGCCGCCGGGCGAGGCGGTATACGCGCCCCAATCGCCGTACTGCCCGAGGAGCGTGGGCTGGGCATCGCCAGCCGGGGTGGCGGGCGCAGCCGCGGTCGCGGCGGGTTTGGACGGCGTCGCCGCGGGTTTCGGAGCTGCCGGCGGCGCGGGCGAGGCCGCGGGTTTCGGCGGCTGCTGCGCAAAAGCAACCGATGCTAGCGACGTCACGAGTATCAATACGGCATATCTGATTGCGCTCATCGGCCTACCTCCCGGGAGGGTCCCTGCACGCCACGCAGCAAAACGCGAATACCGTGAACTGCTTGCGGAATTCGGCAATGTGAAGGCGAATCGCCCAAGTTGGCCGGGCGCTATAATATACATGGCTCGGCTGTCATAAGGCATACCGCGCCTGGCCGTTCCGCCGCCGCTATGGGCTTCCGATACGATTTCGAGCGACTCCTGCCCCATGAAAGCCGTCCTCTGCCAACGCTTCGGCACGCCCGAGGATCTCGTGCTCGCGGACATCCCCGATCCGGTCGCCGGTCAGGGCGAAGTCGTCGCCAAGGTGGCGGCGGTCGGATTGAATTTTTTCGATACGCTCATCGTCGCCGGCAAGTACCAAACCAAGCCAGCCTTTCCGTTCTCGCCGGGCGGCGAGTTCGCGGGCGTGGTCGAAAGCGTCGGCGCGGGAGTTGATGCATTCAAGCCCGGCGACCGCGTCATGGGCTACACCAATTTTAACGCCGCGCGCGAACGAACGGCGGTCGCCGCCGACAACATCGTCAAGCTGCCTCCCGATCTCGATTTCGATCGCGCCGCGGCGCTGACCATCACCTATGGCACGGCTTACCATGCGCTCAAGCACCGGGCGCTGATGCGCGCGGGGGAGACCTTGGCCGTGCTCGGGGCTTCCGGCGGCGTCGGGCTTGCCGCTGTCGAGGTTGGCAGCCAGATGGGCGCGCGCGTGATTGCCTGCGCGTCGACCGACGACAAGCTCGCCTTCGTCCGCGCACACGGGGCGCATGAGCTGGTGAACTATAAACGGGAGGATTTGCGCGCCGCGCTCAAGCGACTTGGCGGCGAGCACGGCGTCGACGTCGTGTTCGATCCAGTGGGCGGCCGCTACAGCGAGCCGGCGCTGCGTTTCGCTCGCCTGGGAGGGCCGCCACCTGGTCGTCGGATTTGCCGCCGGAGAGATTCCAAAACTGCCGCTCAATCTCGTACTGCTGAAGGGCTGCGCCGTCCTCGGCGTGTTCTGGGGATCGTGGGTGCGCCAGCAGACAAAGGAGTACAAGGCCGCCATAGAGACGCTCGCCCGCTGGTGCGCCGCGGGCAAGCTGTCGTGCCACGTCCAGAAGATCTATCCGCTCGCGCAGACAGCGGCGGCGCTCAAAGCGCTGGCGAACCGGGGGGTGATGGGCAAGCTGGTGGTGCGGGTGTGACGTGACGACGATCTGATGCAGGTGCTTAGCTCATCTGCGGCGCAGTAGATCGTTCCCTTCGTCCGCAGCAGCGACCTGCTCGAATGGCATCGGCCCGCGATCTCAACGCGGCGCCTTGGCCAGGCGATCCATGGCCTCGGCGAGCTTGACGTCCCGTTCCGTGACCCCGCCGGCATCGTGGGTGGCAAGCGTCACCTCGACCTTGTTATAGACGTTGAACCATTCCGGATGATGATCAAGCTTCTCCGCGATCAGCGCCGCGCGCGCCATGAAGCCGAACGCCTCGTTGAAATCTTTGAACGTGAATTTTTTAGTGATCGCGTCGCGACCTTCGACTTCGCTCCAACCGTCAAGCTTGGCGAGCGCGCTCTTGCGCGTGCTGCCGGTCAGTTTCTCTGCCATGGCGATGACCTCTGCTCCGATTGTGCCACGAATGCGGCCTCGGCGGCCACTCGCAAACACAGCCCGAACTCCTACCTATCGTTGGCAGGCCGGCCGGTAGTCCTCCTACCCAATCGGATGCTGCGGGAGGCTATGATGTCTTGGTCGCTCAATATCGGCAGGATCGCCGGAACGGCGGTTCGCGTCCACGTCACTTTCCTGTTGTTTTTGGGCTGGATCTTCGCCGCGGGCTGGGTCGCGGGCGGACCGCAGGCCGCCTGGCAAGGTCTCGCTTTTCTGGTGCTCTTGTTCGCGTGCGTGGTGGCGCATGAATTCGGCCACATCTTCACGGCCCGCGCGTTCGGAGTGTCGACGCCCGACGTGACGCTGCTGCCGATCGGCGGAGTCGCCCGTCTCGAGCGCATCCCGGAAGAGCCGTACGAGGAATTCCTGGTCGCCATCGCCGGCCCGCTGGTAAACGTGGCGATCGCCGCCTCCTTGATCATTCTCGCCGGTGCCCACGTGAATGCGGGCGATCTCTACGCGGTCGAAAGTCCGCACACCTCGATGATCGATCGGCTGGCCGCCGTGAACCTGTTCCTCGCCATCTTCAACATGATCCCGGCCTTTCCAATGGATGGCGGGCGCGTGTTGCGCGCCATTCTCGCCTCGCGCATGGGCTATGTGCGTGCGACCGAAATCGCCGCATTCATCGGCCAGGGAGTCGCCTTTGCGCTCGGCTTCATCGGGCTATTCTCGAATCCGATGCTCATCTTCATCGCGATCTTCGTTTATCTCGCGGCCTCTTCGGAAGCGCATCTCGTCGCCATCCGGGCGATGTCCCGGGGCGTGCCAACGAGCGCGGCGATGATGACCCAATTCGCCACGCTCGCACCCGAGGCGCATGTGGAGGAGGCGGTGCAGACGCTGCTGCGCACGAGCCAGAGCGAGTTCCCGGTGGTCGACGCGGCAGGCAAGCCGGTCGGGCTGCTCGGCCGCGGCGACCTCATTCGCGCGCTCAAGCAGCTCGGCCCAGACGCCCGCGTCGCCGACGCGATGACGACGACGGTGCCCACGATCGGTCACCGCCGCTGTCTGGAAGAGGCGTGCCGTATGTTGCAGGAAAAATCAGCGCCTGCCGTCGCTGTGGTCGATGGCAGCGGCCGCCTCGTCGGCCTTGTCACCTCAGAAACGGTCGGCGAGATGCTGATGTTGCATGAGGCTTTGCCCGCGGGCATGCGGCTTGGACCGTGGACGCGTCCAAGCGGCGCCTGACTTATCCACTGTCACGAAACTGTCGCATAGCCTTCCGCGGGATGTGAGAATTCGCCGCCATCCTCGCCTCCTTGCAAGTGGAGTCTTCCATGATCATGCGCATTCCCGTGTCGCGCCGGCGGTTTCTAGCTACCGCCGCGGCCTCGACCGCAATCACCGCCGTCGGCAGCGTCAGCAAGCCTTATCTGAGCCGCGCCGCCGATCGCCCGCTCATCACGCACGGCATCCAGTCCGGCGACGTCTCGGTCGATTCTGCTGTGATCTGGGCGCGCGCCGACCGACCGGCGCGCATGTTGGCCGAGGTCGCGACAACGGACAGTTTCAATACCATCCATAGGGCGGTTTTCGTCGACGCGCTGCCCGAGTCCGATTTCACCGCCAAGGTCCTGATCGACGGCCTGCCCGCGGGGCAAGACATCTTCTACCGCATCCGCTTCCAGGACCTTGCTTCCCCAACCATCACCGGCGAGCCGAGGATCGGCCGCTTCCGCACCGCTCCGAGCGACCGGCGCTCAATCTCGTTCGTGTGGTCGGGCGACACCGCCGGACAAGGCTGGGGCATCGACGAGTCGCGCGGCGGCATGCGCACCTACGCCACCATGCTGCGCAACCGGCCGGATTTCTTCATCCACAGCGGCGATAATATCTACGCCGACGGTCCAATCCTCGCCGAGCAGAAAATGCCGAACGGCGAGACTTGGAAAAACCGCGTGACCGAGGACAAGGCTAAATCCGCGGAGACGCTCGCCGAGTTTCGCGGCAACTACAAATACAATCTGCTCGACGCGAATGTGCGCGCCTTCAACGCCGAGGTCCCGATCTTCACGCAATGGGACGATCACGAGGTGACCAACAACTGGTGGCCTGGCGAACCGCTGACGCGCGCCGAACACCAGCGCAAGAAGTACGCCGAGAAAAGTGCCTTGGTGCTGGCGGCGCGCGCCGGTCGTGCATTTCACGAATATATGCCGCTGCGCTTCGCGCCGGCCGAGCCAGGCCGCATCTATCGCAAGATTTCTTATGGATCGCTGCTCGACGTCTTCATGGCTATGGGCCAGCAGCATATTTCTTAGGGCCGACGCAGATTGCTTGGCTCAAGCGCGAACTCCTTAGCTCCCAGGCGACCTGGAAGGTGATCGCCGCGGACATGCCGATCGGCCTCGTCGTCGTCTACCATACCGATCGCAAGTGGGGCGTCGAGGCGATCGCCCAGGGCGACGGGCCTCCGCGCGGCCGCGAGCTCGAGATCGCCGACATCCTTTCCTTCATCAAGCGGGCTCCCGTGCCCAACACGCTTTGGCTCACCGCCGACGTGCACTACACCGCCGCGCATCATTACGATCCCAACAAAGCAGTGTTCCAGGATTTCGAGCCGTTCTGGGAATTCGTCTCTGGCCCGATCCACGCCGGAAGCTTCCCGCAAAACCAGCTCGACAACACGTTCGGACCGCAGATTGCCTACGTAAAGGCGCCAAGCGCGCCGAACCAACCGCCGAGCGATGGCCTGCAATTCTTCGGCCACGTCGCGATCGACGGAGCAACGCAGATCATGACCGTGACGCTCAAGGATTGGGACGATCGCGCGCTGTGGTCGGTGAGCCTTGAACCCAAGCTGGGATGAACCTGCGCAGCGGCGTCTTCCCTTGTTACGAAGGTATCGCATAGTTATCCACGTTCCGTGAGAATGGCCGCTTCTTCGGCTCTTTCTTCCAAACGAGGATTGCCATGCCGATCCGCATGTCCATATCACGTCGGCGCTTTCTGGCGACGGCCGCAGCATCGAGCGCAATTTCCGCCGTCGGCGGACTCGGCAGGCCCTACCTGAGCCGCGCCGCCGATCGCCCGCTCATCACCCATGGTATCCAGTCAGGCGACGTTTCGGTCGATTCCGCCGTGATCTGGGCGCGCGCCGATCGTCCCGCCCGCATGTTGGCCGAAATCGCAACCACGGATACTTTCAAGACCATCCACCGCGCAGTGTTCGTCGATGCGCTGCCCGAATCCGATTTCACCGCCAAGGCGCTGATCGAGGGCCTGCCGGCTGGGCAGGACATCTTCTATCGCATCCGATTCCAGGATCTCTCTTCGCCCACCGTTGCCGGCGAGCCCATGATCGGCCGCTTTCGCACTGCTGCGGGCGACCGGCGCTCGATCTCGTTCGTTTGGTCGGCCGACACCGCCGGACAAGGCTGGGGCATCGATGAGGCGCGTGGCGGCATGCGCACCTACTCCAGCATGCTGCGCAATCGGCCGGATTTCTTCATCCATTGCGGTGATACGATTTATGCCGACATTCCGATCCTCGCCGAGCAGAAAATGCCGAACGGCGAGATTTGGAAAAACGTCGTGATCGAGGAAAAGGCGAAGCCTGCGGAAACGCTCGCCGAATTCCGCGGCAATTATAAATACAATCTGCTCGACAAGAATCTGCTCGCGTTCAACGCCGAGGTGCCGATTTTTGCGCAATGGGACGATCACGAAGTGACAAACAATTGGTGGCCGGGGGAGCCGCTGACTCGCGCCGAGCACCGGCGTGGCAAATACGTCGAGGTAAATGCCCTGGTGCTCGCCGCGCGCGCGAACCGCGCGTTTCATGAATATATGCCACTGCGTTTCACGCAGGCTGAGCCCGGCCGCATCTATCGCAAGATTTCCTACGGGCCGCTCCTCGACGTCTTCATGCTCGACATGCGCAGCTACCGCGGGCCCAACGGAGAGGACCTGGAGGAGACCTATGGGCCGGCAGCGTACTTCCTCGGTCCCGCGCAAGTCGCGTGGCTCAAGCGCGAACTCATGAACTCGCGGGCGACCTGGAAAGTGATTGCCGCCGACATGCCGATCGGGCTGATCGTCGTCTACGACACCGATCGCAACTGGGGCATCGAGGCGATCGCGCAGGGCGACGGGGCGCCGCGCGGCCGCGAGCTCGAGATCGCCGATATCCTTTCCTTTATCAAGCGGGCGGGTGTGCGCAACACCGTGTGGATTACCGGCGACCGGCATTACACCGCCGCGCATTATTACGATCCCAACAAGGCGGTGTTTCAGGACTTCGAGCCGTTCTGGGAATTCATGTCGGGGCCGATCCACGCCGGAAGCGGCAGCCAGAGTGCGCTCGACAATACGTTCGGGCCGCAGCTCGTGTACGTGAAGGCGGCGAGTGCGGGCATCCATCCGCCCAGCGACGGCCTGCAATTTTTCGGTCACGCCGCCATCGATAGATCGACGCAAGTGATGACCGTTACGCTCAAAGACCGAGATGATCGCGCGTTATGGTCGGTGAACCTCGAGCCCCAGCTGGGATGATGATTTTGCAGGCCCGCGCGGAACTTGTTAACTAAGGACCATTGTCCCGAAACGCCTACGCCGACTCACGCAGCGCCGCCAGTTCTGGCGAAAGCGCAGCCGGCGGCGTGCGCAGCTTGGTCGAGTAGTAGGACGCATTCTGCTCGCCGCGCAGCGCCTCGCGCGTGAACTGAATGAGATGGTGGGCGATAAAGCCCATACCAAGGACGGCGTCGATCTGGCCCCGCCGCAGCGAGTGTCGCGCGGCGCGCCAGAACGGCTTGCGGTAATTCGAAAGGATACCGATGTGCAACAGCACCCGAAAAGCGAGCACCAACGCGCTCGACAGGTTGCCCCAGTTGAGCTTCCCACGCGCAGGCGTAATCATCCGATTGACATAGGTCGCGTCGACTTGATGGTGAAAGCGTGCGAATAGCCGCTCCGGATCATTGGCGTAGGCGATACAGCGGCGCCACATCGCCACCACCTCGTCGTATGGCCGCAGGAAACGCACGTTGCTCTCGAGGGCCGGATCGTCGGCCAAGCGTCCGGCCAGCTTGAGACGATCCCAGAGCGGCGTCTTCGGCAGCGCCTGCAAGAGGTTGATTGTCAACATCGGAATCTGCGAGAGGTCGATGAAGTCCTTGAGGCGCGCCTCGGTATCGTCTGAGTCGGTATCGAGTCCGAGAATGATGCCGGAGGTGACCTCCAATCCGTAGTCGTTGAGGGTCTTGATAGATTCCATCATCGGCACGGCGACATTCTGGTTCTTCCGCATCGCCTTGAGCGCGTCGGCTTCCGGCGTCTCGATGCCAACGAATATGCCGAGGAACGAACATTCCCGCATGAGCCTGAGGATTTCCGGCTGCTTGGCGATGTTGAGCGTCGCCTCGCAGGCGAATTGCATGGGATAGCCGTGCTGCTTCTGCCAGGCGAGCAGATGCGGCAGCATGTCTTTGGCGGCCTTGCGATTACCGATGAAATTGTCGTCGACGAAGTAAACGACCGGCGGATGCCCTTTCTGCTTGCGCATGGCATCGAGCTCGGCGGTGATCTGCGCCGAGGTCTTGAGCCGCGGCTGCCGGCCATAAAGGTTGGGAATGTCGCAGAACTCGCACAGATAGGGGCAGCCGCTGGAGAACTGCAGAGTCAACATGAGATAGTTCTTCAACGGGATCAGGTCGTAGGCCGGGATCGGGAAATCGTGCAGCGGAACGCGGTCCTTGGTTTCCAAGCGCAGCTGCGCGCTCGGGCGCGCGATACTCTCGTCGAGGCGGGCGATGAGCTGATCGGTCGCGTCACCGAGCTCGCCGATGTGAAGGTAGTCGATCTCGGGATACATTTCCGGCGAGGCCGACGCGGACGGTCCGCCCAGCAGCACCACCTTGCCGGCCGCATGTGCGCGTGCGGCGATGTCGTGGATCTGCGGCGCCTGCACGTGCATGCCGCTGACCAGCACGGCGTCGGCCCAGGCGAGATCGGCATCGCTGGCCTTGCGGATATTCTCGTCTATGAAGCGGACCTGCCATTCTTGCGGCATATAGGCCGCGATCAGCAGCAGGCCCTGCGGCGGCATGAACGCGCGCACGCCTTTCATCAATCGATAGGCATGATTGAACGTGCCGAACGCGGGGGTGTAGTGCGGAAAAACGCACAATATCCGGCGCTGGTTCTTGACTGGGACCGATGAGCGCACGCCGCCTCCGCACTCGCTTTCGCCGATGGTCGCCTTCCTCGTATCGGGACGCAAGGGGGCGGACAGGCAAGGCGTGGGAATTTCGGCGGCCGCTCGCGGATTGCGCCTTGCACCGCGGTCACTATATTCCGCGCCAGAGCGGGCCCCATCGAGGCCCGCGATCGGTTTTTCACGTAGCCCATGCAACTCCGCAACGTCGCCATCATCGCCCATGTCGACCACGGGAAGACCACGCTGGTCGATCGGCTACTGCAGCAGTCGGGCGCTGTGCGCGACAACCAGCGCTTGGCGGAGCGCGCGCTCGACTCCAACGATCTCGAACGCGAGCGCGGGATAACTATTTTGGCCAAGGTGACATCAATCCCTTGGCACGCCACCCGTATCAACATCGTCGATACGCCCGGCCATGCCGATTTCGGCGGCGAGGTCGAGCGCATCCTCAATATGGTGGACGGCGCGCTGGTGTTGGTGGACGCCGCCGAGGGGCCGCTGCCACAGACCAAGTTCGTTGTATCGAAGGTGCTCAAGGTCGGACTCAAACCGATCGTCGTGATCAACAAAGTCGATCGACCGGACGCGCGGCCTTTGGCGGTGGTGAACGAAGTGTTCGATTTGTTCGCCGCGCTCGATGCTAGCGAGCAACAGCTCGATTTTCCGATCCTCTACGGCTCGTCCAGGGAAGGGTGGATGGGCAGCTCACCCGAGGGTCCTAAGGACCGCGGCATGGCGCCGCTGTTCGATCTCGTGATCCGACATGTTGGCGAGCCGATCGTCGAGGAGGGACCATTCCGGATGCTCGGCACCATACTGGAGGCCAATCCCTATCTGGGGCGCATCGTGACCGGTCGCATCAGCTCGGGCACGGTCACACCCAACCAAACCGTGAAGGTGCTCGACCGCAACGGAAAGCTGATCGAGCACGGCCGCGTCACGAAGGTTCTCGCCTTCCGCGGCCTTGAACGCACCGGCGTTGAGGAGGCATCGGCCGGCGACATCGTTGCCATCGCCGGGCTGCCGGAAGCCACCGTCTCGCACACGATCTGCGCGCCGGAGGTGACAATACCGCTCCCGGCACAGCCCATCGATCCGCCGACGCTGGCAATGACGTTCCGCATCAACGATTCCCCGCTCGCCGGGACCGAGGGGGACAAAGTGCAGAGCCGGATCATCCGCGAACGGCTCCTGCGCGAAGCCGAAGGCAACGTTGCCCTGCGGGTCGGCGAATCGACCGAGAAGGACGCCATGGAGGTCGCCGGGCGCGGCGAACTGCAGCTCGGCATTCTGATCGAGACGATGCGGCGCGAAGGCTTCGAGTTATCGGTATCGCGCCCGCAAGTACTGCTCGAGCGCCCCGCCGACGGTGGGCTGCGGGAACCGATCGAAGAGGTGGTCGTCGATGTCGACGAGGCGCATTCCGGCATCGTCGTGCAGAAGCTCGCGGCCCGCAAAGCCGAACTGATCGAGATGCGTCCCTCGGGCGGCGCCCGCGTGCGCCTCATCTTCCATGCCCCGACACGCGGGCTGATTGGCTATCACGGCGAACTTCTCGCTGATACCCGCGGCACCGCCGTCATGAACCGGTTGTTCCACGGCTACGGTGCGTATCGGGGCGAAATCGCAGGACGCCGCAACGGGGTGCTGATCTCCAATGACCAGGGCGAAGCCGTGGCTTATGCACTGTGGAATCTAGAAGACCGCGGGCCGATGATGATCGAGCCGGGCTGCAAGGTTTATCGCGGGATGATCGTGGGCGAGCACACCCGCGGCAACGACCTCGAGGTGAACGTGCTCAAGGGCAAGAAGCTCACCAATATACGCACCCATGCCAAGGACGAGGCGGTGCGGCTGATTCCGCCGATGCAGATGACGCTGGAGAAGGCGCTCGCGTACATCGCCGAGGATGAGCTGGTCGAGATCACGCCGCAAGCGATACGGCTGCGCAAGAAGTTGCTCGATCCCAACGAGCGCAGGAAGGATGAGCGGCGCAAGGAAGCGGAGCGGGTGTGACGCAGCTCGGCTGATTCGCACGGCATCAGATTATTTGCCCCCCGCCGAAAACGCCATTCCAGCCGCCCTGGGAGAGCACATTTCGTTGGTCCGCGTGTCGCCTCTGCAACATTGCGTCGGCTGGCGGACATGTCTCGATTTTCCGCGGTGTTCGCGGAGCATTTGCGGTACCGCAGTGTGACAAATCCACATCAATCCCGAACGTTGTTAGCACCGCGTTAAACATAACTCTTGAAGCGCGGCGGACTGCTTGCTTCAATCATGCCCATGAGCACGACCCTCATCGAAGTCCGCCGCGCCAAGCCGTCCGATGCAAGGGCGATTGCGGCAACGCATGACGACGCTTGGCGCTGCGCTTATCAGGGCATCATTCCAGGGCCGGAGCTCGACAAGCTGATCAGCCGGCGCGGCCCCCAGTGGTGGGACAGCGCGGTACGCAAAGGCAGCCGGATCACGGTGCTCGCATTCGGCGAATGCGTGGCGGGCTATGCCAATTACGGCCGCAACCGTGCGCGCAGCCTTTACTACGACGGGGAAGTCTACGAGCTCTACCTACGGCCGGAATTCCAGGGGCTTGGCTTCGGCCGCAAGCTCTTTTCCGCGGCGCGGCGTGACCTGGTGCAGAGCGGGCTGCAAAGCCTTGTTGTATGGGCGCTCTCGGATAACGAGCAGGCGGTAGGTTTCTACCGGGCGCTCGGCGGCAAAGCGGTGGCCCGCTCGTCCGAACGCTTCGGCGCGCGCACCTTGGACAAGGTCGCCTTCGCTTGGACGAACTGAGCGCTCTCGTTCCTACTCCCGATCGTCGATAGGGCGCTGTCCAAAGGCCGGCTCCCGCAAGCCGGCGAGCGCGCAAGCCGCCCGTACCGTGTTGGCGAGCAGGCACGCGATCGTCATTGGACCGACACCGCCCGGCACCGGCGTGATCGCGCCCGCAATTTCGGCGACTTCGGCAAACGCCACATCCCCGACAATGCGCGAGCGGCCATCCGCCATCACCCGGTTGACGCCAATGTCGATGACGGTGGCGCCGCGCTTGACCCAATCGCGCCGGACCATTTCCGGCCGTCCCACTGCCGCGAATAGAACGTCGGCGCGCCGGCAGACAGCCGGAAGTTCGTGCGTCTTCGAGTGCGCGACTGTTACGGTTGCATTTTCCGCGAGCAGAAGCTGCGCCAAAGGCTTGCCGACGATGTTCGAGCGGCCGATCACCACGGTTTCCAGCCCCATGAGCGACGGCTGCACGGTCTTGGCGAGGAGAATGCAGGCGACCGGTGTGCACGGCGCGAGCGCCGGCAGGCCCGCGGCTACCCGGCCGGCATTCACCGGACTGAAGCCGTCGACGTCCTTTGCCGGATCGACTGCGGCGATCATCTTGTGCGGGCTGATCTGCGCCGGCAGAGGAAGCTGCACCAGGATGCCATGCACGCTTGGATCGGCGTTGAGCCGCCCGATCAGCGCCAAAAGCTCTGCTTCGCTCGTCTCCTTCGGCAGCCGGTGGTCGAACGATCGCATGCCGCTGCCGGCGGTCATCTTCATCTTGCTGGCGACGTAACTCTCGCTCGCCGGGTTGTTGCCGACGAGCACGACGGCCAATCCCGGCGTGATACCGCGGTCGCGCGAGAGGCGGTGCACGGCATCCGCAACCTTGCCGCGCAGGTCCGCCGCGATCGCCTTGCCGTCAATGATTTTTGCGGTCATGGCGTGCCGCCCTGCGCCTTTTATAATGTGGCGCAATGAACGGCATTACTCCATCGCGAAGATTTTCTCCAGCGTGGCGGCAAGTACCGCGCCTGCGCCGACGATCTTCAGGTGCTTGATCCGTGCGCTCGTCCCCGTCACCAGCCTGACGTCACGCGCGGCAACGCCGAGCGCATTGGCGATTAGCTTTACGAGGGCCTCATTGGCCTCGCCTTCGCTCGCCGCCGCACGCACGCGCGCTTTGATCACGGTGCGTCCATCGGCCAACTGCGTGATGCCTTCGATCGCATCGCGCCCGCAGCGCGGCGTGAGACGTACGGTGACGACAACGCCGTCCACCGATGCCGTCCAAGGCCGAGCGAGCATCAACCTCAGAACACGTAGGGAAGGATGTACAGCGCAATGCAGTAGCGGATGAAAATGATGATGAGGATGAGGATCACCGGAGAAATATCAATGCCGCCGAGATTAGGCATCACGCTCCGGATCGGCCGCAGGGCAGGCTCGGTGACGCGGTAGAGGAAATCGCCGATCGCGCCCACGACCGAGTTGCGGACATTCACCACGTTGAAGGCGACCAGCCAGGAGAAAATCGCCGCCGCGATCAATACCCAGATGTATATTTCGAGGGCTAGATCAATGACGAGGAAGAGTGCGCGCATGGAATAGGAATCGCTTCTGAGAATCGCGCACAAGATGTACCGGGGCGGAACGACGTAGACAAGCAGGACGAGCGATGAAATCGCGGCCTCGCCGCGTGTTCCTGATCCTTGACTCCGCCGACTCGCGGCCCTAAATGGCGCGCACTCGCGGCCAGCGCTGCGGGGTTGCATTTTGGCGGGGCCGTAGCTCAGTTGGGAGAGCGCCTCGTTCGCAATGAGGAGGTCAGGGGTTCGACCCCCCTCGGCTCCACCACCCGCCCAAACCGAAGCAACCCGCTCAGCCTGCGCGAACTCCCCATCCGCTTCATCAGCTCACGTCGTCGCCGCGCAGGCGGGACGCCGCACAATGGCGTGATTCGATTAGTGCTCAAACGGTGGAAGCCTGCTCCGGCGCCAGCTCCGGCTGGCCCAGCCAATGGTTGAGGAAGGCAGCGAGCCAAGCGCGGCCGGCGGGATCGTAGACCGCGCGATCCGCGAAATGCGCAATCCGCGGCTTGGCGTTGGGCAACAACGTGCGTTCGTGGCCGCGCGTGGTCCAGCGGCACATCATGGCGTGGGTCACGTCGGGATGAAATTGCAGCGCGAAGGCGGCGCCGCCGTAACGAAAGGCCTGCACCGGGAACGAGTCGCCTTCCGCCAGTAAATCGCCGCCGAGCGGCAAGTCGAAGCCCTCGCGATGCCACTGATAGACCTGCTCCGGCCAGGGGTCACACACCGTGCGTCCCATATCGGTCGGCCGAATCGGATAATAGCCGACTTCGGCATGGCCATCGGGATGGCGGTAGACCCGGCTACCGAGATGATGCGCCAACATCTGCGCGCCGAGACAAATGCCGAGAAACGGCTTCTTCTCCTTGAGCGGCACGCGCAGCCAATCAATCTCACGACGGATGAAATCGGTGGTGTCATTCGCGCTCATCGGGCCGCCGAAAATGATGGCACCAGTATGGGCGGCCATGGTCTCGGGGAGCGGATCGGCGAAGCGCGGGCGGCGCACGTCGAGCGCGTAGCCGCGCTGGCGCAAGGCGTGCCCGATGCGCCCAGGGGTGGAGGTTTCCTGGTGTAGCACGATCAGGATCGGGCGGAGCATAGTGCGGTCATTGCGAAGTTTCGGGATCGATCTCAATACCCGCTCGAGTCGGTTTTTCAAGATAAATGGCGCGCCCCCGCCATGCAGACGCGCATTCCCAGGCGGGCGCGGGCTACGGGCGGCCCCGCTGCTGGCGAGCGATGAGCTCGAGCACGAGAGTGCGCGGGGCAAAACGGATCACCGTCGTCACCGCGCGATTGGCGACGCCCGGAACGACCAGGCGGCGGCCTTGCGTCAGGCCGCGATAGCCATCTCTCGCCACCTGCTCGGCGGAACGCGTGAGAAGTCGCGGAAAGGCCTCGTCGCTCATGCCGGCGCGGGCCTGAAACTCGGTCGGCACCGGGCCGGGGCAAAGCACGGTAACCCGCACGCCTTTCGACCTGAGCTCGCGATGCAGCGCCTCGCTGAAGGAGAGCACATAGGCTTTGCTGGCGTAATAGACCGCCATGCCGGGACCGGGCATGAAGGCCGCAATCGATGCAACGTTGAGAATGCCGCCCCTGTGGCGCTTGAGGCTGTCGAGGAAAGCGAGCGAGACATCGGTGAGCGCGCGAACGTTGAGATCGATCATGGCGAGCTGCTCGGCGCGGTCGAGCGCGTCGGCGGCTCCGACGAGACCGAAGCCCGCGTTGTTGACCACCACATCCGGCTCGAGGCCGCGCTCATCCAGCGCCGCGGCAATCGTTTGTGCCGCATCGAGACGCGCGAGATCTGCGCGCATAACCGTCGGCCGCGGCGCGCCCTTCGCAGCGATGGCGTCCGCCAGCCTGGCGAGCGCCTGCTCGCGCCGCGCGATCAAAACAAGTTCGTGGCCGTGGGCGGCAAACTCATGCGCCAATGCCGCGCCGATCCCCGCGGACGCGCCTGTGATCAACGTAACGGGCCGCTTCGCCTGCGTCACGTCGCCCCCTTCGCGCGCCGCTCAGCCACGCGATGCCCAAGTTCGATCCGCTCCCGCGACGAGATGCCGAGGAGGTCTGCGGCCCGCCAGATCAGGTTGCTCTCGAAATCGTCGACATGTCCGTCGGCATAGGCGATCTCCCACATCATCTCGACAACGCAGCGGCGGCCATCCTCATCGAGTGAGCGATTGATCAAGCTGGTGAAATGATAGAGATCCACCGCCTCGTTTTCGGCCGCCGTCGCCTCGGCGACGAGTTCGTCCGTCGTCGCCTCGTCGAGCTGGAAATGCTGCCTGACGATGGCGTGCAGCTTGTCGCGCTCGGCCTCGGAGATGTCGCCGTCGATGGCAGCCGCATGGACGAGCAGTGCTGCCGCAGCGAGGCGATAGTCGTTGTGGCCGAAATGGGCCGGATGCTTATCGCCCTCCGATACCTCGGACACAAACCTGCGAAAGCTCTCGAACATGGCGCCGCAAACCGCTGCAGCGCGCCACGTTGCATGTTGGCTGCACGAAGTCCAGGGGGCGCACCTCAGCAGGGCGAGCGGACGTTTCGCTCGAACACACCCGCGGCGCGCCAGCAGCTCTCTCGTCTACTGCCCGCTCTTTCCTTTGCGCAGGCTCGCCTCGAGCAGTTCGAGATTATTCTTCACGTAGGCGTTGCCGGGATCGCGTGTCTGCGCTTCCAGTAGCGTTTCGCGGGCACGCCGCTGGTCGCCGCGCAGCATATACGAGTAGCCGCGGTTGTTGAGGATTTCCGCCGTGGGTCCCGCGATCTTCGTCGCCTGGTCGTAGGCGCGGTCGGCAAGATCGAAGCGGCGCTGCCGGTCATAGCAGGCCGCTAAACCGATCCAGGACTCGAGGTCGCGTGGATGTAATTCGACGGCGCGGCGGAAGTGACGCTCGGCGAGGCTGAATTTGCCGTCACGGAAGTAGGCTTTACCGAGGCTCACATCGTCATCTTTGGCAGGCGATGCGTTGGCTGCTGGGGATGAGGGAGTGTGCGCAGCCGGCCGCACGCTGCCAGTTATCGGCGGGTCCTCTTGCGATACGAGCCCTTGCGTAGCGGCCGTGTTCGACTGGAACAGGTCGCCCAGCCTGGTCGAGGTCTCGCAACCGTTGAGCCAGAACAGACAGCTCACCGTCGCGGCGAGCACTCGCACAGCTCTCGCTCGCATTATCGTGTGTCCCCCGACGGCCAGCATCCGATTGCGCCCCTCGAGGCGAAAGCGCCCAAGGCCACCCCTACAATCGGTCACGCCACGCTATCGCCGGATGGTTAAGAATCTTTACGCCCACGGCGGCCGACTCTTGGCCTCGAGCGACGAAATCGCGATCAACCCACCGGGCGCGGTTGATCGCACTGTGGCCTTGCGGCACCATGCGAGAACGCCTCCGGGGGATGGTGAATAAAGGGTATCTGCCCTATCTATGAAGTGCCGGGGAAAGCGGAGAACCACTGATGTCCAAGCCATGGATCAGCTATGTCGATCCTGCCAAAGTCGATGAGGCCATGCGCGCTGAATTCGATCGCTGCGCGCGCGAAGGCACGCCGCGCCCGGAAAGCCAGGCGATCCGCGCCCATGTGCCGGCCGTGTTCTGGTCTTTCGCCAATTCCTGGCGTGACGTGTTCAAGAACGGCGTCGCCGATCACGCGCTTAAGGAACTCTGCCGCATTTACGTGTCGCGTTCGGTGCTATGCGAGTTCTGCGGCAATCAGCGCTCCATCAAGGCGGCGCAGCAGGGCGTCGTCGAGGATGACTACCGCGATCTCCTCAATTTCGAGAGCTCGAGCCGCTATGACGAGCGGCAGAAGGCGGCGCTCGCCTATGCCGAGGCGATCACCTGGGATCTGCCGGTCGACGACAAGTTCTGGGCGCGGCTGCACAGGCATTTCAGCGAACCCGAGCTCGTTGAGATCGGCTATTTCGTCGCCTTGACCATGGGCCAACAGCGGTGGCTGCGCACACTCGGCATCGAGCACCACCAGATCCTCGCCGGCACCGATGCGTCAATGGCGCCGGGCTTTGAGAGCGCCGAGGCGCTCGCGCGCTCGAAACAGGCGCCCGATTATTGGGCGGCGCGTCGGGTGAAGTCCCACGCGGCAGAGTGAATGGCCCTCACACCCGCGCAAAACCGCGCGGGAACGAATGCAGCCGCTCGACGCCGCCATTCGTGATCAGCAACAGCTCGCCGGTCTGCACGCCCGCCGTGCCGTCCCGCGTGACCACATTCGGCTGCACCACGACCGTCATGCCGGCCTCAAACGCCTCCTGCGGAATTGATCCGGCGGGGCGGCTCTTGCTGCCGAGGATGGGCGGAAAATACCCACCGCCATAGCCGTGCAGAAGATCATCGATGATGGTGAACCCCGCATCTTCGATGACGCCGGCGGCTTCGATCACTTGCGCCGGCAGCGTGCCCGCCTTGAGCAGCGCGGCGACCGCGTCGAACGCTGCGTCGGCTGCGGTGTGCAGCGCGCGATAGAGCGGCGGCGGCTCCTCGCCCAGCGCGAAGCTGCGCAGCACCTGTCCGGAATGATCCCAAAATGCCGCGCTGATCTCCGCGAAAACGATGTCACCTTTCGCGACGCGCCGCGTCGATGGAAACTGCACCGGCACGCCCAGTCGCGGATCGTGCATGGACGTCGTACCGATAAAGTGGATGACGTTGGTGCCGCCTTCGCGCATGTAAGCGCGTTCGACCAGGTCACCGAGCGCGCGCTCGGTCAGCCCGATCGCAAGTCCGTCCCGCAGTCCCGCCATGCCGCGATCGCTGAGCCAAGCGCCGATCCGCAGCCAGTCGATCTCTTCCTGCGATTTCACGCGTCGCAACCGCACATACACGCGGTTCAGGTCGGCGACTTTGCCGAAGCGCGCCACGAGCGCCGCGTGCTGGGCGAAACCCAGCGGGCCAATGACGCCGACGCGATTTTCACGCGCGCCCCGTTTTTCCAGCACCCCAATGGCAGCGCCGATCGATGATTCACCGCCCCAGCTGACCTCGGCCTCGCTCGCGAGCCGCTTTGCCAGCGGCGCGTGGTTGATCCACTGTACGAACAACGCGTCACGCTCGCCAGGCGTGAATACGCCGATTGCCTCTACCGTCACAGGCCATTGGGTGAGCCACTGCACCGCCGAGCCGGCGCGGTTCGCACCGTAGAATACGAGATGGTCGCAGTTCGCTTCGGCAAGCGCCGCCTCGACCGCGGCGCGCCGGCGCGCCATCTCGGCCGCGCTGAAATGCGGATATTCCGCCTCGAGAAGCGGCTTGAGCCGCGGCGGCAGCGTTGGCCAATCACTCTCGGTCATGCGCTCGCGCGCGCCATGGTATCCGGCTTGGCGGCGAGCCGCTCCTCGACGAGCCTGCCCACCGCCACCATGTCGGCCTTGCCGGTGGCGAGCACAGGAAGTTTGTCGAGCACCCAGACCTCGGATGGAATCATTAGATCGGAGGCGTGCTTTGCCTTGGCGAAGCCCTGAAAATCCGCCCTAGTCGCGCCTTTCTGCTGGGTGATCAGAATGAGCCGCTCGCCCCGGCGCGGATCGGGCACGGCGACGACGGCGGATAGCGCATTCGGCCACAGTTCCGAGGCCAGCGCCTCGACCGCAGCGAGCGAGATCATTTCGCCTCCGACTTTCGCGAAGCGCCGGGCGCGGCCTTTGATGGTGAGGAAGCCCTGCTCGTCGATGGTGACGATATCGCCGGTATCGTGCCAGCCTTCGACCGGCCGCTCGAGCACGCCGGGATCGTCGGCTTTGAGATAGCCGAGCATCACATTTGGTCCGCGCACGTAAAGCCGGCCGCCCTCCTCGACCCCTTCGACCTTCTCCAGGCGCGCTTCCATGCCGGGCAGGATGCGGCCAACGGTGCCGAACTTGTTGAACATCGGTGTGTTCAAGGCGAGTGCCGGCGCGGTCTCGGTCACGCCGTAGCCCTCGAGAATACGCAGACCGAACTTCTCCATATAGGTGCGCCGCGTCGTCTCCTTGACCGGCTCCGCGCCGGCCAGGATGTAACGTAGCGAGCGAAAATCATAAGGATGCGCGACCCGCGCATACCCTGCGAGAAATGTGTCGGTCCCGAACATGATCGTGGCGTCCACCGCATAGATCAGCTCCGCCACCGTGCGGTAATGCAGCGGCGACGGATAGAGATAGACGCGCACGCCGAAGACCAGCGGCAGCATCACCCCGACGGTCAGCCCGAAGGAGTGGAACACCGGCAGAACATTGAACACCTTGTCCTCGCGGCCGAAATCGATGCGGGCCGCGGCCTGCGCGGCGTTTGCCAGCATATTGCGATGGGAGAGCACGACGCCCTTGGGCACGCCCTCCGATCCTGACGTGAACAGGATCGCCGCCCAATCGTCGGGCTTGCGCACGACCAGCGGCTTGTCGGCATTGATGAGGCCGCGGACCTTGTCGGCGAGTGTGATGCCGGCGCGAATGTCCTCGAGATAGATGATCCTGACCGCCTTTTCGATGGCAGCGACCAAATTGCCGAGCCGAGCCTTTTCGATGAAGGCCCGTGACGAGAGAATGGTATCGATCTGGGCGGCCCTGCAGGCCGAGAGGATATTGGCGGCGCCGGATGTAAAATTGATCATTGCCGGCACGCGGCCTGCGGTCATCAATCCGAGAATGGTCACGACGGCGCCATTCGCATTCGGCAGCATGATCCCGATGGCGCGTCCTTCTCGCGCCATCGGCATGAGCTTGGCGCCGAGGATAGCGGCGCCGACAAGCAGACGTTTGTAGGAGAGCGTCCCCGACACAGGGTCTTCGATCGCGACGCGACGTCGTCCGTGCGTTTGCGCGGCTTGCACGACCGCCTCGACCATGGTGCGGTCTGTCGAGGTGGTGCGGAACACGAGATCGGACATGATGCCGTAGAGCGCGGCCCCGGCGGCGAGGCGACGCTTGCGCCCCTTGAGCTCGGGGTCGACGGTGAGCTTCACCGGCTCGAGAATCGTCACTGTCACCTTGGGGAACCAGCGCCGGCGCACCTGACCACGCTTGAGCCGGCTGAATGGCGTCTGCTCCAGGCCTTCGATGCGGACGGGCACGATCTCGGCATTCGCCTTGTCCGCGACCAGGGCAGCGCCGTCATAGACCTTCATCAGGCTGCCGGTGACGGTGATGCGCCCTTCGGGAAAGATGATGAGGGGGTTGCCTGCTTTCACTGTCTCGATCAGGGAGCGCACCGCCATCGGCTTGAGGGGATCCAGCTGCATCGCATTGGTCAGCATGACGAACGGTCGCACCCACCAGAGCTTGGCAATGCCGACGTCGATGGCAAACATCGGCTTGTTGTCGAGCAGCGACAATGCGAGCCCCGCGTCGAGGAAGCTCACGTGGTTGAGCGCGATGATCCGATTGGATCCAGCTTTGACGAGGTTGTCGATGCCTTTGACCTCCATTCGGAACAGCGCACGATAAATGATCGAGAGCGCATCGCTGAGCGCGCTCGCGGGCATGGTGCGGCCGACAGCGACCGCCACCGCGAGGCTTGCCACGCCGAGCAAGAGGAAAAGCTGTGATGTCGTCATGCCCGCCGTCTCCAGCATGGCGACGATCACCGTGCTTCCCGCCATGAACGCGGCGTTGAGTACGTTGACGGCCGCCACCACACGCGCGCGGCGGTCGGCGCCGGCCCAGGCCTGCACCGCCGCAAACGTCGGGACGATGAACAGCCCGCCCGCGATGGCGAGCCCGGCGAGATCAAGCGCCAATCGAATGCCGCGCCCGCTCGTGAAGGCAGCAAGATAGCCACCGAGGCCTGGAATAGGAGGAGCGCCGAGGGTGGAGGCGCCGAGATCGATGGCGGATGCACCCAGCAGCACGGCACCGATCACGGTAGGCAACAGAATGATGCGTCCGGCGGCGAGCCAGGCCGCAAGCCCGGAGCCGATCGCGATCGATATCGAGAAGATCGCGAGACAGGTGGTCACCACCTCTTCGTTGCCGCCGAGCACGTTCTTCACCAGCGGCGGCATCAGCGATAGCGAGACGGCTCCGACCAACCAGAACCAACTGGTCACCAGCGCGCCCCACCACATCCGTGGATCTTCGCGCAGGAAGTTCAAGAGGCCGATCGTCGAGACGAGAACGTTCTTCTGCACCTTGAGATCGGGCGCCCCCTGGCCCGTGCGGGGAATGAACAGGCTCGCGCCCCAGCACAGAAGCGAGAACACGATCATCAGGAAGGCGAAATGCGCGGGATCGCCGCCGTCCTTGGCAGCGATGCCGCCGACGATGGTCCCCAGCAGGATTGAGATGAAGGTCGCGCCTTCCACCAGCGCATTGCCGGCTGGAAGTTCGGAGCGGGCGAGATGGTCGGGAAGAATGCCGTATTTGATCGGCCCGAACAGCGCGGCGATCACCCCAAACAGAAACAGCGCGATGAACAACAGCACCACCGAATGCAGGCCGAAGCCGACCACTGCAATGAACGCGATGCCAATTTCGGAAAATTTTAGCCTCCGGGCCACAACAGCTTTGTCGTAGCGGTCGGCGAGTTCACCCCCGAGCGCGGACAGAAAGAAATAGGGCGCGATGAAAACCGCAGCCGCGAGCGTGATGAGTGCCTCGGCGTCGGGGCCGCCAATATGGAATAGAATGAGAAAGACCAGCGCGTTCTTGAGAAAATTGTCGCTGAATGCCGAGAAGAACTGGGTCCAGAACAGAGGCGCGAACCGCCGCGTCATTAGCAGGGATGAGGACATGACTTTTCCGTTCCGGCCGAGACCACGTGCCGACGGCTAAAGAGACGATAATTTGGGCAAAACGACAATCGCGCCGGGCGCGCGATGGCGGGAGACGGCAGCGAATTTCTCGCTGGGATCGGCAAGTTTAGATAGACCTGCGCGAGCAGACGCGTTGGGCGCAGCGCAGCACCCCAACGGCGTTCACGCCGGGTTTCACGGGCTATGTCGTCGGCTGCCGAGGGGGGAGATCGCCATGCCGTGGCACTCCCGGATCAACGACGACGCTGTTGTACTTAGGGTTTGGGCGACGCCCACCCGGGAGAACGGCGGCTCAGCCAAAACGATGCGGGCGGCCCGGGGCCGCCCGCTGCTCAGGTCCCGCCATGTTTCGATGTTTACCGGCGCAGGAGCTGCAGCCCCCCGCGTTCCATCATCACGGCTGCCACACTTAGACAGACCGCCACTCCGCACACCAGCGTAAACAACTAAATCCACATGACGTCCCGCTCCGACTTCCTCCGTCCTCCACTCGAGCGCCGCAAACAGCCCCCGGAATCCTGACGCGTTCCATCCGAAGCTGGTAAAATAGCACC
>Ga0126369_10000478_pt1 | contig 26193 bp, 22 predicted proteins | sample PanSoiMetaPlot_1_FD_109646 | JGI IMG/M metagenome (GOLD analysis project Ga0126369, IMG submission 109646) | Tropical forest soil microbial communities from Panama - MetaG Plot_1 | ecosystem: Environmental > Terrestrial > Soil > Tropical forest > Bulk soil | place: Panama | collected 2016-02-17
CGTCGGCCGGCTCGGCCGCGTTCGAGGTCGGGCTGTTGGGGTTGCACAGCCAGAGGATCTTGGCGTCACGGGAAGCGGCCAGCAGGCCGTCCACGTCCGGCCCCCGGTCCTCCCGGAGGGGGACGGAGCGCACGACCCCGCCGAGCTGGGCGGTGACGATCGGGTACATCGCATAGCTGGGCGCGGAGACGACCGTGCGGTCGCCGTTGTCGAGGAACGCCTTGGCCACCACGTCGAGCACCTCATCGGCCCCCGCGCCCACGACGATGTGATCGGCCGGCACCCCGCAGTACCCGCTGAACAGCGGGGTCAGCTCCGCGTACCCCGTGTCGAAGTACTCGTTCGGCAGTGCCTCGCGCCGCGCGAGCTCCATCGCGGCGTCCCAGGGACCGGGCGGGAACGGCGACGTGTTGAGGTCGAAGCGCAGCACGTCCTCGACAGGCATGCCGTGCCGGGCGGCGACGGCCTCGCTCGACAGCTCCCAGACGTAGGGCTCGAGGTTCAGGACGGTCCGGCGCGCGAGCTGGTCGAGTGGACGCTTCATGCCGCCCGAGTCTAACCAGCACGGCGACCGTGCCCGGCAGGGTGGGGGAGCAAGCGCCCCGACCACGATCCGGGTCGCCTGGACGGCCGATCTCTCGGCGTCCTGCTCCCCCACGCTGCTAGAGTCTTGCGGCGATGCCTCCGGACCCGGAGCTCGCCCGCGCGCTGCGGGCCGCGGTCGAGCGTGACCCGGATTCGCTGCCGCTCAGGCTTCACCTGGCGGGCATGCTGCTGGACCTCGGTGCCGAGGCGGAGGCCCTGGAGCAGTACGCCAACGTGCTGCAGCGTGACCCGGCCAACGCCGATGCCCTGCGAGGCGCCCAGCGTGCGGCCGAGGCCACGGGCGACACCGCCCGCGCCGAGGGCTACCGGCGCCTGGCGGACGCACTCGCCGGCCGGTCCGCCCAGCCCGCCGAGCAGCGCGAGCCTCCGGGACGGATAGAGCGCGAGGATCCGCTCTCCGCCGGCGACGACCCGCTGAAGCCCGGCTGGTGGGACGCCGAGTTCCCGACGCTGCGGCTCGCGGACGTGGGCGGCATGGACGACGTGAAGCGGCGCCTCAACGTGGCGTTCATCGGTCCGCTCCGCAACCCGGAGGTGCTCCGCGCCTACGGCAGGGCGCTGCGCGGCGGCCTGCTGCTGTATGGTCCGCCGGGCTGCGGCAAGACGTTCATCGCGCGGGCCACGGCCGGCGAGATCGGCGCCCGCTTCGTCCCGATCGGCCTGAACGACGTGCTCAGCATGTGGCTGGGCGAGTCGGAGCGCCACCTGCACGAGCTGTTCGAGTCCGCCCGCCGCAGCGCGCCCTGCGTGCTGTTCTTCGACGAGATCGACGCCATCGGCCAGCGGCGCGCCCTGCGCCGGCAGTCGGCGGGCCGCAACGTCGTGAACCAGCTCCTGGCCGAGATGGACGGGGTGGACGGCGGCAACGACGGCGTCTTCGTGCTCGGCGCGACCAACCACCCGTGGGACGTCGACGCCGCCCTGCTGCGGCCCGGACGGTTCGACCGCATGACCCTGGTGCTGCCGCCCGACCGGCCGGCGCGCGTCGCGATCCTGCAGCACCACCTCACGGGCAAGCCGGTGGAAGGCATCGACGTCGAGCGCCTCGCCGGCCGCACCGAGGACTTCTCTGGAGCGGACCTCGCCCACCTCTGCGACAGCGCCGTCGAGTACGCGCTCGAGGAGTCCCTCGCCGGCGCGGCGATCCGGTCGGTGACAGCGCGGGACTTCGAGCGGGCGCTCACCGAGGTGCGGCCCAGCACGCGGGCCTGGTTCGAGACGGCCCGCAACTTCGTTCTCTTCGCCAACAGCGGCGGCATGTACGACGACCTGCAGACCTACATGCGCAGCCGCAAGCTGCTGTGATCGGGTCCGAGCGGCGGGAGGCGCTGCAGCGCGCCGGAGCCCTCGCGGACCTGGGAAGGCTCGAGGACGCGGCCGCCGTGTACGGGGAGCTGCTGAGGGCTGAGCCCGACGACGTCCAGGCGCTCTGCGGCATGAGCCGGTGCCTGGGCAAGATGGGCCGGCCCGTCGACGGGCTGGAGCTCGCCAACCGGGCGACCGCCCTGGCGCCGGCGAGCGACTGGCCGCACCGCCTGCGGAGCGCGCACCTCCTGCTGCTGCGCCGGCCGCGCCCCGCGCTGGAGGCGGCCCGCTCCGCGCTGGCCCTCGACCCCACCGGCTTCGTCGCCCTGCTCAGCGTCCTGGAGGCGCAGGTCGCGCTGCGCAGCGGGCAGGCCGCCGCCGACACCGCTCGCACGATGGTCGAGAGCCATCCCGGCGAGCCCGAGTCACACAATGCGGCCGGCCGTGCCGCGATGCTGCTGCGTGACTGGACCAGGGCGGAGACCGCGTTCCGCGAGGCGCTGCGTCTGGCGCCGCAGGAGCCGGTCTACCAGTCCAATCTCGCGGTGGCGCTCGAACGGCGCGGCCGCAGACGTGAGGCGATGCTCCACTTCCGCCGCGCGGTCGAGACCGACCCGGGCAACGCGACGGTCCGGCGGCAGCTGACGCACGCGATGGACCGCCGCCTGGCCGTCGCGGGGGTCGGCGTCGGGCTCGTGGCCGCGGTCGCGTTCAACGTGGTGGGGCGTCTGCGCGACCCCGTCACCTGGGTCGTCGCACTTGTCCTGGCGGCCGTGGTCGTGGGCGCGATGCTGGGCGTGCGCTGGTGGCGGCTGCGTCAGTTCGACGAGACGCTGCGGACGTTCTACCGGCACGAGCGCCGGCAGTCGCGCACACTGCGCCTGCTCGTTGCGGGGGCGCTGGTGGCGATCGTGTGCGCGTGCGTGGCCCTGGTCGCCGCGGTCGCCTGGCTGAGCCGCTCGGCGCCGGCCACCATGGCGGCGATCGGAGGGCTGCTGGTGCTGTACCGGTATGCGGGCCTGCCCCTGTGGCGTCGGGAGGTCCTGCCGAGGCTGCACGCGCAGCAGCGCGCCGTCCCAGTCCGCTGAGCCGAACGGTCGATCCAGCCGCCCGCCGCCGCTGCTAACCTGGACCGCGATGCGTGGGGGGGCACCCGCAGGGATTCTCGTCGCGGTGCTCGCGGTGGCTGCGTGCGGAGGCAGTTCGCCCGAGCGCACCGATGGCCGGACGGCCACCCCGGATCTGACCCCCGTGACGGTGAGGGTGGGTCACGTGGCGTCCACCCAGTGGGCGCCGCTGTATGTCGCGATCGAGCGGGGCTACTTCCGGCGGCTGCACGTCGACGTGCAGCTGCAGGCCATCAGGCTCGGGCAGGATCCGGTCGAACTGGTCTCGCGCGCGCAGGTCGACGTCGCCGTCACGGACTTCAGCTCGGGGATGTTCAACGGGTTCGGCGCGGGCCTCGGGTTCAAGATCGTCGGTTCCATGGCGGCGATCCCGGCCGGCGGCACGCCGCCGGTGCGGCTGGAGGTGGCGAGGCCGCTGCTGGACCAGGGCCGGGTCAGGACGCTCGCCGACCTCAGGGGTCGCCGGATCGCCATCGCGGGCGGCTCGGGCTCGGGCAGCGGCTACCTGGCCAGCCTTGCGCTTCAGGGCGCCGGGATCGGGCTGAAGGACCTGACGGTGATCGACCTCGCCGCGACGGACATGGAGGAGGCGTTCACGATCGGCAGCATCGACGCGGCGCTCGTCCCGGCCCCGTACTCGACCGGCATGGAGCAGCACGGCGTGGCCGCTCCCAGGGCCGCCCCGCCGGCGGGCACGACGTGGAGCGGCGTGCTGTTCAGCGCGAAGCTCGGCGGGTCCGCCGGCCTGCGGTTCTTCCAGGCGCTGGTGCGGGGCGCCCGCGACCTGGTGGGCCCGGCGCGATCGTCGGACGATACGCTGGCGATCCTGTCGAAGTACACGGGCGTCGGCGCGGACGTGCTGAAGACGGTTCCGCCCTACGACTGGGACGAGGCGCTGAGGCCGGACGCGACCGCGCTGGCTGGCCTGCAGGCGAGCTACCGGCAGGTGGGGCTGCTGAAGTACGGCGCCGACCTTCCGGCGTCCCGCATCGTGGACCCGACGTACTCGAAGCGAGCGGCGGCGTCCCTCTGAGCGGTCACCCCAGCAGCGAGCGATACAGCTCCACCGTCTGGTCGGCGATGGCCGGCCAGGTGAACTTCTCCAGCACCCGTGCCCGGCCCGCGGTGCCCATCCGGAGAGCCAGGGCCGGGTCGTCCAGCAGCTCTTCCATGCGGGCCGCCAGGCCGCGTGCGAAGCGCTGCGGGTCCGTCTCGTCCAGGTCGACCAGGTAGCCCGTCTCGCCGTCGACCACGATCTCCGGGATGCCACCGACGCGGGAGGCGACCACCGCCGTCTCGCACGCCATCGCCTCCAGGTTGACCAGGCCGAACGGCTCGTACACCGACGGGCAGACGAAGACGCAGGCGCCGCTCAGCAGGTGGATCAGCTCCGGCCTCGGCACCATGCCCTCGATCCACACCAGGCCGCCGCGCTCCACGCGCACGCGCTCGGCCAGCGCCTCGACCTCCGCCTCGATCTCCGGCGTGTCGGGCGCGCCCGCGCACACCACGACCTGGTGACGGGAATCGACGTACAGCGCCGCCTGGAGCAGGTGGGACAGGCCCTTCTGACGCGTCACCCGGCCCACGAAGAGCGCGTACGGACGGGCCGGGTCGACGCCGTGCTCGCGGAGCGCCGCCTCCGAGGGCTCGTGCCGGTACTCGGTGGCGTCGATGCCGTTGTGGATGACGCGCACCCGCGCCGGGTCGACCTCCGGATAGCAGGCGAGGATGTCCTGGCGCATGCCGCGCGAGACGGCGATCACAGCGTCGGCCCCCAGCAGGCCCGTGCGCTCGCAGTAGCACGACAGCTGGTAGCCGCCCCCGAGCTGCTCCGCCTTCCAGGGCCGCAGCGGCTCCAGGCTGTGGGTCGTGACGACGTGCGGCACCTGCCACGTCAGCTTGGCCAGGTGTCCCGCCAGGTTCGCGTACCACGTGTGGCTGTGCACCAGGTCGCTGCCCTTGCTGCCGCCGGTCATCGCGAGGTCGATCGACATCGCCTGGAGGGCCGCCGCCTCCGGCAGGGGCTCGGAGAGCGCCGTCCAGGCGCGGTACGCGACGACGCCCGCCTCCTCCCGGGGCTCGCCCCAGCAGAGGACGCGCAGGTCCAGCTGGCGGCGCAGCTCCGCGGCCAGGTTCTCGACGTGGACGCCGGCGCCGCCGTACACGTCCGGCGGGTACTCACGCGTGAGCAGCGAGACGGTCGGCCGCTCGCCCCTCATCCGTGCGGCACCGCCTGGCCCTTGCCGATCGCGACCACTCCCTTCCGGGACCTCGTGAAGCGCGCGCCGTCCAGATTCGGGTCGACCCCGATCCGGGCGCCCGGCGGCACCAGCACGTGCTTGTCCACGATCGCGCGGCGCACGACGGCGCCGCGGCCCACCTGGACCCCGTCCATGAGCACGCAGCCCTCGACGAGCGCGCCCGTGTTGATGCGGACGTCCGGCGAGAGGATGGACCGGCGCACCGTGCCGCCGGAGACGATCACCCCCGGGCTGACCAGCGAGTCGATCGCCACGCCCCGCCGGCCCTCGTCGTCGAAGACGAACTTGGCGGGGGGCGACGCCAGCGGCTGCCAGTTCAGGATCGGCCACTCGCGGTTGTACAGGTTGAAGACCGGGTCGACCGCCACGAGGTCCATGCTCGCCTCGTAGTAGGAGTCCAGGTCGCCGACGTCCCGCCAGTAGCCCACCTCGCGCTGCGTGACGCCCGGAACCTCGTTCGCCGTGAAGTCGTACACGGACGCCTCGCCGCGCTCGACCAGCATCGGGATGATGCTGCCGCCGAGGTCGTGGTTGCTGTCGGCGCGCTCCGCGTCCTCGGTCACCGCGTCGACCAGGGCCCGCGTGGCGAAGACGTAGATGCCCATCGAGGCGTAGGCGTCGCCCGGGGAGCCCGGGACGGGCGTGGGGTCGATGGGCTTCTCCCGGAAGGCGAGCACCCGACCGGTCGGATCCGGCTCGATGATGCCGAACGCCGGCGCCTGCTTGATGGGCACACGGATCCCGGCCAGCGTGACCCCGGCGCCGCTGGTCAGGTGGTGCTCGATCATCTGGCGTGGGTCCATGCGGTAGATGTGGTCGGCGCCGAACACGCAGATGCAGTCGGGACGCTCGTCGTTCACCAGGTTCAGGTTCTGGTAGACCGCGTCGGCGGAGCCGGCGAACCAGCGCGGCCCGACCCGCATCTGGGCCGGGACCGTCGCCACGTAGTTGCCCAGCATCGGCGACAGCCGCCACATCTGCGCGATGTGGCGGTCCAGGCTGTGGCTCTTGTACTGGGTGAGGACCACGATCTTGCGGACACCGCCGTTCACCAGGTTGGACAGCGCGAAGTCGATCAGCCGGTAGGTGCCCCCGAACGGGACGGCGGGCTTTGCCCGGTCCGCCGTCAGCGGCTGCAGCCTGCTGCCCTGGCCGCCGGCCAGGACCATCGCCATGACGTGGAGCTCGTCCCGTTCCAGGCGCAGCGAGCTCATCCAGACCGGCGCGGCGGACGGTGTGCCATCGTGACCGGCCTGGTACGGGGTCACGGCGCTACCCGGCGGACTCGAAGACCACCGCGGTGCCGTAGCACAGCACCTCGGTGACGCCGCTCGCCATCTCGGTCGCGTCGTACCGCATGCCGACGACCCCGTTCGCGCCCAGCGCCGCGGCGTGCTGGACCATGATCTGGTACGCCTCCTCGCGAGCGTGCTCGGCGAGCTCCGTGTAGAGCGTGATGTTGCCGCCGCCGAGCTGCTGAAACGCGGCGCCGATGCTGCCGACTACGCTGCGGGAACGCACCGTGATGCCTCGGACGATACCGAGGCTGCGCACGATCCTGGCGCCGTCGATCGTGAATGCGGTCGTGACCCAGCGGTGGTCGATGGGCGACTGCTGCCCCATGCCGAAAAGACCTCCTCAGTCCTACTCAGTCCGGTTAGATGATGCCCAACGTGCGTGCCGCCCGGGCCAGCGCCGAGATGGAGGCGGCGTGCTCGATCTCGCCGTGGAGCGCCGCGTCCAGCGCGGTGCGGAACGGCACCTCCTGCAGGATCATGTCGCGCTCGTACGGCTCCGGCGTGCGCTGGACCCGGCGCAGGCCCCTGGCCAGGTACAGGTACGCCCGGCCGGTCAGCACTGCCGTCCCGCGGACCGTGCCCAGCGGCTCCCACTCGTCGGCGATCAGCCCGGCCTCCTCGCGCAGTTCGCGCTGCGCGCAGGCCGCGGGGTCCTCGCCCGGCTCGAGGGTGCCAGCCGGCACCTCCCACGAGGTCGACCGCCACGAGTGACGCCACTGCCGGACCAGCACGGTGAAACCATTCTGGAGATACGGCACCACGAACACGGCGCTGGGGCCCTCGACGACCCGGTAGTCCGCCTCGGTGCCATCCGGCCAGCGGACGCGGTCGCGGCGGAGCGCGAGGTTCCAGTCGCGTGCGGTCTCGTGGCTCTCGATCACCTCGAACGGGGGCGTGGCGTCGTGGTCCAGGGTCATGCTGAGCTCCCTCCCCCCTGGCGGAGGGTCGGGGTGGGGGGGACCATCGTCTTCTTCAGTCGCTCCTGTGCTAGTCGCTGCGGCACGCCGGCTGCGAAGGACGCGGTCAGCGCCTCCTTGCTGCGCTCGATCGCCTCGTCGAGGGGCAGGTTGTCCCAATCCGAGAAGAGCTGCTTCTGGCGCCGGATCGCGGCCGCGTCATGCCGGGTCACCGCTCCGACCAGGTCGCGGCAGACGTCGAGGAGCCGTGCCTCGGGCGCCACCCGGTTGACCAGGCCCCACGCCAGCGCCCCCTCGGCGGTGATCGGTTCCGCGGTCAGGATCAGCTCCCGCGCCCTGCCCGCGCCCACGTGGCGTTCGATGAGCGCGGCGTCGATGACCGAGGGGATGCCCAGCGCGACCTCCGGCATCGCCAGCAGGGAGCCCGGCGCAGCGACCCGGAAGTCGCAGGCGCAGGCAAGTTCCAGCGCCCCGCCGAAGCAGTGGCCCTGGATCGCCATCGCCACCGGCTTGGGACAGCGCCGGGCGGCCGCGCACGCGTCGCCCAGTCCGTCGATCAGGAGCCGGACTCGCTCGGGCGTGCCGGCCGCGAACTCGGCCAGGTCGACGCCGGCGCACGTGCTCGGCGGCACGCCGGCCAGGATCACCCCGCGAACGGACGCGTCATCGCCGGCGCGGAGCAGCGCATCGCGCAGGCCCTCGACCATTGCGAGCGTCAGGGCATTCCGCCTGGCCGGCCGGTCGATCCAGATGAGGCTCAGGTCGCCGGCGCGCTCCGCGCGGATCACGACCGCTGCTGCGTCGACACGACCGCCGCGACCGCGGCCGCGGCCGCGGCCACGTGACGCGGGTCCGCGCCGTAGTCCATCGGGGAAGTCTCCCCGGCGTACTGCTTCACGGCGTCCAGCAGCTCGGGGTGGTCCTCGATGAACCGCGTCGTCAAGCCACCCGCCCGGAAGTCGGGGCTCTCGAGGATGGCCCGGTGGTACGGGATCGTCGTCGCCGGTCCGACCAGGACGAACTCGCGGAGGGCGCGGCTGGCCCGCGCGATGGCCTCCGCCCGGTCCGCGCCGTGCACGATCAGCTTGGCGACGAGCGAGTCGTAGTTCGGCGGCACGTCCGACCCCGGTCCGAAGCCGGAGTCGACGCGAACGCCCGGACCGCTCGGGGCCACCCACCGCGAGATCCGCCGGGGGTTGGGGATGAACCGCCGTGCCGGGTCCTCGGCGTTGATGCGCATCTCGATCGCGTGACCCGTCCACGTGACCTGGTCCTGCGCGAACGACAGCGGCAGCCCGGCGGCCACGCGGATCTGCTCCTTGACCAGGTCGATGCCGGTCACCTCCTCCGTGATCGGGTGCTCGACCTGCAGCCGGGCGTTCACCTCCAGGAAGTAGAAGTCGCCCTCGCTGAAGATGAACTCGACGGTCCCGGCGTTGACGTAGCCCGCCGCCCGGGCCGCGCTCACGGCGGCCTCGCCCATGCGCCGCCGGATGTCGGCGGTGACCGCGGGCGAGGGCGTCTCCTCGAGGATCTTCTGGTGGCGGCGCTGGATCGAGCACTCGCGCTCGCCGAGGTGGACCAGGCCGCCGTGCTGGTCGGCGATGACCTGGATCTCGATGTGGCGAGGCTTGCGCACGTAGCGCTCCACGTAGACCGTCGGGTCGCCGAACGAGGCGCGAGCGGCGTTCCGGCAGCTCTCGATCGCCGCTGACAGGTCGGCCTCCTTCTCGACGACCTTCATGCCGATGCCGCCGCCCCCTCCGGAGGGCTTGACGATGACCGGAAACCCGATCTCGCGAGCCACGCGAGCAGCCTCCTCGGGGTCCTCCAGCGAGCCGCTGCCGGGGGTGACCGGCACGCCGTGAGCCGCGGCGAGAGCGCGCGCCTCCAGCTTCGAGCCCAGCGCCCGCATGGCCGCGGCGGGCGGGCCGATGAACGTGACCCCGGCGGCCGCGCACGCCTCGGGCAGCTCGGGCCGCTCCGAAAGGAAGCCGTAGCCGGGGTGGATGGCCTGGGCGCCGACGTCACCAGCGAGCTTGACGATCTTCTCGAGCTGGAGGTACGAGTCGGTCGGAGCGGCGGCGCCGATGTGGTGCGCCTCGTCCGCGTAGCGGGCGTGGATGGCGCCGCGGTCGGCGTCCGAGTACACGGCGACCGTCTCGACGCCCAGCTCGCGGCACGCCCGCATCACCCGCACGGCGATCTCGCCCCGGTTGGCCACCAGGATCTTCCTGAAGAGCTTCGCCTTCACCGCCGACAGCGTACGGCGCCGGCCCCAGTCGTGCCGTCAGCGCCGCGTCTCGCGCCGCGCGTTCAGCCGACCGCGACCAGGGGCTGGTTCGGGCTGACCACGTCGCCCTCCCTGACGTAGACCTCCAGCACCTTGCCCGGCTGCGTGGCCACGATGTCGTTCTGCATCTTCATGGCCTCCAGCACGGCCACGACGTCGCCGAGCTTGACCTCGTCGCCGACCTTCACCGGGACCTTCACGATCAGGCCCTGCATGGGCGCGGTGACGGCCCCGTCGCGGCTCCGCCGCGGCGCCTGTCCCGCCGCCGGGGCCGCGGCCGGCGCGCCCGCCGCCGGCGCCGGCAGTACGGTCACCCCTGCCCCCGCGACCCGGACGTGGAACACCTCGCCCTCCACCTCGACCTCGAATTCGGCCGAGACGGGCTGGGGCGCGGCCGGGGCGTCCGGCTGCGGAGCGGACTCCCCGGCGCCGTTCGGCGAGGCGGCCTCGGGAGGCGACTCGCTCGTGTCCGGCGCGGCGGACGACTCGGTGGCGGCCTTCGGCGTCGTGCCCGGCGCCAGGAACAGGTCCAGCGCCAGCGAGGGGAAGAGCAGGAAGCTCAGGACGCGCTCGTCGGTCGGATCGACGCCGCGCCGCCGGAGCTGCTCGCGGGCGCCCTCGACCTGGGGCTCGAGCAGGTCGGCCGGTCGGATCGTGATCGGCTGGTCCTGGCCCAGCACGAGCCGCCGCACCTCGGCGTCGGCGGGCCGGGGCGGGGCGCCGTACAGGCCCTGCAGGTAGTCCTTGAGCTCCTGCGAGACGGTCGCGTAGCGGTCGCCGCCGAGCACGTTGTACACGGCCTGGGTGGCCACGATCTGGCGGACCGGCGCCACCAGCGGCGGGAAGCCGAGCTCGGCGCGCACCCGCGGCACCTCCTCCAGCGCGTCGCGGAGCCGCGCCCTGGCGTTGTGCTGGTCCAGCTGCCGGTCGAGGTCCTCGAGCATCGACGCCGGCAGCTGGTGCCGCAGGACGTCGGCGTCCATCCCGGCAGGCCGGGCGACGTCGGCCGCGGCGCTCCGCAGCAGCTCCACCAGGTCGTGCTTGACCTCGGCCAGCTGTTCGAGATCGAGGCCGGTGTCGTGGTCGCCGCCGGCCAGCGCGGCGACCAGCGTCTCCGTGGCCGGCTCCGACACGCCCCACGCCATCGGCGACATCGCCGTGTCGAGCACCGTCGCACCGGCGTCGACCGCGGCCAGGTAGGCCATCGGGGCCATCCCGCTCGCGCACCGGGCGTGGACCGCGACCGGCACCGGGATCGACCCGCGGAGCGCGCCGACGAGCTCCCTGGCCGCGCGCGGGCCGAGCAGGCCCGACGTGTCCATGAGCACCAGCTCGTCCACGTCGAGCGCCGCGACCGCGGTGGCCAGCGACCGCCAGAGGTCGAGGTCGTGCGCCGGGCTGACGGCATAGCAGAGCGCGCCCTGCACACGCTTGCCGGCACGCCGCGCCGCGCGGACGGCGACCTCGATGTTGCAGATGTCGTTCAGCGGGTCGAACACCCGGAAGACGTCCACGCCGGCGCCCGCGGCGGTCGTCACGAACAGCTCCACGACGTCGTCCGCTCGAGTACGGTCGCCGAGCAGCGTGCGCCCGCTGATCAGGGCCTGGAGGGGAGTGCTGGGCGTCGCCTCGGCCAGGCGGCGCAGCCACGCCCATGGGTCGAGTCCGCGTCGCAGCGACGCGCCGAAGCTCCGGCCGCCGAACGCGTCGAGCGAGAAGAACCCGATCGAATCCAGCTTCCCCGCGAGGGGGGCGAGTTCGTCGACCGGCAGGTCCAGGATGCGGTGCCCGTCCCGGAACGTCGTGTCCGTCAGCCCAACAGGCGAACTCCCTCCCCCCTCGCGGGGGAGGGTCGGGGTGGGGGAGATCAATCTTCCATCCCTAGCGATTGGCGAGCGCCTGCCTTTTCTCGAGGTGGCGGCTGGCGACGCCCGCGTCGGTGACGCCCAGGACCCGGGCGGCGAACCAGGCCGCGTTGCGGGCACCAGCCTCGCCGATCGCCATGGTCGCGACCGGGATGCCGGCCGGCATCTGCACGATCGAGTACAGCGAGTCCTGGCCGCCGAGGTGCGGCGTGGGCACGGGGACGCCGACCACCGGCAGGTCCGTCCAGGCCGCCACCACGCCTGGAAGATGCGCGGCGCCGCCGGCCGCCGCGATCACGACCTTGAGGCCGCGCCGGCGGGCCGATGTCGCCCACTCCATGACCCCGGCCGGGTCGCGATGGGCGGAGCAGATCTTCAGTTCAGACTCGATCCCGAACTCCTCCAGCTGCCTGAGGCAGGCCTCCATGAGTGGAAGGTCCGACTTCGAGCCGAGGATCACGCCGACCTCAGGCACCGATGGCATCCTGTGCAATGTCCTTCCGGAAGAAAGCCCCCGGAAATCGTACTCGGACGGCTCCGGACAGCGCCGCGAGACGAGCCTGCTCCACGTCGCTCCCCATGCCCACCGTCGTGAGGACCCGGCCTCCCGACGTGACCAGGCCGCGGCCCTCCACCAGCCGCGTTCCGGCGTGAAAGACGAGCACGCCGTCCGGCACCGTGTTCAGGCCCTGGATCTCGAAGCCGGTCCCGTAGCTCTCCGGGTAGCCGCCCGAGGCGACCACCATCCCCACGGCCGGTCGCGCCGCCCACTCCATGCGGGGCCGCTCCGGAAGGTCGCCGAGCGCCGCCGCGAGCAGCAGCGGCACCAGGTCTGACGTGAGCCGCGGCAGCACCACCTGCGCCTCGGGGTCGCCGAACCGCGCGTTGAACTCGAGCACGCGCGGCCCGTCGGCCGTCAGCATCAGCCCGGTGTAGAGCACGCCGCGGTACTCGAGGCCGCGCCGCGCCAGCTCGCGCACCGCCGGCACCAGGACGGTGTCCGTGACCCGGGCGACCAGGTCGTCGTCCACGCCGGCGGGCGGGGAGTACGCCCCCATGCCGCCGGTGTTGGGCCCGGCGTCACCCTCGCGGGCGCGCTTGAAGTCCCGCGCCGGGGCCAGCGGCACCACTCGCTCGCCGTCGCACACGCCGAAGACCGACAGCTCCGGGCCCTCGAGGCGTTCCTCGACCACGATTGTGACTCCGGCCTGGCCGAACGCGTGCCGGACGAGCATGGCGTCGATCGCCTCGTCCGCCTCCCGCTCGCTGGAGCAGACCACCACGCCCTTGCCCAGGGCCAGGCCGTCCGCCTTGACGGCGACCCGGCCGCGGTGTCTGCGCGCGAACCGCCGGGCAGGCACCGCGTCGGTGAAGGTGTCGAAGGCGGCGGTCGGGATGCGCGCCGCGACCATCACCTCCTTGGCGAACGCCTTGCTGCTCTCGATGCGGCCGGCGTCGCGCTCGGGGCCGAACACGGGGATACCGGCGTCGCGCAGCGCGTCTGCGACGCCGGCGGCCACCGCCGATTCCGGGCCGAGGATGGCGAGACCGATCTTCTCCTTCCGGGCAAGGCGGGCCAGGCGGGCCGGGTCGTCCGCGGGCACCGCCACGTTGCGCGCGATGGCGGCGGTCCCGCCGTTGCCCGGCGCGACGTAAACGCGATCGGCGAGCGGTGAGCGGAGGCACTTCCACGCCAGGGCGTGCTCTCGAGCGCCGGAACCGATGATGAGGATCCTCACGTCGCCAGCGGCCCTGGGTGAGGCGTCACTCCCACTCGATGGTGCCGGGCGGCTTGCTCGTGACGTCGAACACCACCCGGTTGACGCCGCGCACCTCGTTGACGATCCGGTTGGAGATCCGGGCCAGCACGTCGTACGGCAGCCGCGCCCAGTCAGCCGTCATGGCGTCTTCGGACGTCACGACGCGAACCGCGACGACGTTCGCGTACGTCCGGTAGTCGCCCATCACCCCGACCGTCTGGAGCGGCGTCAGCACGGCGAAGGACTGCCACACCTGCCGGTACAGCCCGTGCTTCTTGATCTCGTCCACCACCACCCAGTCTGCGCCGCGCAGCACCTCCAGGCGCTCGGCCGTCACCTCGCCCAGACAGCGGATCGCCAGGCCGGGTCCGGGAAACGGCTGCCGGTAGACCATGTCCTCCGGCAGGCCCAGCTCGAGGCCGACGGCGCGGACCTCGTCCTTGAAGAGGTACCGCAGTGGCTCCACGAGGCGGAACCGCAGGCCCGGCGGCAGGCCGCCCACGTTGTGGTGCGTCTTGATCTTCGTCGCCGCCGCGGCCGTGTCCACCGCGGTGGACTCGATGACGTCCGGATACAGCGTGCCCTGGGCCAGGTAGTCGATGTCGCCGAGTCGCCTCGCCTCCTCCTCGAACACGCTGATGAACTCCCGACCGACCACGCGCCGCTTCTCCTCGGGGTCGAGCACGCCGCGCAGAGCACCGAGGAAGCGGTCTCCTGCGTCGACGAATCGGATGTCGAGGTCGAGGTTGCCGTGCAGCACCTCCAGGACGCGCTGGGGCTCCTCGCGCCGGAGCAGGCCGTTGTCCACGAACACGCACGTCAGCTGGTCCCCGACCGCGCGGTGGACCAGTGTGGCCGCCACGGCGCTGTCGACGCCCCCGCTCAGCGCGCAGATGACGCGGCCGCCGCCGATGGTGGCCCGGATCGACCGCGTCGCGTCGGCGATGAACGAACCGGCCGTCCAGGTGCCGGTGCACCCGCACACGCGATAGAGGAAGTTGCGCAGGATGTCTCGGCCCTGCGGCGTGTGGTGGACCTCGGGGTGGAACTGGATGCCCAGCACGCCGCCGCCGTCGCTGAACGCCGCCACCGGCGCGTTGCTGCTGCTGGCCAGGCCGTGGAATCCGGGCGGCAGCCGCAGCACGTGGTCGGCGTGGCTCATCCAGACGGGCAGCTCCGTGGGCAGACCCTCGAACAGGCGCGCGGGCTCCTCGACCGCCAGGAGGGCCGGTCCGTACTCTCGCTTGCTGGCCAGGGCGACCTCGCCGCCCAGGTGGTGGGCGATGAGCTGCATCCCGTAGCAGATGCCCAGGACCGGCACGCCCGAGCGCAGGACGGCCGGGTCGACCTGTGGGGCGCCCGGCTCGTACACGCTGGCGGGGCCGCCGCTCAGGATGATGCCGGCCGGCCGCCGCTCGCGCAGCCGCTCCCAGGGTGTCGTGCCGGGCAGCAGCTCGCAGTACACGCTGGCCTCGCGGACGCGCCGAGCGATCAGCTGCGAGGTCTGGGAGCCGAAGTCCAGGACCAGGATCAGCTCGCCGGCGCGCCCATGTGTGGCTCCGGGGGAAACCGCGGTTTCCCCCGCGATCATCGCCCCATACCCACGTGTTGGGCGCGCTGGTGGAGCTTTCCCTCGCTCGTGATCTGGGGGGCGATCACCATCTCGACCCGCTGGAACTCGCGGATGTCGGAGGCGCCGCAGACGCCCAGCGACGACCGCAGCGCGCCCGCGAAGTTCTGGGTTCCGTCGTCGACACGCGCCGGGCCGACCAGGATCTCGCGCAGGCTGGCCTTCACCCCGACCTCGATGCGGGTGCCGCGGGGCAGGTTGGGGTCCGGGGTCGCCATGCCCCAGTTGAAGCCGCACGACGCCGACTCGGCCGAGCCGGCCAGGGGCGAGCCGATCATCACGGCGTCGGCGCCGGATGCGAACGCCTTGCAGACGTCCGCGCCGATGCGCATGCCGCCATCGGTGAGGACCGCCACGCGGCGGCCGGTGCGCCGGAGGTGCTCGTCCCGGGCGGCGGCCACGTCGCAGGTGGCCGTGACCTGCGGCACGCCGACCCCGAGCACACCGCGGGTGGTGCAGGCCGCCCCCGGCCCGACGCCGACCAGGACGCCGGCCACGCCGGTCTCCATGAGCTCCAGCGCGGTCGAGTACGAGACGCAGTTGCCGACCACGACCGGGATCGAGACCGTCCGGCAGAGCTGGTCGAACGAGAGCTGGTGGTAGCTGCTGGAGCGGTGCCGGGCCGTCAGGACCGTGCCCTGGACCACGAGGACGTCCGCGCCGGCATCCTCGACCAGGCGCGCGCGATCCTGGGCCCTGGCCGGGGCGGTCGACACGGCGCACGGGACGCCGGCCGCCTTGATCTCGCGGATCCGCTGCGCGACGAGGTGCGGCTTGACCGGCTCGCGGTACGCGTCCTTGAGGACCTCGTTGACCTCGGCGCGCCCGGCTTCGGCAATGCGCCGAACGACGGGCGCGGAGTCCTCGTAGCGCGTGTGGACGCCGTCCAGGTTGAGCACGGCGAGGCCGCCGAGCCGGCCCATGGCGACGGCGAAGGCGACATCGACCACGCCGTCCATCGCCGAGCCCCAGAAGGGGAGCGGCAGCGACAGGTCTCCGAGGCGGAAGGTGATGTCGACCTCGTCGGGGTTGAGGGTGACCTCGCCGGGGACGAGGGCGACCTCGTCAAAGCCATACGCGCGCCGCGCCCTCCTCCCGATGCCGATCTCGAGACCGGACTCACTGATTTGGGTCAGGGTTTCGATGGGTGTGCGTACTCCTCGGGGCTGTGGCGGGTTCCGGAGATTATAGCCAGTTCCGGCACTCCGACCGGTTCGATCAGCCCGTTCTGCGCCGTCCCGGGCGTCTCGCGTCAGTTGTCGCTGTGCTGGAAGATGCGCCCGGGCCGCACGGGCTCGCCGGTCAGGGTGCGCCACGCGTCGGGCCGGTGGCGGCGCGGGTCCTGCGGGCGGCCGGTCTGCGCGTTGAGCGCGGCCTCGACCGCGTCGGCCAGCTCGTGGATGTCGAATCCGCCCGCCAGCCACTCGAGGGCGAACGCCTCGACCAGCCGGGCCTCCTCGGGCGGCAGCGGGGGATTGCCCATCAGCGCGACGTTCAGCGGGCCGAAGCGCGTCGGCTTTCGTCTCGCGGCCTCGGGCGCGGTGCGCATCATGTCGAGCAGCCGCTGCGCGTCGCGCGGATAGCGCGCGGTGACGGCCTCGACGGCGCGCCGGGCGACGTCGGAAAGGGGCACGGCACGATCCTACCTGGCAGCATTGCGCCGTGGACATCCCGACCGTGCTGATGTGGCAGGGCTACGGCGCGCCCGCGCTCGAGATCGCCACGGTCGAGCTCGGCGATGGCGTCCTCTCGGCCCGCGGCAGCGCGATTCGGGCGGCGCCGGAGCCGTGGACCGTGTCCTACGAGCTGGAGACCACCGAGGACTTCGTGACCGCCTCGCTGTCGGTGACCGCGTGGGGCGCGGACTGGGCGCGTTCGCTGGAACTGCGCCGGGGTCCGGACGGCGCGTGGCGCGCGAATCCCGGCGGCACCCTCAGGGGCCTGGAGGGCGCGCTGGACTGCGATCTCGCCTACTGCTGCCTGACGAACACGATGCCGGTCCTGCGCAACCGGTTGAACGGTCGCGTGGGCTCGGTCAACCTGGTGGTGGCCTGGGTGTCGCTTCCCGACCTCGGCGTGCACGTGTCCCGCCAGCGCTACACGCACATCGCGCGAGCGAGCGGCGGAGCGGTGGTGAAGTTCGAGTCCGGCCGCTACGCCGCCGACGTGGAGTTCGACGCGGCGGGCTTCGTCCGCGACTACCCGGGCCTGGCCCGCCGGGTGCGCTGACGACCGTGCGTGAGCATGCCGTATGAAGCGCACAACCCGTCACGCTCCCGGCGGTGCCGCCCCGTCATCGACCGGCGTGCCACCTGCTCCCCGCTTGACACGCCCCACCTATGCTTTGAAGCGCCCATGGCCATGAAGACGCTCGAATACCTGCGCGGCATCTCGCCGCACGACGGCCGCAAGCTCCGGGAGCGCGGGATCCTGAACACGAACCAGCTCCTGCACGCAACCATGCTCGACATCGACCGCCATCGGCTCAGCTCGCGGACCGGCATCAGCCCGGAGCGGCTCCTCGAGCTCGGCCGCCAGTGCGCGATGCTCGAGATCTCCGGCATGGAGCGCTACCTGCCGGTGATCCGCCGCCTGGGCATCACGAGCCTCAAGGAGCTCAAGCGCGCCGACTCCGAGGACCTGCACGCGAAGGTGGTCGACGCCGTCGGCCTGGCCGGCTCCCCCTCGCTCACGATGGTCCAGTACTGGATCAGCCAGTCCCGGACCTGCGACACGATGGAGGACCCGGAAGGCGCCCCGGCCCAGTGGGAGAGCCCGGCCCTGCTCACCACCTCGCCCGAGGCGACCCGAACCGCGATCTGAGCCGGCGCTGCCGCGTCGCCGCGGCCAGTAGGCCCCTCGCCGGCGCTGGCCGTGGCAGCGCTCTCATGCGGACCGGTCTCGAGACGTCCGGCACCGGCACCCGCGGGCACCGGCTCGGCCCCGGTCGTCGCCGAGTGACCGCGCCTCCGGCGGCGTCAGAGCTGGCCGGCCCCGTCGGCAGCCGCGCCGCTCGCTGATCCCGCGTCCCAATACGAATTGCCGGGCAGACGCCGGTGGATCGGGCCCTCCGCGGACGTCGCGGGCGGCCCGGGCTGACGGCCGCCCGGCACCCTCACAACGCCTCAGCCTTGACAAGTCGCGTTCCAACCAGTACAAAGCCCCTGTGAGAGCGCTCCCACGGTGCCCGCGAGGCGACCGACCGGCCATCGGCTCCAGGGACCTGGACGGCCGCACCGGGGCCGCGATGGCGGCCCGGCACCTGGCCACCTGGTCATGAGGACGTTTGCGCGCCGCGTCGGGTTCTACGTGCTGACCGCCTGGGTGGCGCTCACCGTCAACTTCTTCCTGCCGCGGCTGGTGCCGGGGGACCCGGTGGCGACCGCCATCGCCCAGGCCAGCCACGCGGGGCTCTGCAACGCAAGGTGCGTCGGCGCCATACAGGCCCAGTTCGGCCTCCACAGCAACACCCCCGTCCTGGTCCAGTACCTCCAGTACTGGGGCAATCTCCTGCACGGGGACCTCGGCGAGTCGTGGTTCCTGGGCAACCAGCCGGTCGCGAGACTGCTGGGCGAGTACCTGCCCTGGACGCTGGGCCTCCTCGGCATCGCGACGCTGCTCTCCGTCGTGCTCGGGACCCTCCTGGGCGTGGTGCTGGGCTGGCTGCGCGGTTCCAGCCTCGACTGGATGCTCCCGGCTGCCACGTTCTTCCAGGCCATCCCCTACTTCTTCCTGGCCCTGGTCCTGCTGATGGTCTTCGGAACCGGCCTGCACTGGTTCCCGATCGGCCAGGGCTACGACATCTACGGGACGACGCCGGGGCCCAACCTGCCATTCCTCGCCGGCGTGGTCGACCACGGCGCGCTGCCCGCCGCCACCATCGTCCTGGCCTCCGTCGCCGGCTGGATCCTGGGCATGCGCAACATGATGGTCATCACCATGGACGAGGACTTCGTCCTGGTGGCCCGCGCCAAGGGCCTGCGGTCCGCTCGGGTCGTCTGGTACGCGGCGCGCAACGCGCTCCTGCCCACCATCGCCAACTTCGCCCTCGCCATCAGCCTCGTCGTCGCCGGCCAGCTGCTCGTCGAGATCGTCTTCAGCTATCCGGGCGTCGGCTACCTGCTGTTCCAGGCGGTGCTGAGCAACGACTACCCGCTGGTACAGGGCATCTTCGTGGTCATCACCCTGGTCGTGCTGTTCGCGAATCTCATCGCGGACGGGGTCTACGTCCTGGTCGACCCCCGCGCTCGGCAGGAGGCGTGACCAGGTGACCACCGAAGTCAGCACTCTCGCTGGAACCACGGCCGCTCCCGAACCGCCGGTGGCCGGGTCCGTCGCCTCGTGGCTGCGTGCGCTGCTCCCACGCTCCCCGAAGGTGATCGCCGGGCTGATCATCCTGGGCGTCTTCGCCCTCGTCGCCATCGCCGGGCCCCTGATCGCCCCCTACGCTCCCGACTACCACCCGACGAGCATCACCCAGGCCGTCGCCGAGCACTGGGTGCGGCTCGTCAAGCCGCCGCCGGGGACGCCCGGCCTCCCCTACCCGGTCCCGCTGCCTCCATCGGCCGCCCACCTGCTGGGCACGACCTTCTACGCCCAGGACGTGTGGTCGCAGATGCTGTGGTCGACCCGCTCGACCGTCGTCGTCGGCTTCCTGGCCGGGCTGATCGCGACCGCGCTGTCGGTGCTGGTCGGCGTCTCGGCCGGCTACCTCGGCGGCCGTGCCGACGAGGAGCTCTCCCTCCTCGCCAACGTGTTCCTGGCCATCCCCGGCCTGCCCCTGCTCATCGTCCTCGCCAGCTACACCACGCGCGCCACGTCCAGCCCCATCGTGATCGCGGCCATCGTCAGCGTGACCGGCTGGGCGTACGGGGCACGGGTGCTCCGAGCCCAGACCCTCTCGCTCAGAAACCGCGACTTCGTCGAGGCGGCAAGGGTCTCGGGCGAGGGAAGTCTTCGAATCATCCTGGTCGAGGTCCTGCCCAACCTGCTCCCGATCGTCGCCGCGTCCTTCCTGTTCACCACGCTCTACGCGATCGGCGCGTACGTGGCGCTGTCCTTCCTGGGCCTCGCCGGGACCCAGTGGAACTGGGGCCTGATGCTGTACTGGGCCCAGTCCCAGAGCGCGGTCATCAGCGGCTGGTGGTGGTGGTGGGTGCCGCCCGGCCTCTGCATCGCCCTGCTCGGCACCGGGCTCGCGCTGCTCAACTTCGGCATCGACGAGTACATGAACCCGCGCCTGCGCGTGGCCGGGCTCTCACGGAAGGCCGCGCGCAGGGCCGGCGTCCGGGTCAGGCAGCGGCTGGGCTACACGCCCGTCGCGCGCCGCGAGGACACCGTGCCCGTGCCGGCGCCGGCTCCGTGGGGGGCCGCGACCCCGGTGCCCGTCCTCGAGATCCGCGGGCTCGACGTGGACTACGGCTACGGCGACGACGCGGTGCACGCCGTCATGGACTGCGACCTGGTGCTCAGGCGTGGGCAGGTCATCGCGCTGGCCGGCGAGAGCGGCAGCGGCAAGACCACGCTGGCGATGGCCGCGATCCGGCTGCTGCGCGCCCCGGGGGTGATCGCCTCGGGTGAGGTCGTATTCCATTCACGGCCGGCCGGCCCGGGGGAGCCGGGCCCGAAGGTCGACGTGCTCCGCGCGGACCCCGAGGAGCTCCGCGAGGTGCGCTGGTCCGAGATCTCCGTCGTCCTCCAGAGCGCCCTGAACGCCCTCAACCCGGTCATCACCATCGGCGCCCAGTTCGACGACCTGCTCGAGGCGCACCGGCCGCACCTCTCCCGCGCCGAGCGGGACGCGAGGTCGGCCGAACTGCTGGAGATGGTGGGCATCGACCCCGGCCGGCTGCGCAGCTTCCCGCACGAGCTGTCCGGCGGGATGCGGCAGCGGGCCATGCTGGCGATGGCGCTGGCGCTGGAGCCCCAGGTGGTGATCCTGGACGAGCCGACCACAGCGCTCGACGTCGTCACGCAGCGGGAGATCCTCGAGGAGCTGATGGCGCTGCGTGACCGGCTCGGGTTCTCAGCGCTGTTCATCAGCCACGACCTGTCGCTGCTCGTCGAACTGGCCGACGAGATCGCCGTGATGTACGCAGGCCGGATCGTCGAGCGGGCGCCCGCCGAATCGCTGTTCAATGCTCCCCGCCACCCCTACACCTACGGGCTGCTCCACTGCTTTCCACCGCTCCACGGTGCGCGCCGGGAGATGGAGGGCATTCCCGGATCGCCGCCGGACCTGCGGGCGCTTCCCGTGGGCTGCTCCTACCAGGCGCGCTGCCCGTGGGCAATGGATCGGTGCCGCAGGGAGGCGCCGCCGCTCCGGCCGCTGGAGGGCAGTGGGCGTGAGGCGGCCTGCTGGCTGCACGAGGACAGCTCCCTCGTCCCAGCGGCGCTGGCTCAGGCCGAGCGGCCGGCCTCGCCGCGGCTGGCGAGGGCCATGCCGGAGGCCGGCCGATGACCGCCGCGGTCCCGCCTGTGCTGGAGGGCCGCCGCCTGAGCAAGCGCTACCGCGTCAAGCGCGGCAGCGGCCTGCTGGCGCGGCGCGTCCGGCTCCAGGCCGTCGAAGACGTCACGATCCGCCTTGGCGCGGGAACCGTCACGGGCCTCGTCGGGGAGAGCGGATCGGGCAAGACGACCGTCGTGCGGATGCTCGCGAAGATCGTCCAGCCGAGCGCCGGCGAGATCCTGGTGGATGGCGAGCCGGCGCTCCCGGGCCGGCCGCGCCAATACGCGCGCCAGGTCCAGATGGTGTTCCAGGACCCCTTCGGGTCGCTGAACCCGGTCCACCGCATCCGCCACCACCTGGAGAGGCCGCTCCGGATCCACCACCTCGCCGACGGCAGCGCCCACGCCGCGGTGGCGGAGCTCCTGCAGCGGGTCGCGCTCCAGCCGCCCGACCAGTTCGCGGACAAGTTCCCCCACGAGCTGTCCGGGGGCCAGCGGCAGCGGGTCGCGATCGCGCGGACGCTGGCCGTACAGCCGCGCGTCCTGCTGGCCGACGAGCCGATCTCGATGCTCGACGTCTCGATCCGGCTGGGCGTGCTCAACCTGTTGGCCGACCTGCGGGAGCGCGAGCGTCTCGCGATCCTCTACGTGACCCACGACATCGCCTCCGCTCGCTACCTGGCCGACACCATCACCGTGATGTACGCCGGCCAGGTGGTCGAGTCCGCACCGAGTGCGGAGCTGACCGACCGGCCTGCGCACCCGTACACGCAGCTGCTGCTCTCGGCCGCCCCGGACCCCGAACGGGGCGAGCCTCCCAGGCTGGCGGGCAGCGGCGCGCCGCCGAGCCTGCTGGAGCCGTCGCGTGCCTGCCTCTTCCATCCGCGGTGCCCGCACGCCATGGACGTCTGCCGCCGTGTCAAGCCTCCGACCGTCGAGGTCTCCGGCGGACACGCCGCGGCGTGCTGGCTCCACGTCGACCCGGCTGAGCGCGACGCGCAGGAAACAGGAGGAGGGAAGCGGGAGGACTGAGAGAGAAGGAGGAGGACGCGGAATGGACGGTGACGCGTGGTTCCGGGGCCCGCCAGGTGGAGGGCGGAACCATCGACAGGTCACCCGCTGAGAGCGGGCAACACCAGAAGGAGAACGCGCAGTGAATCACAAACCGTGGTTGTCCCTCGTGGCAGCAGCGGTCGTCATCTTCGGGGCCGGCTGCTCGTCGGGGACGACGCAGTCGAACAACGCCGTGGGGTCACACCCGCTGATCGAGGAGTCGAACACCGGCGTGACGTTCACGCAGGACTTCAACCCGTTCGACCAGGGCTCGATCGCGCACAAGATGAACCTCACGTCGCTGATCTACGAGCCCCTGTACGAGATCGATGCGCTCGATGCCAGCCAGGCGCACCCGTGGCTCGCCACCGCCTACTCCTGGCAGAGCGCGGGCAAGGACCTCGCCATCACGGTCCGGTCGGGCGTCAAGTTCAGCGACGGCTCGTCGCTCACTCCCGCCGACGTCGCCGCCACGTTCAAGGCCGTCCAGGACACTCCGGCCGCGAACTACAGCGGCGTCCCGGCGCAGCGCGCCGCGCCGTCGGTCAGCGGCAGTACCGTGACCCTGCACTTCAGCACGCCGCAGTACACGAACTTCTTCTCGATCCTGGGCAACACCTTCATCGTCCCCTCCGCGCTGATCTCGCAGCTCGGCTCGAGCCTGGCGACCGGCACGGTAGAGAAGCCGGTCGGCACCGGGCCGTTCGCGCTGAGCAGCTTCTCGACGTCGATCATGAAGTTCAAGCCCAACCCGAACTACTGGGGCGGGAAGCCTCCCGAGCCCGAGATCGACGTCCCGGCCATGGCGACCAACAACGCCGCCAGCCAGGCGCTCGCCGCCGGCCAGCTCGACTGGGCCGGCAACGACATCGCGAACGTCTACCAGAACTTCGTCAACCTGAACCCGGTGACGAACCACGCCTGGTTCGCCTCCGGCAACACCGTGACGTTGTGGTTCAACGTCAACTACGGCGCGCTGAGCGACCCGCAGGTGCGCAAGGCGATCAGCTTCGGCATCAACCGCACGGAGCTGGCCTCGTACGGTGAGTCGGGCTACGAGTATCCCGCCACCTCGTCCAGCGCGCTGATCCTGCCCAACCAGCAGTCCTACCTCGACGGCAGCCTCGCCAACGACCTGCCGGCGAACAACGAGCCGGACGCCACCAAGGCGAAGGCCGACAAGTGGACCGGCCCCACCGTCTCGAGCATCCTGACCGCCGACGGCTACAGCGGGTGGAACCCGAACGGGGGCAACTGCACCGGTCCGGGCACCAACTGCTGGACCAAGGGCGGCCAGATCATCAGCTTCAACATCGAGGACCCGATCCCCTACTCCGACTACTGGACCAACGCCCAGCTCATCTCGCAGGAGCTGCAGGCCGCGGGCATCGACGCCACGACGATGGGCGACGACCCCGACACCGGCTGGTACGCGCACTACCAGTCGGGCAACTTCCAGGCGATGATCCACTGGGGCGCCGGAGGGGCGAACCCGTTCGTCCAGTACCAGAACTGGCTGGACAGCGCACAGCCCAAGTCCGCCGGAAACTACGGTGGGTACAACAGCTCCACCGCGCAGCAGGCCCTTCAGAGCGTCGCGGGCACCGACCCGAGCAACACGTCCGCCCTCAACACGGCGATGCAGTCGCTCGAGAAGATCATGTCCACCGAGGTGCCGGAGGCTCCCCTGCTGTACGGCGCCGACTGGAACGTCTACAGCACCGCTCACTACACCGGATGGGCGGACGCGACGCATCCGTACATGGACCCGTCGCCCAACGATCCTGAGCTCCCGTACATCCTCATGCACCTCAAGCCCGTGTCCTGACGCCTCGCCCGCTGCCTCCGGCCGGCCTGGAGCCGGCCGGAGGCCGGCGGGCCGGCCGCGGTCCTTCCGAGCTCCCGCTATGCTCTAGCTGCCCATCGCCGACGCGAACGAACATCTGACCTGGCAGTGCCGGCTCGCCGCCGGCGTCGAACTGCGCCGGATCGCCGGCCGCGTCTTCGTCGTCGGCGAGCGGCCGCTCACCGTGGTCGAGGTCAGGCCCGCCGCCCTCCGCGTGCTGCAGCGCCTCCGTCACGACGCCGATGTGGCGCTGCCCACCCTGCGGCCTGCCGAGCGGCGCCTCCTCGAGCGCCTCGACGGCGCCGGCCTGGTCGCGCTGCGGCCGGTGGCCGACATCCAGCCCGCTGTGACCGTCGTCATCCCCGTGCGCGACCGTCCGAGCGAGCTGGCCGAATGCCTGGCGTCGCTGCTCGGCCTGCGCCACCCCCGCCACCTGCTCGACGTGGTGGTCGTGGACGACGGCTCGACGCGGCCGCCGGCCGTCCCCGCCGAGGTCCGCCTGCTGCGCCTGCCGCGGTCGGTCGGACCGGCCGGCGCGCGCAACGCCGGGGCCCGCGCGGCTCGGAGCGAGGTCCTCGCCTTCCTGGACAGCGACTGCGTCGCCGAGCCGGGCTGGCTGGAGGCGGTGCTCCCCGAGCTGGCCGATCCGGAGGTGGCGGCGGTAGGCGGCCGCATCACGGCCGCCTCGGAACGAACCTGGTTGGAGCGCTACGAGGCGGTCCGCTCGCCGCTCGACCTGGGCGCCTCGCGGGCCGCCGCCGGGCCGGGCCGGCGGGTGCCGTACCTGGTGACCGCCAACCTGGTGGTCCGGCGTGCGGATTTCGAGGCCGCAGGCGGCTTCGACGAGCGGCTGCGCTGGGGCGAGGACGTGGAGCTCTGCTGGCGACTCCACCGCGCCGGCCGCCGGCTGGTCTACCAGCCCGCAGGGAGGGTCCGCCACCGCCACCGCGGCGACGTCCGCGCCTTCGCCGCGACTCGGGCCAGCTATGCGCGTTCGGAGGCCGACCTGCTGGCGCGCCACCCTGAGGGGGGCCGCTGGCTCGCGGTCAGCGCCGGCGGGGCATCGCTCGTGCTGGGCGGTCTGGGCGCGCTCCTCGGCCGGCCGCGCCTGCTGGCGGCCGGCGCGCTCGCGCTGGCCGTCGAGACCGCCGCCTGGGCCGGGGGCCTGGCGCCCATGGGCGTGCCCCGCCGGCGCGCGTTCGAGGTGCTGCTGCGTGGGCAGGCCAGTGGTCTCTACTGGCTCGCGCGCCAGGCGACGCGCTATTACGGATGGCCTCTCGCCGTGGCAGCGCTCTCACAAAGGCGGACCCGCTGGCGGCTGATCGGGGCGCTGGCGGGGATCTGGGCGGCACCGGCCATCGCCGATTGGCGACGTCTCCGCCCCCGGCAGAGCCTGCCGGCATTCCTGGCCGCTCAGTGGCTCGATGATACCGCGTATCAATACGGCCTGCTGCACGGCTGCTGGCGGGCCAGGACGCTGCTCCCGCTCCGGGTGAGGCTCCGCCTGACCGGCGGTCGGGCATCCTCATGAAGGGTCCGGCTTGACATCTCGCCTCTCAGCAAGTACAACTCGGGTGTGAGAGCGCTCCCACAAGAGCAGGCCACGAAGCACCGCACGCCAACGCTGGAGGAGGTTGCCCGGATGGCCGGTGTGTCGCGTGCCACCGCGTCGCGCGTCTTCACGGACAGTCCCCGGGTGAGCGAGGAAGCGCGCCGCTCCGTCCAGCGCGCCGCCGGGGAGCTGGGTTATGTGCCGAACCGTGCCGCCCGCAGCCTCGTCAC
>Ga0126369_10000479_pt1 | contig 26120 bp, 27 predicted proteins | sample PanSoiMetaPlot_1_FD_109646 | JGI IMG/M metagenome (GOLD analysis project Ga0126369, IMG submission 109646) | Tropical forest soil microbial communities from Panama - MetaG Plot_1 | ecosystem: Environmental > Terrestrial > Soil > Tropical forest > Bulk soil | place: Panama | collected 2016-02-17
AACGTGATCCGACCCTCGGCGGGACGCTGCATGCCCGCGATGGTGCGGATGAGCGACGTCTTTCCGGCCCCGTTCGCACCGACGATGGCGACGATCTCGCCTTCCCGTACATCGAGGCTGACATGGTCAAGCGCCTGGGCGTCGCCGTAGCTGACGTTAAGATCGGTCACGCGGAGCATCAGCCGACTGCCTCCGCGCCGAGATAGGATGCGATCACGGCGGGATCGCGCACCACAACCTCGGGCGCGCCTTGTGCGATGGTTGCGCCGTGGTGAAGCACCAGCACGCGCGAGGCCAACGCCATCACGGCGCGCATCACGTGCTCGATCAACAGGATGGTAATTCCGTTGTCCCGGTTGAGCTGTCTCAGGATCGAGACCATACGGTCGGCTTCGGTTGGGCGCAGGCCTGCCATCACCTCGTCGAGCAGCAGCAGCTTCGGGTCGGTCGCGAGCGCCCGGGCGACTTCGAGGCGCTTGCGATCAGGCAGCGTGAGTGAGGAGGCGGGGACCGCGCGCCTGTCGGCGAGATCGAGCGCCTCCAGAACGGTGCGCGCATGCATGCGCGCTGAGCGCATGTCGGGGCGGCGCAACAGCGCGCCGATTGTCACATTGTCCTCGACCGAGAGTCCCGCAAACGGCCGCACATTCTGGAACGTGCGGCCGATGCCGCGCCGGCAGACCGTATCCGCCGTCAATCCGTCGATGCGTGCGCCGGATAACGTCACGGTGCCGCCATCGGCGGCGAGTGCGCCCGCGATCATGGCGAACAGGGTCGTCTTGCCGGCGCCGTTGGGCCCGATCACAGCGAAGATTTCGCCCGCGGCGACCTCAAAGCTCACCCCATCGACCGCTAGGAGGCCGCGAAACCGCTTGCTGAGATTGGTCGCGGCAAGGAGCGCCGTCACGGAACGCGACCCTTGAGGCCGAAAACTTCGGCGATCCGCGGCCACACGCCACTCGGCATCAGGCAGATGATGGCGATCAGGGTAATGCCGTAGAACACGGCTTTCACGCCCGGCGCGTTGACCCCGAGACGTGACGTGGCGGCAATCAGGATTTCCCCCAGCGGGGTCAGCACGAAGGCGCCGATCACCGGGCCGAACACGGTGCCGAGGCCACCGATGATCGGCGCCAGAATAAGCTCGATCGAACGCGATATCTCGAACACCTGGGACGGAAACAGGTTGTTGTAATAGAACGCGTAGAACACGCCGCCGACGGCCGTCATGGCCGACGAGATCACGACCGCCGCCATCTTGACCGCGAAGGCGTCGATGCCGAGGGCGCGCGCCGCGGTCTCGTCCTCGCGCACCGCGAGCCACCGATAGCCGAGCCGCGAGCGCGCGATCAGTGCAACCAGGAGAACCGCGCCCGAGGCCAGCGCGAGCGCCAGATAGTAGAACAGGAGTTGCCCGCCGCGCAGGTTCCACCACTCGCCGACGCGCTTCTCCTCGAACGGCAGGAACAGGCCCGCCGCGCCGCCGGTCAGCTCCAGATGATCGAAGCCGATCCGGGTGAACTCCGCGAATGCGATAGTGAGCAGCGCGAAATAGACTCCCGCAATGCCGAAGCGGAAGCCGAGCCAGCCGATCGTGGCGCCGAAGGCGGCCGCGACCGCCACCGCCGCAAACACGCCGAGCCACGGGCCGATCCCCAGCTTGAGCCACAGCAACGCCGATACGTAGCCGCCGAGTCCCACATAGAGGGCGTGGCCGAGCGAGAGCTGGCCCGCATAGCCCATCATCAGATTCCAGGCCTGGCCCACATAGGCGAAATAGAAAATGAGGGTGAGCACGGACAGCACGTACCGGTCCGCGACCAGCGGCAGGGCGATGAGAATCGCCAGCACACATGTGAGGACGGTTCGGCCACGCCCATCGAGACTGCGCCACAGATCGTTCATGAACGCTGTCCCAGCAGGCCCTGGGGCCGCAGCACCAGCACGGCGATCAACAACGCGAACGAGAACATGCTTTTCATCGACGGCGCGAACAGGAATCCCGCCAGCGCCTCGGAAACGCCGATCAGCACGCCGCCGACCAGCGCCCCAGCCATCGACCCCATGCCGCCGATGATGACGATGACGAACGCGAGAAGCGTATAGGCAGGCCCGAGCACCGGGGAGGGGTCTGCAATCGTCACCAGCAGCGCGCCCGCCGCTCCGACGCAGGCAAGCCCCAGACCGAAGGTGAGCGCATAGAGTCGCTTGACGTTGAGCCCGATGACAGCAGCGCCCACCAGATTATCGGCGCAGGCGCGGATTGCCGCGCCAGTCCGGGTGCGGCGGAAGAACCAGAACAACGCCGCCGCGACCGCAATCGCCGCGGCAGCGGCCAGGACCCGCGGCTTGTCGACGAGCAGCGGGCCGATCTCGTAGGAGTCAAAGCCGTAGGAGAGGTTGACCGGCCTGGCGTCGGGTCCGAATCCGATCAGGAGCACGTTGACGATGATGATGCCGACGCCGACCAGCAGGATGAACTGCTCATGCTCCGGTCGCCCGACGAACGGGTTGATGAGCGCCGCCTGCAACGCGTAACCGACGAAGAAGAACAGCGCAGCCAGCGGCACCAGGGCGAGCAGCGGATCGAGCCGGAACGCGGTAAACAACACATAGGTCGCATACATGGCGACCACAGCGAATTCCCCATGGGCGAAATTCACCACCCGGACGACGCCGAAGATCACCGAAAGGCCAAGCGCCATCAGGCCATAGACGAGCCCGGTGAGTACACCCTGGATCGTCACATTGAGATAGATCAGCCACATCATGCTTCGAAGCCCCGGCCTAGCTTGGCGAGCGGACAATCAATTTGCAAGTTCGCCGCCTGTAGACGACGCGGAGACGAAGCTCTGGCCGGGTGCTTTGTTTTCCGCCGCTGGAGGCAGACCGGCCGTCAGCAATGGCGCGTGCTGACGGCGGAAAATGACCCCGGAGCGGAAGCAGGTGATTTACAGGATGGCTATCGCTCGACTCATCCCACGAGCCACACTTTTTTCCAGATGCGTCGGACTATGCTTCGCAAAGGCCCTGCGAAGGTACGTGTCCTTACCACTCACATCGGCGATCTGCAGGTCACCGCACGAAATCGCCGTTCGGCTTGCCCTGCCGGGCCTTCTCCGCCGATTTTTACGACGCTTCCTCGTAAGTAGAGGTATCCAGCGGCACGGTCGCGCCGCCTATTGCATGCCAAGCGGTAATCCCGCCGACGAGAGCCCTGGCGTCAAAGCCGCGCTGTCGCAGCCCGGCCACGGCCGTGCCACTGACCTGAAATCCGCAAATGCAATAAACCGCGATCGGCCGGCCTCGCGGCAGCTGCTCGACCCAGCGCGGCAGCGCGGCAGGAGCGTGCATGGCGGCACCCGCCAACATATCGGCGCGTCGGGGCAGGTCCCTCGGCAGACAGAGATCCAGAAGTACGGGTCGGCGATCTTCGTCACCCTCGAGCGCGCCCTTGAGCTCCTCGGCCGAAATCCGCGCCTCTTCTTGCGCTGGCGCGCCGAACGGGAGGAAGAGTTTGTCTTCTTCCGCTCCTTCGCCGATAGCCAGGCGATACCGCGCGCCTATCCGTTGCCAATTCAAGTTGGCCATCGCCTGATCAACATAGGCAGCCGCCTTCGCCCCAAAATCAAGATGATAGGCGTGCTCGTACATGTCGAGTGCGAGGATCGGAGTAGCTCCTGGAAGGGCGTGCGCGTGGTCTGCGGCCCACTCGTTGACCAGCCTGCCTAGGCGCTCGGACCAAGCGAGGATCACCCACCCGGAGCCGCCTGCCAGCGCCTTCGCCATGGCAGTAAACTCGGCGCGCCAGGCCGCGATGCTGCCGAAATCGCGCTCGAACGCCTGCGCGAGTCCGTCGGGTGGCGCTTCAAGTCCGGTGGGCGGATTGTCGCCGTGTCCGCCGAGCGAATCGAAATAGACCTCGTGCAGGACCACAGAGCCCGCAGCAATCAGCTCTTCGCGCTTGAGGCCGTTGATCTCGAACACGGGCGTGTGCGACCAGTCGAGAGCCGCAAGCCGCGCTCGGATAGCATTCAGCCGCCGCACCGCGCCACCGTAGTTGTTCACGTAATGGCTCACGAGCAGTCGCTCTGATAGCCCGTTCATCCATTGCGGCTTGAGGAGGAGCGGCCGAACCATCACGGTTCCGGACGCGGCGAATTGTCGAGGGGACATAGGACGCGACCTTTGTACGTCCATGGTGCTCACTGCACGAAATCGCCGTTGGGCTTGCCCTGCCTCACCATCTCCTGGCAGTAGGCGTAAAGGGCGTCGTAGACGATCCATTCCGCGGCGTTCAATTCGTGATCGTCCTTGTAGCCGAGATGCCGAAATCCCTCGGCGATGGCTTCGAGCCCGGGTCCTTCAGGCTGGTTGTAGAGCGTGTTATCAGTGTCGGCGCCGTTGACGATCTTTCCGAGCAGAACGAGTGCCGGATTGCTCGAGAGTCCGTATTTTTTCAGGATCGCCTCAAACGAGCACTCCTTGCCATGATGACCTAGCTCCACTGCCTTCACGTCGTACGGAATGGCCCCGAGGCGTTTTGCTTCATCCGTTACTTTGTCGGGCGGGACGAAAAGAAACTCGGCGTCCTTGTCGACGAATTTCTTGATCAGCCACGGGCAAGCAACGCGATCGACCTTGACCCGTTCGCGTGTGATCCATTTCATCTGAGTGCTCCTTTTTAGTAAGTCCGAGTTCATTGCAGCGGAAAGACCCGCTAGAAATCGCCAAGAGTGAGGATTCCGCCGTGAGCGGGCGAGAAGACGTGGAGGCAGTCGGGAGATACGAGAGCAGTCGTATGCGCTCCTGGGGCCGTCCTGATTTGATGGCTGGTGCCGGTGCTGGGATCGATTGATTGAATTAATCCAGGGTCGCCGATCGCGACGTGGACAAGACCGGTTGATGGATTGAAGAAGGTTACATCCGGCGCTCCGGCCAGCGGCCAGTTCTTCGTGATCTGCCCTGAGTTCGCGTCGAGTTCCACCAGGGTGCCGTCGTCGCATGCGGCGAATAGGCGGTTACCGATGTGATCGATGTCGAGCCCGTGCGCGCCTTGAGCGGGCAGTTTCCAGTGTTGAGTTTCATCGAGTTCGGGCAGCCGCGCGACAAAGACCATCGACGGATTCTGGATCGCAAGAAAAATGCGCTGACCGGCAAGGTCTGTCACGCACCATCGCGGACGCCCCGGAAGATCGATTGCGTATGACTGACCTGTGCCCAGGCCAAAGACGTGAAGCTTGGCGCCCCGACCGTCGTCGCCGATGCACGCCGCAATCGCGAATCCCTGCCGGCGCGCAATCGCAACTCCATTGGGCCTGGGAGCGGTCTGGAAAATACCGCGTGTCGCAAGAGTGTGAGCGTCCAGCCAGGCGAGGGTTGCCGATCGACGGTTGGTGACGAGCACCTGCCCGTCATCGACGACAACGCCTGCGGCCCCTGGAAATCCAGACAAGGCGCGAACGTGCTGGCGGTTATCATGATCGATGACCTCGACGCAGTCGCGAGCAGTATGCGCGACAAAGATAAGGCGAGTTTTCGCATCGAAGGCGCCGTGGTCGAAAGAACCGCCCGCCGCATCGGGTATCGCGATTGTGCCAATGGATTTCAGCGGCATGATGCCCTCACGGCGCCATGCCGGCAATCGCGGCGAAGATCGGAATGAAAGTCTGCGTGAGTTCCGCCCATGCGCAATCTCCTCGAAAACGAGTGCTGCGCAGCGCTTGGACGGTGATCGTCTAAAGGGGAGTCTGCTTTCCCCGGAAAGCAGTAATAACCAAACCTGATGCGTGCCGCAATCATTTTGTTGCTGCGCCATTGCCAACCGGTTGTGGCGCGCAGCGTGAGAAGTGCCTGCGGCGTGAACTACGTCACTCGTTCACATGGCTGGCACCACTCCGGTCACCTCGAACCTCACGTCCTCCCCTGCCACGGCGGCATCGGGAAGACCGGCGCCATCGTGGCGTTTTCGGCGGGCATGACGACGGTCGGGGTGCGGTTGCGGTTCTGGATCATGGCGGACGGAATATTGTTGTTCTGGCCTTTTTCGTCGAACGTGATCGCGCTGCCGATCATGATGTGCTCGGCGATGTTGGTGGCGCGGATCGCCTTCATCAGTTCGGGCCCGTTAGCGGTGCCGGCGCGCTTGAAACCGTCGGCCGCGATCAGGAGCGCCTCGAAAGTGAATCCCACATTGAAGCATTCCACCGCGAAGCGATAATTCGGATTGGCGGGCTTGAAGGCCTTCTCCAGCGCCTGCGCCATGTCGCCTTTGGGATTTGCCCACGGATTTGCATAGGCATGATAGTCAGCGAGCGGGCCGAGCGCCTCGTAAAACTCCTCGTCGTAGAGGCCCGGCGCGCCGGGCGAGATGATGCCCATGGGCTCGAAGCGCTGGCGCACCATGTCGCGCACCAGCTTGATGGCGTCGGCCGCGCGGGTCACGACCAGTAGGATATCGGGCTTGAGCGCGCGGATCTTGGTGACCTCGACGGAAAGATCCTGGGCGCGCGGATCGTAGGCGATCGATTCGAGCACACGGAACGGCAGTCCGGCAGTCGGCAACAGCCGATCCATGGCCTGACGCTGGGCGGTGCCGAAAGTGTCGTTGGCGTGCAGGAACACCGCCGTTTTGGGGTTGGCCTTAGTGGCTTCGATAAAGGCCTTGATCCGGGCAAGCCCGTTGACCGCAAGCTGGCCCCCAGTCGGGAAGTTGCGCGCCAGGAACCGATAGCCCTGCTCGGTAAGGGCGGGGGCCGCCGCGATGTTGACGACCAGCGGCACCTGGCGCTGCTCGCATACCTGGGCCATTGCCAGCGTGCAGGCCGAATCGAATGCGCCGACGATGCAGTTGACGCCGTCGTTGATGACGCGTTCGCATTGATTGCGGGCGACGTCCGGATTGGATTCGACGTCGACGTGGACGAGATCGACTTGGTGGCCGTAATCGGCCAGCACCTTTGGTGCGATGAGCGCGCCGCGATGGCAGCTCTGGCCAGCCGGTGCCAAATAGCCGGAGCGCGGCAGGAAAACCGCGATCTTGAGCGCCTTCGCCTGGGCGCGAACGACGGCGGGGGCGAATGCCAGGGCGCCCGTAGCCGCGGCGCCGGCCAGCACGCGACGCCGTGTCGGTGCGGCTGTGCGTTGATGTGTCATCATCGGCGTATCCTTCAGCGACTGACCAAGCCTGTAGGGGCGACCCTTGTGGTCGCCCAGTTGCGCACCGCCTACCCCTTAGATCGTCCATTGCGTCGGTGGGGAAACCGGGCGACCACAAGGATAGCCCCTACATCAATCTCCTCATCGCGGCGGCGTGCGGATCAGTTCCTTGAGCTGCGCCTCGGTGAGCGGCTCGCGCAGGAATTTGAGCTTCACGGCATCGCGCAGAATTCCAGGCATGTCAGACATCGTGTCGGTCTGTAGGACTTCCTTCGGGTAGAACTCCCGGACGGTGTCGCGAACCAGATCGGTTGGCCTGTCGATCTTCTTGGCATAGAGCTCGATCGCCTTCGGATCGGAATACATCCAATCGACAGTCTCTCGATAAGCGGCGACGAAGCGGGCCGCCGCCTCCGGGCGCTTCTGCAGCAGGTCGGCATTGACGATGGTTGCCCGCACCGTCTGCCCGCGCAGCGAGGGAGCGTCGCTGCCGCGCGCGATGATGCGAACCTTGCCGTCCTTGATTTCCTGCATGGCGATGGGTGGCGCCGCCCAGCCGATGTCGATCTGACCCGACATTACTGCCGTGAGTGTGGAGGGCGGGCTGCCGGTGGGCGTCGGCTTTGCTTTGAGACCAAGCTCGTCCACGAAGGCGAGCACGAGGTTATGCGAGCTTGATCCGTTGGTGGAATACGCCACCGTGTTGCGCGCCGTGGCGTCGGCGAGCGACTTGAGCGGGGAATCGGCGCGCACATACCAGTAGAGGTCGTTGGTGCCGGTGAATGCCGGCGCGAGGATGCGTACCGGCGCCCCGGTCGAGAACGCCCGCATGGCGCCGGCAACGCCGACCCCGATGCCGATATCGGCGCTGCCGGAAATGATCGGCTGCAACGTCTCGCCGGCACCGGCAGTGCCGAACGTTTCCAGCACCAGACCGTGCTTCTTGAAGATGCCGACCTCCTGGCCGAGCGTCGGCGCCTGATTCTCCCAATTGTTGATCTGGCCGATCGCAACCTTCAAAGTATCCTGTGCGTGTACCGACAAGGCCTGGAAGACGAGCACGAGAAGCGCCAGCACAGGGCTCGCAAAACAGCTGCGTCTCATCTGCGTTTCCCTCCTTTCGACATGGCGAGCTTCTTGGTCGGCTTCGCTGCTGCCTTTTTGGCGGCGTCCGCCGCGCGTGGAGGCATGCCGCCGTGCTTTGCAAGCCGCGCCGTCCAATATTCCCACGCCCGGCTCTGCGCATTCGGGAGTTGATAGATCGCCTGCGCCATTTCGATCTCGCCCGGCGTCAGCGGGGAAAAATTGCCGACCCGCTTGGCCTCGCTCAGGTAACGCGCATTGTCGCAGGAATAGATTGCACGGAAAACCAGCTCGCGGAGGCTGGCGCCGACCACGGTTGCGCCATGGCGTCGCATCAGCACGATGGAATGCCTGCCGAGTGCGCGGGCGAGCGAGGCGCCTTCGGCGGGCTTCACCACCAACAGATTGGTGTCGCCGAAGTCGTCGCGGCTGTCCCAGAACGGCGCGACCGCACCCATTGCGGCGCCGAGATGGAAGATCGGCACGATCGGGTCGCCGCTGATGCAGAACGGCATCACGGCCGCCGCATGATGATGACAAACCGCGCCCACATCCGGCCGCATCTTGTAGATCTCGCCGTGGATAACGCGCTCCGCATAGAGCTGCACAGTCGGCGGCTCCACGGGCTGCGAGTCGAGGTCAAATTCCAGAATATCGCACGGCTCCACCAGTTCGGGGGAGCGCGAGCGCGACAGGAAATAGCGGCCGGGATCATCCGGATGGCGCATGCTCACATGACCGAATGCGTCGATCACCCGCTCATGGGCCAGAATGCGATTGGCGACGGCAAGCTCGTGACGCAGCTCGGCGAATTTATCTGGCACGGGGCGTTCCTCGTCTGTCAGAATGCCGGCGGCGCCAACAAGATATCGGCCATGTCGCCCGCCTGCACGGCGAACATGTCTTCGCCGGTCACGACCTTGCAGCCGCGGCGACGTGCCGCTTTGAGGAGCGGCGTGATCGTGGGTCTGGTGATGAGATCGGCCACATAGGCAGACGATTCGAGCCGCGCCGCATCGAGCGGCAACGGATCGGCTGGTTGCATTCCGGCCGGCGTTGCATTTACGACGAGGCCGAAGCCGGCGGGGTCGGGGGTTCCGGCCTGCGCCACCGCAGGGGCTTTGATAGCGAGGCGTTTCACCAGGCTTTGGCATCGCTTTTCGTCCATATCCGCCACCGCGAGCGTCGCCGCCCCGGCCTCGATCAGGGCCAACGCAACTGCCGAACCTGCGCCGCCCGCTCCGATGATGAGCGCGCGCCGGCCGCCGGGCTCGCAACCGGCGCGCCGCAGGGCCGCCACCATGGCGGCGCCGTCGGTCATGTCGCCGTGCCAACGGTCTCCGGCGATGCGGCGCAGCACATTGGCGGCGCCGAGGAAGCGCGCACGGTCGGACGCCTCGTCGCAATGGCGCAGCGCCGCGAACTTGTGCGGGATGGTGATGACGATGCCATCGATGTTCTGCCCGCGTTTTGCCGCGTCCATGAAGGCATCGAAATCTGACGCCGCTACCTGCACCGGAACGCAGATCGCATTGGCGCCGCGGGCAACAAATTCACCCGTGAGGCCGGAAGGCGATTTGGTCTGGCCGACTGGATCGCCGACGATGAGATGAAGGCGCGTCTCGCCATTGAGGGATGGAAGCATCTTGATCCGTTCCGTAGGGGTGGTGCTACTATTTCGGGAGGTTCGAGCGGCCCGCAATGCCGAGTGGGGGAAACAATGGCCAGCCATCCATTGATCGACATCTACTGCCACATCTACCCGGAGAAATTCTTTGAGGAAATGACCAAGTTGTCGCCGCAGACCCAGAATCTCGGCAAGCGGCTGCGCACGATCACCAAGCTGTTCGACCTCAACGAGCGGTTCCGCGAGATGGATCAGTTGGGCCTCTACCGGCAGATCATTTCACTACCCAATCCGCCGATCGAGGATATCGCATCTGGCGAGGCTGGGCTGCGCCTCGCCCGCATCGGCAACGACGCGATGGCGGAGCTTTGCGCGTGGCATCCGGACCGGTTTGCCGGCTTCGTGGCGGCGGTGTCGCTCACCGACGTCGAAGGTTCGGTGGCCGAAGCATCCCGCGCAGTCACGCAACTGGGGGCGTGCGGCATCCAGGTGTTCACGCCGCTTGCAGGCCGGCCGCTCGATGAGCCGGCCTTCGCGCCGGTGTTTGCCGCCATGGCGCACTTCGACCTGCCGATCTGGCTGCATCCGGCGCGCACCGCCGCTATGACGGACTACGCGGCCGAGGCCCGATCCCGCTACGAGATGTGGTGGTGCTTTGGCTGGCCCTACGACACCTCGGTGGCGATGTGCCGGCTCGTCTTCGCCGGCCTGTTCGACCGCTATCCGGGCATCAAGATCATCACCCACCACTGCGGCGGCATGATTCCGTATTTTGACGGCCGCGTCGGCCCCGGTCTCGAGGTGCTGGGCGCGCGCACAACCGGCGAGGATTATTCCAAGGTACTGCCCTCGCTCAAGCGACCCCACCTCGATTACTTCAAGGAGTTTTACGGAGACACTGCCATGTTCGGTGGCAGATACGGGATTCCATGTGGACTCGATTTCTTCGGGCCCGACCATGTCGTGTTTGCCACCGACACGCCGCTCGGACCGATCGCGCCCACCATCGCGGTCATTGATGGCCTCGACATCGACGACGCGGCCCGGCGGAAGATTTGTGTGGGGAATGCGGAAAAGCTTGTAAAGCGGAAGCTCGCTTGATTGCCATGCCTGCCTTCGGTGCGCTGGCAGCAGACCGGATGGGTTGAGCGAAGTAGAACCGTAGGATGGGTTGAGCTAAGCGAATCCCATCAGCAGCCGGGCCGCGAGAAAAAGCCGACGATGGGTTTCGCTGCGCTCAACCCATCCTACGCAATCTTTGCCGGATCACGCCTCTCCGGAGGTCTCGAACATCACGGATTCCAGCGCCTCGCGGGGGCTCTTGCCGGCCCACAACACGAATTGGAAGGCCTGGTAGTGACGCTCACAGGCATTGAGCGCAATGCCGAGCAAAGCCTCGCATTGAGCATCCGCCGCCACGATGCCGCCGGTTAGCACCAGTGCGTGACGGAACATGATAATGGCGTCCTTGACCCAGACGTCAAAATGTCCGACCCACAGTTGCTCGTTTATGAGCGCGGCAAGTTCAGTTATCTCGGCGCGGCGGCGCTCCGGCACCTTGAGATCGAATGCGCAGGCAAGATGCAGCGCCTCGATGTGGGGCATCCAGGTGAAGGAGACCTGATAGTCGGTCCAGTGACCGCCGACCAGGATGGTCACCTCATCGTCGCTCGCGCGGGCGAACGACCACTCGTGGATGGCCGCCAGCCGCTCGACGACATCGACCGGGTTGTTGCTCCGCTCTTCGATATCGGCCAGCGACATGTCCAGACCACCTGTCATTTGAAACGCTCAGCGAGACTTGATACACATGCGGCGGTCCCGGGGCGCCCACAAATCTCTCCAGCGTCGCACGTCGGCCGCTTTTGCCGGGCCATGAATCATCAGCGGCCCCGTCGGGCCGCTCATCATTCGCACCGTTGGAAGTATTTGACGCGTCGACTGTTCTAGGATTCGCGTCGATCTCGCAATGCGATCGGAACGGCCTTCCACAGGCGCGCCCTCGGGAACGCATGCGACAAGTTGACTCGGGGGCGCGCGCGGGAGTGCGGGCGTCCTGCAGTACTCCACCTGCTTCGCAAGCGCGGAGGGTAGGGGCACGCGCGCGCTTGGCCCTCAGTCGAACAGGCTCGATACCGATTCTTCGGCCGCAGTACGGCCGATGGCGTCACCGATCAGGGTTGCGATCGACAGCCCCCTGATATTGGCCGCCACCCGCACGGCCTCGCTCGCCTGGATCGAATCCGTGATCACCAGCTCCTTGAGCTGGGATGCCGTGATACGCGCCACCGCGCCGCCCGATAACACCCCGTGTGTGATGTAAGCGTAGACGTCCCTGGCGCCCTGGTCGAGCAGCGCGTCGGCAGCGTTCACCAGGGTGCCGCCGGAATCCACGATGTCGTCGACCAGGATGCAAGTGCGCCCTTCGACCTCGCCGATCACGTTCATGACCTCTGATTCGCCGGCTCGCTCGCGCCGCTTGTCAATGATAGCGAGGGGTGCGTTAATCCGTTTAGCGAGGCCGCGGGCTCGCACGACGCCACCCACGTCGGGCGACACCACCATGACGGTGGAAAGGTCGAAGCGCTCGCGGATGTCGCGCACCATCACCGGGGCGGCAAATAGATTGTCGGTCGGAATATCGAAGAAGCCCTGAATCTGTCCGGCATGAAGGTCGAGGGTCAACACGCGGTCGGCGCCCGCATGGGTGATCAGGTTAGCGACGAGCTTCGCGGAGATCGGAGTGCGCGGGCCCGGTTTGCGATCCTGGCGCGCGTAGCCGAAATACGGCACCACAGCGGTGATGCGGCGTGCCGATGCGCGGCGCAACGCATCGATAATGATCAGGAGCTCCATCAGATGGTCGTTGGCCGGATAGGAAGTCGACTGGATGACGAAAACGTCCGCGCCCCGGACGTTTTCCAAAATCTCGACGAAGATTTCCATATCGGCGAAGCGCCGCACCACCGCCTTGGCAAGCGGCGTGCGTAGCCGCGCCGCTATGGCCTCGGCAAGGCGCGGATTGGAATTGCCGGCCACGAGCTTAATCGCCCCGTTCGCGCCCGCCATTCACGCCTCCAAGATGGTCACGGTTGCGGCGGCAACCGCAACGGAATTTTCCGGCCAAGCGCTTACAGCCACCGGAAAACGTCATGAATTTCAAAGTCCAGGCGGGGCGGTCATAACAACTACGTCATAGCCATTGCAATATGAGGCAATTCATTGTCCCGATCGTTTTTCGGCAAAGCATCTGCGCCGTCATCTCAAAGTGAATCGGATGTCACTCAAATCCCTTTGATTTTGCGCAGAATCTTGTCCCGAAAGGCCGCACGTATCATGCGAGAAGGGGTTATGGCCGGGATGGCGGCAGGAAGGCCAGCGATCCCTCAGGCTCGGGTATCGACGCCACATTCGGCGAGGGTTCGTTGCGCGGCGGCGATTCCGGAGGTGTCGGCTCCGCCGGGTTCGCCAGGAATGCCGACAGCCGGCTGATGCCGTCGCGGGCCATCCGCGTCACCACTACGTCATCGGCGGCCGCCCAAGCCCGCTGCGACGCTGCGCCCGGCACCTCGCCGGAAAGCCGTGCCGCACGCTCGCGATCGGTGTCGTAGACGTCCCAGACCCAGGTGATGGTGGTTTTCTTGCCCTGCACATGGGCCGCCATATAGCCGCGAATACGGAATTGGGCAGGCGATTCCCGGGACACCACGGCGATTTGTCGGGCGTTTGCCTCCTGGGCCAGTTGTGCAACGAGCTTGCGGAATAACGCCTCGGGTGGGCCGTCGATTGACTCGAAGGCGACCGTGCGCAGCCCTCCCGCACCAATGCCCGCAGCGCCCAGTACAGGCTGCCCGGACGTCGTGCAACCAGCAGCCACGAAGCCGCCGCCAATAATAGCAAGCGCAGCGCACGCCGCCCTGCGCACGGCGCGCCCCGCCGCCGTACCGCGTCGGTACGTACCAACCCGCATCGCCAATCCCTGTTTCGCGGCCGTCCCTTTTTGATTGCCGGGGCATGCCGCATACCCGAGGCAGGGATACTCACAAATCGCCCCGACGTCCAGGGAATTGGGGGGATGACATCCTGACGGCAGAAGTGGTTGTGACAGCACACCAGTCGCTCGCTTCAGCCAAGCTGAAGTGATCGGATCATCACGAAAGCGATAACAATGGACTCGTGCTGACGGAACGATGTAGGGGCGACCCTTGTGGTGCCGGACGCGACGGTAGGGGCGACCACAAGGGTCGCCCCTACCGCGGGCGATGTGTCACGGCCTGCCAATTCTGTGGTGTCATTCCCGCGAAAGGGGGAAATCGAGTACTCCTTGCATCGCCACGGTTACTGAAGCGAATTCGCTGCGGCCGCCCGACCAACGCCGAGTAACTGATGGCGGTTGGGGCTGGCGTGGCGAGGGAGTCACAAGCCTTGTAGGTCAGCCTCTCGGCGCAGCGCAATCAATGAAAGTCCTACTTGACCATATGACGGCTGTTTCGTCGCCCACTCCTCCAACTCGATGCGCGTTTCGTCGAATGGAAAATCGAACGATCCGCTCGTCTGCAGGATATCGATCCACAGCAGGCACATGTGTAGAAACTGCCGCTGGGATTGGGACGAGACACTGGGTGCAATCGTTCTGGATATGCGGTCAACTTTCCAACCGGGCATCGCATCGAGTATTGTGGGCAAGGCGGAAAGCCGCGCGCGATTAGTTTGCGCGCGGAGCGCGTTCTCTTCGATTTCATGCAATAATTTTGTAAAGAGAGGCGTATCCGGTAAGGTCCGAAATTGGATCGGATCGGGCTCGAAGATATATAAGCTTCCGCCCGGTCGCAGCATGGAGGTACAGCGACGAAGGGCAGGTTCAACGCCCCAGAGATGCTGAAGAACAAGCCGCATCAGGATGACATCGACCTGCGCTGGCGGCGCATATTGGAAGAAATCGGACGCGGTGAAGTCAATGTGCCCGGCGCCGTGGGTGGCGCGAGCAATTGAAATCATCGCGGACGAAATGTCGATGCCCAAATAGCGCTTTTTCGGAAAGAAGGAGCTGATGCGCCCCAGGTAATCCCCGTTACCGCAGCCGATATCGAGAATCGACTGCGCCGTGGACCACCGGGGACAAGCCAACAGGAACGCCAGTTCATACGGCAGGAATAATTCCGTCTGCAACCCAAGAAGACTGTCCCATGCCGGGAAAACGGAATCGGGCGCGCGGTGAGGGCGCGAACCGGGGATGCGTCGCAAGCGATCCGGACCCGTCGCTTCGAGCGTCATGGCCAAAGCTAATTGGTTCTACGAATTTTCGAATAATCGTGCTCCTCCGCTTCCAAAGAGCGTCTGGCTTCCTTCAGCGCGGCGCGCAGAATGGTTTCCAGAGGCTTGTTTTTCAGCAGGCCAGCCTCGATGGCGGCATACTCGATCATAATCGTAAGTGCGGAAAGATTCCGCGAGTCCGTTCTCATGATGCGCCCTCTCATACCATTGGATTGATTTTTGCGATGTGGTCCAAAGCCTTCGTGGTCGACACGACATCGACGTAATACGCCATGATCTTGATGACGGCGGCATGCGAATCCGCCGCGCTCAGCCCCGGGAGAGGACGAGACGCAGAGGCATCAGCTACAAATATCGTCGTGTGACCGCGATGGAACCCGTCGACGGCGGTCGAGAGGCAAGCCCCCTCTCCGGTCAATCCAAGCAACACCAGAGTCGGCGCCTCGACGACGTCCATAAAGGCAGAGAATTCTCGGTTGCTGTAACAGGAGGGAAGATGGCGCTCGAACATCATTTCATTTGTTCGAGGGCGAAAATCGGAAATCCATGCCGAAAACGGCGAGACCGGGTTGAAGTAAGTGTTGGCTTGGGTCCGCCGAAAATGGGCAATGGGTAGCCCAAGTCTGCGGCTCTCCGACAAGACGGCGCGGCAGTTTTCCAGACAGGGTTCGATACCCCCGAGGCTATACGCCCGGCCTGGCGCCGCATACTCGACCTGAAGATCGACCAGTGCCACCAGTGGTACGGCGCGATTCCAGACGCTCCTGGCAACTTCCATGTTCACGGTCAAGACACCGCCGATTCGAAGGTGAAGTCCATAAGGGGGGAGGTGACCGGTCGGTCCGCAGAACGGTCAAGCGGCCCAGGCCGATGCCAAGCGCCTTCCGGCCGGATAATCTCGTATGGATCGCTGTCAAGCGTGACGGGGTTCGGGTGGGGTTCGGTTTCCAGCAGCATCTCAGTATAGGAGAAATCGGAAAAGACGAGTTTGCGCTGATTGGACATCGGTCGTGCGCCGAACCGGGACCAGAAGGGTACGAGACGGTCTTGTGCGTGACCGTAGATGCGGCGATACCCCTTCTTGCGGGCCAGCTCGATTCCGGCGCGGACAATCTGAAAGGAAATGCGCGAGTCGCGGAATTCATGGCGTACCGCCAAGCGTTCGAGCTTTGCAAAATCCGCGAAAAAACGGGCTCGGAGACAGGCAACAGGCTCGAATCCACGGTAGCCGATCAGGTGAGTGGCGCAGAAATCGTTGCCGTCAAACTCCTCGTAATAGGGGCAGACCTGTTCGCTGAGAAAAACCGCCGCCCGAACGGCAGTCACCTGCATCAGGTCGTTGAGCGACCGAGCCACCTTCACGGAAAAGCTCGTGTCGTTGGGTCGAGCGCTGTGGGTTTCGACGTCCCAGAAGGTATCGTAGCTGGGCTGATTGTTGGCCATGGCTTTGCGACCTATCAGGCGGCGTGAGAAACTGGCGATGAAACCGGTGACGCCCGGTTGATCAGCCGCACGTAGCGGAACAGACCCGGCGTACCCGCTGCGATCGGACGAAAACCAAGCCCGAGGTTCAACCGAATTCCAACGTCGGTGGCTGGACGGGAATAGAAATTTGCCCCCCGGTACGGCGGTTGCCTTAGGAATGGGCCGACGTGACGAATGCCTTCCGATGCCAGACCCGGCGCCACAACGGCCCAGTGATAGATTGCCGCCGGGCTATCGCCGGTCGCAGCAATCCCGTTCGGATTCGGGTTCAACCCATCGAATTCGCCGAGCAACAACGCTTCCAGACCGATCGCGGTCAACATCAGCATTGCCCAGATCCCGACGACCTCGGCATTCTTGTAGAACAACAGCACGCTGTTGCGATTTTGCGTGATCGTGCGCGCGATCGCCTGTTCCGACGCAATCGCGCCGGGAATTTCCTGCGCTGCCATCTGCCTGGCCACTCCAATATCGGCGTTGGTGGCGCGATGCAGCCTGATCCGCGGCCGGGCCGGAACCTCCAGCCGATCGAATTCATGACGACTATCAACGGCATAAGCATGACTCATGAACTTACCCCCCAGTTTCCCGGATCGAACAAACGGGTTAGCCGTTGACGTATTTACTTTGAACAGCGGCCGTTAGGGTGCCATAAAATCCGCACCAGGGTGGTGCAGGAATCGATCAGATGCTCATGGAACCCAAGATCAATCCTGTTTCGTGGGATGACATCCGCGTTTTCATCGCATGCGCACGGGCCGAGAGCTTTCGCAAGGCTGCGCGATCTCTCAGGCTGAGCTCATCGACGGTCCTGCGCCGGATCGAGCGGTTTGAGAAGGCTCTGGGCGCCCCGATTTTCGAACGCCTTCCCGAAGGGGTGATCCTCACTGGTGAAGGACGTGCCCTGCTTCAGAGCGCACGGAAGATGGAGCATGCATCTTTCGATGTGCTACGACGCCAGACCACGATGGATGTCGTCAAGCGCGGCAACGTTTCGATTTCGATCACCGAGGGCCTTGGCGCGTACTGGGTGATGCCGCGCCTGGTGGATTTCCAACGCAACTATCCGTTCGTCGTCGTGAACCTGCAGTGTGCGATGCAAAACGCCGATGTGTTGCGCCTTGAGTCCGACATGGCTGTTCAGTTTTCCGTGCCCGATACCCCCGACCTCAGGGTCGTGAAACTCGGCCGGCTTCACGTGCACGCCTTTGCCTCCCGTCAGTACCTTGATCTCTTTGGCATGCCGAAGGACGCTGACGATTTGAAGGATCACCGGATCATCCAGCAGGTCGCGCCGGGGCTCGATGGGGGTGCAATTGCCGGATTTTTCGGCCTCGACGACATCGACAGCATTGTTGCCATCCGCACGAACTCCAGCACGGCGCATTTCTACGCCATCGAAAAGGGCGCCGGAATCGGCGTGCTGCCCACCTTTGCGGTCGCGCTCGGCGCCCCTGTTGTCCCTGTGGATATCGGCCATCAATATCATCTGGACATCTGGCTGACCTATCACCCCGACGCGCGCAAGACCCCACGCCGTGCCTTGGCCATCGACTGGCTCAAGAAGATATTTGATCCCAAGATTCATCCGTGGTTTCGCGACGAGTTCATTCACCCGAGCGAGCTCAGCCGGAAAATGCCCGCGGAGGCCCGCTTCAACTTCGGCGCGGGCTATTTCTCGGTGACGCCGCGTTAGCGGCGTCACGTTAACGGTTTGCCGTGCGTGCCTCTCCGTCCGCGGACGGTTCGGTCATCGATATGCTGGCGGGCCCGACATTTGTTCGCACGGTCGGACGGGGCCCCCCGGTGTACGTGATTCACGGTGGTCCGGGCTTCGATCACTCATATCTGATAGCGCCTCTGATGTCGGTGGCCGATCGGCGCACACTCATATTCTATGACCAGCCCGGTTGCGGGGGGATGCCGGCCAGTGACAGCGTGCCCTCGGCGTTGAGCACGTTTCGTCATTTCCGGGCGCTCGTCAGGGCTGTCACCAATGATCGGAATTTCGGCGTCATAGCGCATTCGTGGGGTGCGCTCGTGCTCGCCGGGGCACTGGCTCTACCTGCCGATGCGATGCCGCCCATCGCCGACCCAATCGAAGGCCTGTTGATCAACCCTGTTCCCGTGACATCGCAATCCTACAGGGTCGTCCAGCGGCGACAGGCATCCCGTCTCTCCGGGTGGGTCCGTCTCAAGGCCCTGTGGCTGGCGTTGGACCAGCGAAACGGTCCCCGAATCTTGAAGCTGTTGCTGCCCTCGTACACGGCCCGCGGATTCACTGTGCCGCCGGATGACCCGTTTCCTTTCAATATCAAGACCTACCGCGCCGTAAGCAGCACGCTCAATCGGTTCGATTTTTCGAGTGGCATTGCGAGATTGAAGCGCTTGGCGGTCATTCAGGGCGAGGACGATTTCACCAAACCGTCTGACATTGCTCAGTTGGTCGAGGCCACTGCGCGGCTTGAGATATTAAAGGAGGCCGGCCACTTTCCGTTCTGGGATTCGCCCGATGCCTTTGCCGGCACGCTCGCAAAGGCATTTCCGCCATCGCGCGAATAAATAATTCGCCGGCCAACAAGCCAATCACGCCTTGGTCTGGTGCCCCGCGAAGGGAGGCATTTGGCAACTCCTGGGTCGTCGGTCAACCGGAGCGCCCCGGTCGGCGCTCAGAGATCGCGTTGACAACCGCGCCCTCCCCCCTTAAGTCCTCAACAGCAGCCCAGATGGCGGAATTGGTAGACGCGCTGGTTTCAGGTACCAGTGGTGAAAGCCGTGGAGGTTCGAGTCCTCTTCTGGGCACCAGGATTTTATTGCTATCAACGTCTAAGAGGTTCGGTGTCCATTTGGCGCAGCATCTGATTCTCCCAGCGAGTCTTTTTGTGAGTACGACGCTGCTTTGAGAGATTTTCCGGAGGGGGAGTGGGGACTCGTAGGCCAACTCAGAACGATGCCGATCGGTCGATGCGGCATCCTATCTGGAACAACTACATCGCGCCTGAAGTCGCTTCCATCGAACGGCAGACTGTCCCGGGCATTCCGAAGCAGCTCTGAGGCCCCCCGCGAAATCAGCGCTGGAGCCACTGCATCACGCCACGCACCGGACTCGATGTGCTCAAGCCCGGTTCGCGTTGCACATATCTACGCGGCTCGGAACGTTAGCAGGAAGACAACGCCGTCGTCGGCGTCTGACAGATGGATCGAGCCGTGATCGGCGCGCAGCATCGATCGCATGATCTCGAGCCCCATGCCCATCCCACCACTTTCTCACCGGATCGTGAAAAGGGCACGAAGATCTTGTCGCGATTGTTGCCCACGATCGGTTCGCCGTCGTTAATCACCGCGACAGAGATCGTATCGTCCGACCCACAGGCGCGGATGCGAAAGGTCTTAGTGTCCGTTTCGAAACTTCTTGAATCGCGTAAATGGTTGGATTCGAAGGATTCGGGGAGGGGTCACCGATGGGGACGCTTGAGAACCGGCCGCACCTCAATCCGCAGTTCGATTCCTTCGAAAAGAATCTTGAAAAGACGAACCAACTTCCACGCTTCGTGACTATGGATGGCCCGGTACGCGAGGCGAAGTTCAAGCTTAATCCCGATGGCAGGACCCCGGACAGCGGCGTCCATTCGATTTTCACCATTACGGGACCCAAGGACGCATATGGGTGCGCTCTATGGCGGAAGGCGTTCTCCCAACATGGCGGAAAGCGCTCTGCCAACCCGGAAACCCAAGCGGTTGCTCCGGTAGTCGGTGGGCCTCCCGTCACGGCTGGCTGAGCGGAGGTCCTGTGGAGGGTCGTACCAGGAACCGCCGCGGGCGACACGGGAACTTTTTTCACCTTCGGTCCAGGCGCTGCCGTCGACGGGAGGGTCCCCGCGATAGCTGTCGTGCCAATTATCCTCGACCCACTCCGCGACATTGCCATGCATGTCATAGAGGCCGAAGGCATTCGGCAGGAACTGCCCCACGGGAGCCGTGTTATACCACTCGTCCAGTCTCTCGATCTTGCCATCGCAGCACCGGTCTGTGCCGTAGTTGGCATAATCGTGGTTCGCCTCATCACCCCAGGGATAACGCGGATGGGGGGCATCGGGGCTGGTGACGCCGCGCGCCGAGTATTCCCACTCGGCCTCGGTGAGCAGCCGGTACGGCTTATCAGTCATCCGCGAGAGCCAAACCACATAAGCCTTCGCCTGATCCCATGAAACATTGATCAACGGCTTGCGTCCCCTTCCGTAACTGCTGTCGCCGGTTGGCCGGCCGTCGCAACCCCTCATCGCAACACAGGCCAACCAGTCGTCCCATGTGACCTCGAACCTGCCGACCGCGAAGGACTTCTCGATCTTGACCTTGTGGCGCGGATATTCGCTGTCGTTTTGATCGCCCTCGCCGTCGGGCGAGCCCATCCAGAACTCGCCCGACGGAATAACAACCATCCCGGGACAGTCTTTGGCGCATTCCCGGAAAAATTCGCCGGGCTTCACGCCGCGTTCGGCTTCCGGCCTGAGTACATGCCCCTTGAAATTCGTTGCGATGTAGCGGCGCAGTTCGGTTTGCTCGAACCAGAGGCCGCTGATCTCATCCTTGAAGATGATGCCCAAGAGGCTCAGGATTGTGCCAAGCATGAAAACTCCGACTGCCGCCTGCAACCGCTGCCAGTTGCGCGCGACAGCCCGCTCGACATCTGCGCTGGCTTGAACGAACTGGCGCTCCTCGCGTGTGAGGTCCTGGGGGCGGTTGATGAGCCAGTCGAGTGCGCGCGTGAGCTTGTTGCCTCCAAGCAGTGCGCCCTTCTTGCGCCTCTCGGGAGTCTTCCTGTATTCGGCAACGTCCTGCTCGAGCTGACCTTTGGCAACAATGAACTCTCGCTCTTCGATAAGGGCGTCATTCAGGTCCTTCCATTTGCGCAGCAGCGCCTCGTGTGCCACCTCGATGACATCTACGTCCTCAGCGCCAACCGTGCGACGGTCGTTGATGAGCAGGCGGGCTTCAACGAGGCGGTCGATCACAGGCCGCGCCTCAGGCGGGATCTCGTCCCGGGTCGCAATGCGGCGCACAAACTCGCCCGCCGGGTTAACCCGAGCCAGGTGTGGGATGAAGGCCGTGCGGATTAGCGCAAGCTGGGCCTTCTCATCCTTAGGCAGCTCGCCCTTGGCAACCCCTTCTGCAAGCGCCTGCTTGACGGTGGTCTCGATGACGCCTTTGAGACGGCCAAGCTTCTCATAGCCTTCAAGGTTTAGCTCATTGTTGGCTCGGTACTTGTCGTAGAGGTAGCGCAGCGTGAACGCGAACAGCGCTAATGCATCCTGCCCCGCCGCATCCTGTAACAGGGCCTCAGTGAGCTGCGGATCGATCTTGAGCGGCGTCGGCTTCACAAGCGCCGCTGGCCCCTCGATGATCTCTCGATAAGAGCCTTCCAACATCTTGTCGAGCGTGAAGGTGTCCTTAGGCAGGGCTGCCAGCACGCTATTGTTCTGGACCTGCGGAAAGGAGTCCGTGCGCATGGTAAGGAGAGCAAAAACGCGGGCATCGGCTGCAAGCGTCTTGCTCAGGACGTCGATAAAGCGCTTGGCCTCGGCGCTGCCCTCCTCGTTGAACAACTCCTCGCCTTGATCGATCGGGAGGACGATAATGAGTGGCGGCGGCCCCTCGCCTGAGAGCCCCGGCATGTGTGCCGCCTCCCTGAGCGCAGCAAGGATCTTGACGAGACCGTCGTCGCTGGTCGTGATAAACTCCTCGACGTCGGCACGGCTGCGTGGAAGGTCCCGCTTCTGGAGGTTTACGGCGAAAGGCGCCTCATTCATGGTGCGGTAGAGGGCCTCGACGAGGCCAAAGGTGCCGGAGATCACTGCTCGTTCCGGCCGGATCGTCGGCAGCGGCAACCAAGCGCTGTCGTCACGCTTCAAACGCGGCCAAAGGCCAGCCCTTAGGAACGAGGACTTGCCGCACCCAGAAGCGCCCAGGATGATGAGCATGCGCTCCACCCCGGTGCGGGCAAGCCTGCGCAATTTGTCAAGCCCGCGCACGATCTGCGCGTCCCTGCCGAAGAAGATCGCTGCATCCTCTTCTTCGAATGGAGGAAAGCCCGGATAAGGCCGTCGCCCTTCTGCGAAAGGGAAACTCGAAGGATCGAGGCCGGCACGCTTTAAGCCTACTTTGAGGCGCGCGTAACCGTCGGGATCATTGATCAGATCGACATATTGGGCATCCTTCAGATCGCCCGGAATCTCTGACGGCTTGCTGCCGATCAGCAGAACGATGATCTTCTTACCCATGAGCTGGGCAGTGTTCAGCTCTGGTCTGCACCAACCGGATGCAAGCCACTCGGGGCTTATGAGCGCAAGAACGGCCTCACAGCGCTGTGCCGCCTTCTGCAGCGCCTCCTTCCAGCGCTCGCCGGCAGCAATGCCCCGCTCGGGATCGAGCTCGAGGAAGATATCGTCCCAGCCGTTCTCGACCAACCAGTCGCGCAGTTGGATGGCCCAGTAATTATTAGCGCTCGAATGGCTTATGAAAATGCGTGCCATGGAACAGCCCGGCAAGAACAACCAAGCCTAGACCGTCTACCTACCGACAAGAAGACGACTTAGGCTGTCATCGACGCCCTTTGCATCTAACAAATCTTGCCGTTCGTCAGAGCATCAGCTTCCGCTTATTGTAAACTGCGTCGTCGCGGAACTTTGAAAAACCGCGCGCTCTGCTTTAATAACCCACATACCGCGCTCCCGAGCAGGGCCACGCAAGCAGCAACAAAATTCCCACGCTCTAAGGTTTTGGTAAATGCTCGTCTGCGAAGTCTCCACCTCGCCCAACGCAACGCCCCTTACGTGATCCAGTCAGGTCGGCGCGGCGCCGTCTTAATAAAATCGACTCTCTCGAATGCGACCTTAGTTACACCGCGTGTGGACGAACCAACCCCTTCGTCCGAAATCTGTCCGCGGATATCGCTAAGCAGAGCGTCGATCCCTTGATGATCACTCTGGATCGTCGCACCGGGCGGAAGCAAGCTAGCAATAGCCTTCAACGTCGGCATGGGCATCATGCACCTCTACTGGTAACAGGCTACTATTAAACTAGGCCCAACTCGACCGACCGTCAAGCTTTGCAACGCCACCACTAGGCGATCAGCCAGCCCAATCGCGCCGCCGCGGTGCTGCGCGCCCTCGGCATCGAGAAATCGATCCGGCAACCCCACTACGCCAGGCGAAACCGTGATGTAGTGTTAGGGCGGGGAGACGCCGCTCACCAAATGCATACCGCCCCGACGCCCTTCATTCCGATCGCCCGGGCGGCACCGAGACTGAGGTCTAGGCTTACGCCCGACACGAATGGGCCGCGGTCGTTCACAACGACCATCACGGATTGCCCGGTCTTCGGATTCGTCACGTTCAATCGCGTGCCGAACGGGAGGGTGCGGTGAGCGGCGGTAAGGCCATTGGGATTGAACGGTTCGCCGCTGGCGGTGCGCTGGCCCGCCCAATAATAGGCCGAAACGATCCGCCGGCCGGTGTTACAATCGGAGTTGGCTGCAGTTGATTTTTGAAGGCTGTGAATTGGCGGCCCTAATGGGGGTTCCGGAGAATTCGGCTCGGTATCGGATGCGGGCGGTCGTGCTTGATCACTCTGCACTGGCCATGGCGCCAGTGCCGACGCGGACGGCGGTCCCAAAGAATTCAGCGCTCTATCGGATGTGGGCGGTCGCGCTTCATTGTAGTGCAGTTGTCTCGCCGCAGGCGCCGGCGCGGGGAGTGGTACCGGAGAATTCTGCTCCATTTCGGACGCCGACGGCGGCGCTTGATCATCGTGCACTGGCCATGCCGCCAGCGCGGGCGGCGGTTCCGGAGAATTCAGTGGTGTGCCGGATGTGGACGGTGGCGCTTCGTCGTGGTGCACTTGTCGCGCCGCAGGCGCCGGCACGGGGAGCGGCACCTGAGAATTCGGCGCTGCAACGGCTGCGGACCGTCGTGCTTTATCGTGGTGCGATGATTTTGCCGCCGGTGCCGGCGTTAGCACTGAGAGCAGTCTCTTCCACAACGGAACGTCCGGTGACCGCGTTGATGCGGCGGCAAGGTCCGGACATAGCATCACCACGAAGCTGAAGATGACGAAGCTGAAGATGACAAAGCATCGTCGCATGATTTATCCATCCATTGGCAGCCATTTGTCGCACAGGTCTTTGCAACCGACAATCGCGGTGGGGCGAGATTATGTTGGCTCGGGCTATCGCTGGGGCATGGATAAAAACGGCTTCTTTTCAAATGCTTGCAATATTTGCTCTGACCTGTGAATACGAAGCGAGGAGCTTGAAGAGACAACCATGAGCATCCGCATGCACCGCGGCGACTTGCCTGACTTATCCCGATACCGGCAATCCGTCGCGATCGACACCGAAACAATGGGGCTCGACCACCGGCGCGACCGACTCTGTGTGGTCCAGCTTTCGCCCGGTGACGGCACAGCAGATGTGATCCAAATTCCACGCGGCGGCAGCGAGGCCGCTAATCTGCGGGCCTTACTGACTGACAGTAACATCTTGAAAATATTTCACTTTGCCAGATTTGACCTGGGGATTTTGCAGCAGAGTTTCGGCGTCATGGCAGGCCCCGTTTATTGCACCAAGATCGCCTCGCGACTGGTGCGCACCTACACCGACAAGCACGGGCTCAAGGATCTGACGCGCGACCTGCTTGGCATCGAAGTCTCCAAGCAGCAGCAGCTGACCGATTGGGGCGCGGGAAACCTTACGGATGCGCAGATCGCCTATGCGGCTTCAGACGTGCTGCACTTGCACGCCCTCAAGGACAAGCTTGATGCGCTGCTTGCGCGGGAAGGCCGAGAGGAGCTGGCGGCGGCCTGTTTTCGGTTCCTGCCCGATCGTGTTCGCCTTGATCTGGCCGGTTGGGCAACGGAGGACATCTTCTCCCATGCCTGAATTTGCCCTGCGGCAGCCATATTCCGGCGTCAGGGTTGCGACTCGCCTGGGGGCGAGGTGTGTGGGCGTTCGGTCAGCGGCGCCGGAGCCGTGGAGCGGCTCGGCGGTGTGTGCTTTTCTGTACGTGATGGGTTCTCCTTTGGTGTTTGGGGCAGATGACGTTATATGATCGCGGCGCAGGTGTTCGTCTAACGATCTCCAGGGGGGTTGTCTGAACTACACTCCGATCATTCCTCTATCGGCCTCGCGCTCGTCGCGGCAGATCGGGCGGAGCGATGGCGACCGTGTCTTTCGGGCCGCGGCGCGGCACAGCCGCTTTGTCCGCTTCCTGCGCAGCTCCATCCCGGCCGGCATCCTAGCTGTCGTCGCCATCATCATCACCGCCACATTCTTCAATCCGTTCCGCCTCATTTCAGCTTTCCCGATTGATCCCGGTAAGCTTTCGCTGTCAGGCACGAAGATCATCATGGAGTTGCCCCGGCTTACCGGTTTCACCACCGACTCGCGGCCCTACGAACTCACCGCGCGTGCGGCGGCCCAAGACCTCACCAAGCCCGA